>Ga0206998_1183_pt1 | contig 14104 bp, 15 predicted proteins | sample Alteio_BWMinCont_FD_153309 | JGI IMG/M metagenome (GOLD analysis project Ga0206998, IMG submission 153309) | Enriched cells from forest soil in Barre Woods Harvard Forest LTER site, Petersham, Massachusetts, United States -... | ecosystem: Environmental > Terrestrial > Soil > Temperate forest >... | reverse complement strand
AGTGGCTGCAAGTAATCCATCTATGGCAGGCAATGTGCGCGTAATAGAAGCTGTGAGGTACCCCCATCGATCGGCAACGGCTGCATCAATTGATAAGACCCGATTTTGAAACCATTTTGGGAGTTCATGTTCCAACCATAAGATAAGTTGATTTTTGCGGTTACCTATACTTAATTTTTCAATTCCTTTTCGGATTTCCCCTAAGGTTAAGGCGCTTATAAATAAAGCTTCAGAAGGTATATTTTCTAACCATTTTTTGACTTCAGCATTAGGTTTAAGAGAAAGCATTTCTGACAAAATATTAGTATCAAGTAAGTAACTCAAAGTTCTATCTCCCTTCCTAAAGAGCGATCTCGCTCTAAATTAAGGTCTAGCCCTTTCAATGGTGATTGATTCATAAAATCAATAAAATTGGGTTTGGTTCCCACTAAAGAGTCATAATCTATTTTTGATAGGACAACAGCTTCTTCTTTACCCCGAACTGAAACAATTTGAGGACCTTTAAGTGTACATGCTCTAACTAATTCACTAAAATGCGCTTTAGCATCTTGAAGTTGCCAAATTGACATAAGTATTACCTCATATAACTAGTCTGACTAGTTATAAGTATACTAAGTTCAATTATTAAAATCAAGCTTATTAATGGGGTGCATTTAACTCTTTATAAATTTGACAAAAAAATTGTAACTGTATATAGTTACTTAATGAGTAGATATGAGAAATTGTTGAAAAAGGCGTTTAATAATCCTTTAGGATTAAGCTTTAATGAGTTTGAAACGCTTATGCAACAATGTGGATGGCAAAAGGATCGGCAAAAAGGAAGGCCATCAAATTTGGTATTCTCCTAAAAAATACCGAATTTCGGTGCAGAATAAAAATGGGAAGGCTAAAGGATATCAAGTACAACAATTTCTTACACAATATATGGAGGAGACTAACAATGGATAACTTTGATGGTTTTTCAATTAATGTCTTTTTAGATGAAGAAGGTGATTGGTTGGCACATTTCGTTGAAATGTCTAATGTATCAGCTTTTGGAACGACGCCAGAAGAGGCAATTTTTGAATTAAAAATTGCTTGGGAAAATTTCAAGGAAAGCTGCCGTGAACATGGAGAACCTATCCCCTTATCTCCTAGCAAAAAAAAATACAGTGGTCAATTCAATGTGCGTATCGATAAAAGAATTCATCGAAAATTAGCAATGGAAGCTGCTCGAGCTGGCATTAGCCTTAATGCACTTATTGCTCAAAAACTTGCCAATACAGTTCCTAGAGATCGAAAAGCGAGCTAATTTCACTTACTGATAAACTTATCGATAATTTTATCAATTAATTCATTTTTAGAGTTAACCTTCAATTTCTTTTTGATATTGGACATGTAAAACTCTACTGTTCGATAGGATAAGCCTAATAATTTTGCAATTTCTTTCGCACTTTTCCCTCTTGCTGTAAAATACATGCATTCCGTTTCACGCTTTGAAAAAGACAACCCTGCCACATTAATGGTTTCAATTGTATTATGGGTTTGAAGGGCAGAGTTTAGGGGAATATTATGGCTATCCCAAAATGTTGAGATAGAAGAAAAAGAATCGATATTTTTAAATCGCAAGACATGCCAAGTAAAGCGACGACTTCTTTTTTGGGGTTAAATAAAGGAATTTTAATGGATAAAAGATTTTGTTTAATATCAGGCAGCGTAGCGGGCTCATAAAAAGAACAAGGCAATCCAGCTCTTAATACCATGCTGTCGTGCTGACGGTAAAGTTCCGCTTCTTCTGTTTTAACGGGTAAATCATAGTCGTTTTTATCTGTAAAATTTTGTATTGAATATTGATTAAGCAATTCATTAATTCGTTACATTTTTTGTATTGTCCGGTCATGTCTTTAACTCAAACAAACCAGTTAGGCATTTTTAATATGTTATAAACATCTACATTAAAATTGTCTTGCATATACAAATAACTTTTTCGCTTAGTAAATAATTATGATTCGATTGTATCTAATATTTAAATTTGGGTCAACTTTGTAATTACACCCAAGCTCGAATTATTAAAAACCCTAATGAATTACACCATAAAGCCGATAACAAGATAGATTCAATGGTATTTATTGGAAAAATGGATGAGTAAGGAACTTACACTCATACAGGTTATCTAATAAATATATGGGTTTTTATACCCATTAAAGTAGCAAAATAGGAAATTTGTATGGCCACAACACCCATTAGTCCTGGAGGTATAGGAACTGGAACCAAAGTTAAAGAAGATGCTCCAGTAACTCTAGATAACATTGCAGCAGAAAAAGTTCGAAGTGAATTGAGTTTGAGTGTTGGAAATCTTATAGATTTATTACAAAAACAAGACCTCAAATTAACAAAAGAAACTGGCAAGGGTGAAGTTATAACTAAACTACTAACATTGAAAGTTCAATTAGATAGCAAAGAAAAGAGTGATATTAAAAAAGAAGTAGAGGATTTAAAAACAACAATTGAAGAACTTAATCGTGATGCTCCATCATTAAAAGATAAGAAAGAGTTTACTGATTTATTTACTAAAATTACTAAGGATACTGCTGCACTTGCGCCATCTCCGGGATTTTCGGTTAACGTAGCACCAGGAGCAGCACCTGCATCTACGGCAACGTCAACGGTAGCAGAGGCATCTACAGCTACAACACAATCTAACGCCGCCACGCTGAGGGGGGTAGGGACTGCGCCAAGACCCGGTGTCGGTGTACAACCAGGCGATACACCAGGAACACCTAGAGTAGCAGCGGCTGCACCAGGAGCACCCGCTGCAAGTGTTAAACCAATAGACGAAACAGTAAAATTATCAGCTAAGGGTGAAGACGATAAAAAGAAAGAAGAACCAGCAGAAGATGCATTTAAAAAAGCAAGTTGGTATGCCGCATTTTATAAAGCGTTTGGGGGTTCTGGTAAAAATCCAGTTCTTGAAGCAATTGTAAAGCCAATTATTGGCGCTATTCAAGCTGCAGTTGGCGTTGCTGAGACTGTTGTGGGTCAAGGTTTGGTTTTAGCTGGTCTTGTTACTCCAATTCCATATTTAAGAGAGGGGATGATAAATGCAGGTTCAGCGTTAACTGACTACGGAAGAACCAATGTTGAAGCTGGATTAACTGATTTAACTACTGGATTAGCTGAGATGGCTTCAGGTATTGCTACGGGTGTTAATATGTTATCTGGTGGCAGCCTAGGAAAAGGTATTGGCCATCTTAGTGATATAAGGAAGTCAGCAAGAGAGGCTGAGGCTGCTGCAAAGGAAAAAGCAGATGCTGAAAAACAAGCTGAAGAAGCAAAAAAAGAAAAAGAAGCAGAGGATAAAGTCGGACTAGAGACTGTTAATCCTTTATACACAGGAAAGGGAGCCGAGGAGGAATTGGCGGTTGCAGTCAAAAATGTTGCTGTTAATTCTGCTCAATTAACACAACAGTCTGAAGTGAACAGAACTATGACTACTGATTTTGATGCAAAAAAAGCCAAAGCAGATCCACTAAGACCTTCAGCTACAGAGCAAGCTAAAACCGAAAAGAAGGCCCCAGAACAACAGGATGCGCTTACTGTTGATGCTAATCGCCCCGCTGCACCAGGACGTCGTCATTCAGAGTGAACAAATTAAAGTCAACTTCCTTACAAATAAATATTTACTTATATCCTAATTTATGGTTTAATAGTCCTAACTGATAAATTATGTTAAAACTGTGAGGATACTCTTATGTCAAAAAGACGCCAAGAAATGACCCCAATATTTGATGGTTTAAAAAAACTTCATGAAAGACCTAATCTCCAACTTGCTCCTTGGGACCATCAGTTGAATGTATTTAAAAGATTAGCAAGCTCATCTAACAGTAGTAAATTAAATGAAGAGATTAAGCGTTTATTCAAGGAAATTGCCAAGGAAGCGGAAAAAGGAGTTAATAAGAAGGCGGCTTTGGATGGTATGCGAATGTTTTTAGAGCATGTGGCAAAAGTTGATAAAGAGGCAGCTGATCATCTTCAATTAGTTAGAAATTCAGCAACTGGAGCTTTAAGAAAGCATTATCTAATAAAAGCCTTTAGAAGTCCACGCTTTGCTGAATGTTGTGCAGAACATTTTTATCAGTTATTACATAAAGATTTAACGCCTGATCAGCGTATGCAAGCGATTACCGATTATCGCTCTAAGGCTGTACGTACTCAGTCAGAGAGGGCGGCTGATCAGCTTAGCTATGATTTATGGACTCGCGCTTGGGCTCAGATGTTTGCCGTGGTTTTCCAACTGGGGGATAATTTACTCATTAAAATGGGTGTTGAAGTTCCGGTTCCAGAAGAAAATGGGGGTGAAAATCAAGATGAGGAATTTAATGTACCTTTAGGGCGACGTGTGCCAAGGAGTCATTAAAACTAAATTTACCCCCTGAAGGGGGTAAGTTTAGTAGAATGCATAGGATTTTTAAACCTGGGCTTTTGAGCTTAAGCTGAGGCACCACCACCGCCTCCGCCTCCGCCTCCGCCACCGCCTCCTTTGGATGCGGGGGCGTGTGCTAAGTCATATGCTTTCTTACCCCCTTTCGCTTTATCCCTGATTCTCTTAGCGCCTGTATCATGCCCCGCTTTTAGAGCGCTTTGTCCTTTATCTGCACCCGCTTCGAAGCCTTTCTTAGCTTCACCCATCATCTCTGTGACATCCGATTTTTCAGTTGGACCACCCATCCATCTTAAAATGGTATCGGGTAACATATAGATAAGGCTAAAGCCCTTATTGATGATGGCAATAACGAGTAATCCATAAATGCCCATCAGCGGAATGAAGCTTAAAAGCGTTGGTTTTGTAGATTCTATGACAGCATTCATAAAACCAAAATTAAGCATATAGAGCCCTGCTCTTAACAGGCTGCCGGCAATAATAAAACCAAAAATCATTAAAGTGGGTCTTAGAAATAAATTTGCTAATATTCCCAAGCCTTGTTGAGCTTTTCCTATTTCTTCACCAGAAGGATGCAGTAGAGATAACGCAAGGATAGGCGCACCGACGACCGATTCCACTACCATGATCATCCAACCAAAAGCACTGGTTGTGAAAACCAGATAAGGAATTAGCGGGACATAAAGCCCCAAGGTTGCTCCTGCTGTCCAAAGAAGGACTAAGATCATAATACCTGCACCAAATGTTTGTTGAATGGCGCTATAAAACGCCCAACCATTTGGACTCATACAAGTATCCCACGCAGTGACCCACAATAGACCAAAGGATACTAGCACTATTCCAATTGTAGTGACCTCAGCAGCCAACATTAAGCCCCATCCAAAATTTCCAATTGAAACAAGAGGATCAGAATTATTACAGGTTGATGCTACTGCCCCAGGAGCGGTACCCGTTAATGTCTGTACACCGCCGCCCGAATTAATACAAGTAAGATCCTTCATGAATTGTTCAACAGGCCATTGAAGTCCGGCAATTGCCCCATTAGCAGCACTGTTTCCAGTATTGGGACTTTGTAGAAAGGGGAGAGAAGGCGGTGCTGCTGAGGCTTGATCACCTGTGTAAAAGATATCTGCTTGATTTAAAGCAGTCGCTAGACTAGCTTTTTGGTTAGGAGTGGCCAATAGATTTTGAAGTGAAGCTGTCCAGTTAGAGGTTCTTGGAACACCATTGGTAAATTGAGGTTGCGGTGAACCAGCTGCTTGGGCAACTGAACTGGGTATATTTACTGCGGTGGGTATGTTTGCAATCGTCATATCAGGATCATTTGCACCTGCTGCCCCCCCAGAAACAAGAGCATAATAATAGCTACCTGCATGAATCCACCCCAACTGTTGAGTTTGTTGTACAACTGTAGCCATCCGAGAAGGAAGAGGATTATAAAGTAGTCCAATTTGGGTTGCATACCCTTGTCCTGCAGCAAGCACATAGCCTTGAGCGGGTGCAGGCGCGGCCGTTCCGGGAACGACTACCGACCCTGCCAGAGTGGACAAATTACTCATACTGCTAAAAATGGCTTGCAACGCATTTAATTTAATGTTTAGACGGGAAGTTAGTGTGCTTTCGCTATAAGGTTGTGGGTATTGTTGTCGATTGGGATCTGTGTTTTTAGACATGGTCACATTTACTGTAAATGAACCACAAATATCCTGATAGTTTCCTCCAGGAATCCCAACACTTACGATGGCTGTTTGACTTAAACCCGTTGAATCAGCAAGGCTTTGCGTTGCGCTTCCTTGATAGACAATAGCTTGAGTGGTTGTAATTACTTGAACATTGCCGTTTTGCAAAGGGCTTCCTGGTACAGCACTAAGCGCAGGCATGTTATTAATAGCACTCATACAAGTCATTGATCTGAGAACTTGTTGTGAGAGACTTTGTAGCTGGTTATCTGAAGGGTTTATAGGGTAGGACATGTTACCAATCGCAGGAACATTTTGAGCATATTGGTTTAAAACGATATTCCAGATGGAGTTTGCAGCACCAATACCATTTAATACAATCCACATCACCGTCATTTGAATAACGGAATAGCCGGTTCCCGGCGTTGGGACCATTAAAAGCATTCCCAACATACTTCGCAGAGGTACCCAGAGCGACAGTTTTTTCCCCATCGCTTCTCCTTCACGAGCCGTGTTAATCACGGAAAGAATACCAATGTAGGAGAGAATGATGACACCAAAACTGACCACGATAAAATTAAAGCCTTCAAACATCTTTGAAAGCATGGGATTGACTCCCCCTCCCAGTGTGATAGCACCAACGTTCCCACCAAAAATAATTCCTAAATAGGTTTGGGATTTATCGGTAGGGATCACATCAAAGATATAGGCAAACGCTTCTGGACAAATAAGGCAACAAGCAAGCAGTAAGAGTATTTTTTTCATACGTTTCCTTTGGAAGGCATTGAACGAAACCAATCGCGTAATTTACAACCCAATTTTTTGTGCTTAATTTGAAAATACCAAAAATGATACCTAAAAGCATAGGTTAGGGCGAAAAAGGTGAGAGAACAACACATAACGGCTCCCATCCAATATTTTTTTACTATAAAGAAACCGGCATAAACCCCTAAAGAAAGCGCTAAGAAGACGAAAAAAATTGAAAGAAGCAAATACCGTTTCTTTTGTCGTTCTAAAAACTCAGGGGATAAATTTAGGCGTTCCGCTGCTTCTTCAAACGTTTCAGAATGAGTCGGTTTTTCGACCGAAGCGAGTGCTTTTGCTTGTTCATAATAGTACTGAGTATTTTTCTTGATGGTCCCAAAGCCTAGCCATCGGTGAATTCTGAAATCAAAAATATAACCGATGCCTTTTGTAACTGAACGGAATATACCCATACTCTTATTTGTACTCCAATAGGTCTGCCTTGCGCATGGCAAAATATCATTACACGCTGTATCATTATAGAGTAGTTACAAGTCAAGATACCACAATGGGAAAAAAAGATGCCTGATCTCCATTTAGATGCGGTCCATGCCTTTTGGGATAGTTACGATCGTCGTACCCTATATAGGGTGATTGTTGCCCTAGAGCGTGTTGAACATTGGGTGTTAGATGATGTCCCTGCTGTGGAGGCGGCCATCATTCGCTTAGGCGAAGTCATTGATCAATCTACGGGATTCGAATTAAGTGAGGAAGCTAAAATTATTCGCGTTTTAGCCAATATGCACGCCGGAAGAGCTTTACGCATTTTACAATCCTTAGACATTGCAAGACCCGGTACCGCTTCTCAATTACTAATGTATGCAGAGGAAGCGAGCAGTGAAGGGGAGGGTAAAACCCCCGATCGCTATGCTCAGCTTTTTTTACGTCGCAATTTGGTCTTTGAGCGTCTACAATTATTATCACGGGTGTTCGCACCACAACGAGTTTCATCGATATTAAAAGCCTTGGAGCAACAAAGTGAATAAGATAGCATGGTCAATCGTAGTGGGGATTCTGTTTATTGTTGGGACAATGATGACGTTCGCACAGGATAGTACTAAAGGGAATGATGACGTCCCAATAGGTACGCCTTTTATGGGTAAAAACCCGGAAGAGGAAGCCAAACGTCAGCGGGAACAAGCAGCAATGCAGCCTCAACCGACAGGGAATGGATCCACATCAACTTCAACGAGTAAAAAACAAGCCAAACCAAAGAAACCCAAGAAGCCAGATAATGACAGTGGTGAAGTTCAGGATTCAAGTGACAGTAGTAATCCATCAGAGATGCAATCACCTGATACACAATCTGCAGACAAGCCATCATCAAACGATTTTATGAGGGGGTATTAACGATGGAACAAAAATCAGGGGTATTACGTGAAAAAAGCCCATGGGTTTTAACGGGCGGGATTGCTGCTATTGGTATACTCTATGCCTTAATTGTGTATGCCGAGTCGGGAGGGGGCACGGGCCCCGAGAATGCGACGACTGCTGCGACTACGCAAGTTATCGATACTATTCAAACACAGGGAATATTGGGAAGTCTTTATGATACAGGGAGTATGGGAGATACGACGTTGAATCCGAATGCAACTTCTAGAGCAGATGTTGTGGTAGGTAATCACTTCGCCAACTATTGTGGCTCACCGGAAACCGGGACTAATTGTCCTACCAATCCCTTATTACAATTTGGGGATGCGAAAGTATCAACTCTTTTATCCGCGACGACGTATGACCAGGATAGATCAAAGGCTGTCAATCAATTTTTATATAATTTTATCCCAGGCCCCACTAACAATTTTAAACCTTTAATGCAAGGTGGCACAACCATTAGTCAGTCTAATTTGCCCGTTTCCTTGCCAACGTCCGATCCGAATTCTTCATTGTATCCTTCACCGGAAAATGAATTTGCCGATGCTTTATCAGATCAAACGTTGTTATCCATGGCACGTCAGGCAATGGGAGAAATGATTGCCAAACGTTCAACGCCAGCCATCTCAGGAAATTCAGAAACGATTATGGCTATGATGGATCGCATTGCGACTTCAAGACAATTGAACAAGGATTGGTTTACGAGTGTTACCAATACCAATCCAATTTCTGCGTTGACGTCACAGCAGATGATGCAAGAACAACTTCAAATGCAGGCTTTTCAAGTCTGGTTAGAATATCAACGTTATCTCCAAATGGAACGCGTTGAAGCGTTGTTAAGTGCCATGGTTGTTCAAGGTTATCGCCAGAGACAAGCGGTAACAGCAAGACTAGGGCCGGTGGGTTCGACCGGTACGTCGAGTGGTGGTCAATAAGCTTTGATTGAACCAAAAAATAGTGAACCCATACAGTCAAAGAACGTTGTAAAAACAACCACGAACGGCGTAAAAACAACCACCCTGCTATCGTATTTGATATTGGTAGCAGGGGGCATTTTAGCCTTTTTCTCCCCAACCCTTGTTGCATTAAATTCTATTTTAATTTTAAGTCTTGTTGTCGTTATGGGGTTGTTTTTCTTACTGTTTGGACCTTTTGCAAAAACACTAATCCCTCGTCATTGCGAACCCGAGCGTCCCTCGCAAAGACGAGGCTTGGGAACATTAATCGCGACACAATTAACCTTACTATTTATATCTGCCGTATTATTTAGCTTATTAGAAACACAAACCCAACTAAACCCTCGTTTACAATGGTTTGAAACGGGTAGGATTTTTGAGAGTTTAAAAACAAAAAGCGTGCTTTTAGGCATATTACCTTGGTGTATGTATAGTATTTTAGGGGTGGGTTTAGCCTATTTTAGTGTTTGTTGTAAAAGAAAGGCCATGCTTTTTAAAATAATCGTTCCCCATCCAAAAGGAAAATTTTCATGGTTTATGCATAATATGCTACAAACGGTGAATCATATTGGTGTTACCTTTCCCTTTGCATTTTTACCTGCTTTAACGTTGATTTGTCTTTATGAAGGGATAAGGGTCTTTTTTAATCTTGAATCTCTATTTTCTTCTTTTTTCCTTCCCTATTTTTTAATATCTCTTCGGATCTGTCTTAATCCAATTTATAAAAAAATCAGTCCTCTTATCGATAAACGTAAAATACCCGTCGGACTTGTATTAATTTTTTGTGATCTCATTCTACTATCTTGTATTATCTTATTTCAAAATATTCCAATCCCGATTAAAGTCCCTAACGTAAAAAGTGTATTTGCCGGGTTATTTACACCTGAACGATTACAGCTTCGTTTAGATTTATTGATTTTGGGATGGTGGGCCATTTGGATCCCTTGGGTTGCTTCTTTGATTGCAAGAACTTCAATTGGGTATTCAGTTAGAAGGGCTGTGTTGCAGACCTTAATTGTTCCTGTTTTAATTTTTGGAGGGGTTTATTTTAAAATCACAACTGAGGATTGGATTCTATTTTCCAAACTATTACAAATGCCCTATTGTTTATTAGCCATTGGCTTAGGATTTTTAATGTTGATGTGGCTAATGTGGGGCCATATGAGAACAGGCAGACACATTGCAGTTGGGTGCATGCATCCTTTAGGTCGGTGGTATCCACCCTCTGCAAAGAAGTGGTTATCTGGGATGGTCGTTTTCTTATTCGCTTTAGTTTCGGTTTGGTTGTTGATGGGATGGTTACCCCTGCAAATTATTGGTACCTTTGCTCTGGGGTATATGATTTTTTTAACCACCTGTTTTTTAATTATGATGTTGAGGCATATCCATGAAGGACATAATAGAGTTAAAACTAAAGGGACTCTGGAGTGGGATACTTAAAAAGCAAATTTCAAGTAGTCAGGATACTTTTCAGTCGTTGGGTGGGGATTCCTTAAACATTGTGTTTTTGGCGACAGCCATTAATGAAGAATTTAAAACCCATTTTCCATCTGTTTGGATAGTAGAAAACCCTACCATTGAATTGCAAGCTAAAGCATTACGCAAAAGTGCAGAATGCGTGGTTTCTTATAATCCACTTATTTGTTTTAATGAAAAAGGCCACTCTTTACCGCTTGTTTTGATTCACCCTGCATTAGCAGGGGCTGAAGTGTATGATGAATTAGCCGCTAAGCTTAATAAAAATATCCCTTTCTATGCCATCGATTCTTATAATTTAAATAGTGGTGAACCTTTTATGGAATCAATTGAAGCATTGGCTTTAAAATATAGTGGCTATTTACGTGAAAAATTTCCAAAGGGCCCTTATTTATTAGGGGGGTGGTCCGCGGGGGGGATTATCGCTTATGAAATGGCACAACAGTTGACGGCATTAGGGTGTGAAGTAAAAAAAGTTTATTTAATAGATACCCGTGTGCATTCTAAAGCGTATTTAGAGTATTTATGTGAAAATATTAATCGCGAAACAGTATTAGAAGCTTTGCCCGATAAACTAAGCCAGTATCTTGCCAGTTTGCCTAAAAAATATCATAAACAAGCCGTGCGTTCTTTAAAACAAGATTATTTATTATTGGAACGGTATAAAATTCGCCCCTATTTTAACGATGTTCTTTTGTTTAAAACCACGCATAATAATGCATTTGTTCGTTTTTTATCGAAGCTAAAAGATAATCCCTGGAAACCTTATGCGAAATCCTTAGAAATAATTCCCATTGTAGGGGATCATTTTAATATTATAGAAGGGGAACAAGCTTTACAATTAGCAGAAGCATTAGAAAAAGATATTGAGTTTATAAGTGAATATCAATCGATAGTGTAAATTATCTTCTGGGTGGTTTGGGTGGTTTTGAAGGAACAGGGGTCGGTGTGGACTGCTGCGGTGATTGCGCTACTGCTTGTTTTGCTGCTACTTTTTTTGCTGCTTCTTGTGCCATTGTTTGTGCTGATGCAAACTGTTGTGTTGCTTTGGCTGCAACACCGCCAGTTTGTTGTCTCGCAAGATTATCAGTTGCGTTGCTTACGTTTCTTAACTTTGCAACTAGACTGTTTGCTGCTGGGGTATTTGTAGATCCTTGAGGTGTTTGTGGGAGAGGTGGTAGTGGCGACGACCTTCCACTTATTGTTGGTGATGCTGCTCGCGGTGGCGTTGGAAGAGGGGGTTGTGACGGTCTTCCACTTGGTGCTGTTGCTCGCGGTGGGGGGGGTAGGGGTAGTGACGCTCTTTTGGACTGCGTAGTGATATTTTTGGGTCGTGCCGCTGCTGTTGGAGTTACTGGAATGGTTGCAGATCTTACTTGTGTCGGAGGTGTTGCAACTACTGTAGGTGCTGTAGCTGCAGCATCTGCCGTCGTCAAACTACTGGCTATAGTCTTATTAGAATTAATTGTGTTCTCTATTGATTGCCTGACATACTTGCTCGTTTGAGGAATTACGTTAACATACTTGATAGCATCCATAAACCGTCTAAATAGACCGCCGCTTACTCTTTGTATTTGTTTTGTTTTGTGTTCTAAACGGTTTTTTTCACTATTGTAAAAAATGCGTGTACCATTATCCAATTTACGTGCCATTGCTAAGTTTATGTCTGATAGTGCTTTAATTGCTTTTGCTATTGTTTTTAGAGATAGTGCAATATCTGGGGTGCGTGGTTGAAGTTTTGAGAAAACTTCTTGCGTTCTAAACAAATAGTTAAGTTCCTGTTTGTTACGATTATATATTTCCTGTTCCATTCCTCGTTTTATTCCACGAAACACATTACTTTCTCTATCGGGGTATGAATCTCCCTCTATTCTGGCTGCATTCAAATTTTTTTCAACTCTTTCCACTTCTTTTTCTGCGTATTCTATGCTGTGTAATATTTTTTCAGCCTCCAAATTCTTTGTTATATCTTTGCTATTTTTCAATTTTAACTCCTTTTTGCTTATACGATTTACCAAATAAAACACTAAAAACTAACCTCTATAATTAATTATAGCTATAAATTAGTTAAATTGATGGAGACGGATTAGGTTTTATCTACACCCTTTATTTACCAGTAATTCAGAGGAGCCTAAAACTATCTCTGGCCATTGAAAGGTGCATTGCCACGAATAAGTACTTCCATTATCTTACACCAGAAAGCAAAAATGCTTTATAGTGTAAGATAATTGTGTAAAATTATCTTACACCAGAAAGCTAAAATGCTTTATAGTGTAAGATAATGGTAGGAGAATGCAGTATGAGTAAGATAGTTACCTTTGTTGGTAGAAAGGGTGAATTAGCAGCATTAAACGATTTATTATATAAAAAAACCGCTAGTTTGGTTGTGGTTAAGGGTCGTCGGCGTATTGGAAAAAGTCGATTGATAACTCAATTTGCAAATGGGAAAAAGTTATTTTCTTTTTCGGGGTTACCTCCTGAGAAGAAGATAACCGCACAGATGCAAAGAGATGAATTTTCAAAACAACTTGGTCTTCAAAGTCATTTACCTAATATAAAAGCGAATGATTGGATTTATTTGTTCTATTAGCAAGAGAAACCGAAGAAGGTCGGGTGATTATCTTATTAGATGAGATTTCATGGATGGGTGCAAAAGATCCCACTTTTTTAGGTAAATTAAAAAATGCATGGGAATTATATTTTCAGAAAAACTCAGAGCTTATATTAGTCCTCTGTGGTTCGGTATCGAGTTGGATTGAAAAAAATATTGTGAATAGTACCGGCTTTTTTGGTCGTATTGCCTTTAAGATGACATTAGAAGAATTGCCGTTAAAAGATTGCAATCATTTATTAGAATTACAAAATTTCAAGCGATCCGTATTCGAAAAATTTTTTGTTTTAGCTGTAACAGGGGGTATTCCTTGGTATATTGGCCTTATTAATTCACAGTATTCGGCAAACGAAAATATTAGAAAGTTATGTTTTACGAAAGAGGGTATTTTAGTTGAAGAATTTAAATTTATTTTTCATGATTTATTTGGTCGGAGAAGGACAATTTGTAGAAAAATTGTGGAATGTCTTGCGGAAGGTCCCAAAGAACTCTCTGAAATTAGCGTTGAATTAAACTATACAAAAAGCGGGGCACTAAGTGACTATTTAGAAGATTTATTACAAGCAGGGTTTGTTGAAAGAGATTATAGCTGGTCTATAAAAACAGGACAAGATCTTGAATTGAGTAGATTTCGTTTAAAAGATAACTATCTTAGATTTTACTTAAAATATATTGCGCCTAGATTAACCAAAATCAAAAGAAACCAATTCAAAGAACATTCACTTGCAAGCATGCCGAATTGGGAAGGCATTATGGGGTTACAATTTGAAAATGTTGTGTTAAATAA
>Ga0206998_1181_pt1 | contig 14298 bp, 12 predicted proteins | sample Alteio_BWMinCont_FD_153309 | JGI IMG/M metagenome (GOLD analysis project Ga0206998, IMG submission 153309) | Enriched cells from forest soil in Barre Woods Harvard Forest LTER site, Petersham, Massachusetts, United States -... | ecosystem: Environmental > Terrestrial > Soil > Temperate forest >... | reverse complement strand
GTACTGCCTCTGTACAGCAAGCTTTTTTTACCGCTACTTTTTCAGTGATGGGGCATCTTGCGAAAGCAGATGGTAGGATTAGCGAGGAAGAAATTCGCGTTGCAAAAAATATTATGTCGCGGTTAGAACTCGATGAATCTTTGCGAGCAGAAGCCATGAGATTATTTTCAGAAGGAAAAGAACCAGAATTTGATCTCGAAAGCGTACTGTCTAACCTCTACCAAGAATGCCATCAATATCCCGATTTGTTACGTTTTTTTATTGAAATTCAATTAGAATCTGCCATTGCCGATGGGGAATTACAACCAGAAGAAAAAAGAATCTTGTTAGTGATTTGCGATAAATTACATGTCTCACCGCAAGAATTTGAACAATTATGGGCAAGACAATGGGCGAGTCAAACCTTTCATCAATGGTTTCATGAACAATTTGATCCCAATAGAGCAGAGACAAGATATAGTCATCAATACCAAAGAAGAGCCTATGCTGGTTCCCCCTATCAAAAACAAGCATCAGTCAAGGATGCGTATGGTGTGTTAGGCATTGCGCCCACGGCCACTATCACTGAAATTAAAAAGGCCTATCGAAAACTCATGAGCCAACATCATCCCGATAAACTTGCTTCAAGAGGGTTACCCGAGGGAATGGTAAAGCTCGCAAAAGAGAAAACTCAAGAAATCCGCGCTGCTTACGATTTAATTCGAGAAGAGCGCGGGTTTAAATAAATACTATATTACCAAACTCCCTCTACGTTCTTGTGTCGTCTTACGTGTGCGTTGAGTTTGTTTTCTTAAAAAATTAAAAAGATTAAGCATTGAAATAGGATTAAAACCCGTTACCCCAGGAAATCCTCGAACACTGTGCTCGGGACCCAAAACACAATCTGCAATAAAATGTCCTAAAGCTGGTTCATCTTGCTCTTCGGAGAGAATTAAATGTTTGGCAAGCTCTGCATTGATATCATACCCATTATTCATAGGCGAAGTTGCGGCACCATTTCCTAAAGTAGGCACACGAATATTCTCACTTGAACTTTTACTATCTGTCAAAATCACTTCACGACTCAATAATAATTCGTAAATACATTGATTGGCTATTCTATATTCTATTTCACTCTTAGAACTAACCTGAATTAACATTTCATAAGCACCTAATGGATTGATAGGATAGGGAAGTCGAAAAGATCTAAAAAATATACCTAATTTATAACAGATGGTATTTTTTTCTTTGTTCTCTAATCGAGTTAGATGCTCTAGAGCACGTTTAGACAAATCGATTAATTCATTCGAAAGAAGTTCTAGTTCTGGTGACAATTTATTCAATCGGCTCGATAATCTTTCCATCTGTGAAATTAGATCTAATGCAGATTTCATTTCGTTTGCAGATTTCACCCGGTCTGCACACATTAATGAGGGTAATGCTGCACGTTTTTCATGCACTTCTAGGACTTCTATTGAACTTTTATTACTTGCTTCTAATAAATTAATATGCCTACTCGCTCTAATGAAGTTAAAAAGAGCTAGCATTGAAGAAGAATTAAAACCTGTTATTCCAGGAAAAGTTCGGACACCATTTCCGACACTCGAAATACAGTTTCCCATAAAACGACCTAGAGCTGGTTCATTTTGCTTTCCAGAAAGAATTAGATGTTTGGCAAGCTCTGCGTTGATATCATAATCATGATTCATAGGTAAAGCTGCGATGCCATTTCCTAAAGTGGGCACGCGAGTATCCTCACTTAAGCTTTTACTATCAGTTAAAATGACTTCACGATTAAGTAACAATTCATAAATACACTTATTGGCTTCTCTATATTCTGCTTCAGTCTTAGGGTTAACCTGAATTAGCATTTCATAAGCGCCCACTGGATTAACAGGGTGGGGAAGTCGAAAAGATCTAAAAAGCATGCCTAATCTAAAAAAGAAAACGTTTTTTTCTTCATTCTCTAATCGAACCAAATGTTCTAAAGCACGTTTAGACAAATCAACCAACTCTTCTGAAAGGGTTGATGCCAAATGTTTTTTGTCTTGATTCATTTCTTCATTCGATTTACTTTCCTTGCCTTTTTTCTCATTTACACTGTCCAACTTTTCTTGTGTTTCTATCTCTTGCGATAATTTATTCAATTGGGTTGATAATTCTTTTATAGTGGCAGAATAACAAATGGCAGTGGTATAAGAAACCTTCGTTTGTAAAGCTAAATCCAAAGCTGATAAGCCATTATTGTTTCGCTCAGTAATACTAGCACCCCCACCAGCACTGAGTAGAAATTCTACTATCGTCGTATGACCATTAGTAACTGCCAGTAGCAAGGCAGTATCACCATCAAGATTTCGTTCAGTAATACTAGCGTGTCCCTGAGGACTGAGCAGAAACCCTACCATTGCTATATGACCATTTTCAGCGGCCAGTAACAAGGCTGTATCACCATTATTGTTTCGTTCAGTAATTCTAGCGCCCCCACGAGGGCTGAGCAAAAATTTTACTGTTTCTGTATAGCCATTGTAAGCTGCCACCAGCAAGGCTGTCCACCGAGCATTGTTTCGCTCAGTAATGCTAGCGCCCCCATGAAGACTGAGCAGAAATTCTACTGTCACTGTATGACCATTTAGAGCAGCCAATAGTAAGGCTGTATCACCGTTAAGATTTCGTTCAGTAATGTTAGCGCCTCCACGAGGACTGAGTAGAAACTCTACCGTCGCTGTATGACCATTTTGAGCTGCCAACAGTAAGGCTGTATTACCATAGATATTTTCGGTAATATTTGCGCCTCCACGAGGACTAAGCAGAAATTGTATTGTTTCGGTATGGCCATTAGAAGCTGCCATTAGCAAGGCAGTATATCCATCATTATTTTTTTCTGTAATAGTAGCACCCCTACGAGGATTGAGCAGAAATTCTACCATCGCTGTCTGACCATACAGAGCCGCCAACAACAAAGCAGTATCCCCTTTAGGAGTTCGCTCAGTAATACTAGCACGCCCATGAGGACTGAGTAGAAATTCTACCGTCTCTCTAGAGCCTTTAGCAGCTGCCAACAGCAAAGCTGTGAAACCATCATTATCTCGTTCAGTAGGATTAGCCCTTCCGCGAGGACTGAGCAGAAATTGTACTGTTTCTGTACGGTAATTCGAAACTGCCATCAGTAAGGCAGTTCTCCCAATGTTATTTTTTTCTGTAATACTAGCGCCCCCATAAGGACTAAGCAGAAATTCTACCATTGCTGTATCACCATTAGTAGCTGCCAACAGCAATGCTGTATTACCATCATTATTTCGGTCGAGGATGCTCACGCCCCACTGAGGACTGAGCAGAAATTTTACCATTTCTGTATAACCATACCGAGCCGCGAGCAACAAAGCAGTCCACCCAGCATTATTTTGTTCTGTAAAAGTAGCCCCTCCACGAGGACTGAGCAGAAAGTTTACCGCTACTCTATGGCCATTAGTAGCTGCTAACAGCAAGGCTGTTGTTCCATTCTCATCTTTAAATTTTATGTTTGCTCCTTGTTCTAACAAATCTTCGATACGTTTTATATCACCATATCTGGCGGCTTCAAGTAATTTATTGTTCATGTTTAAAGGAAGATTATCTTCTTCCCTTTTTTTTGCAGCATGTGAATAATCTTCTCTATCTTTGATCGTTTTTTGATCTTCGGTATTCTTTTTTTCTCCCCCTTCTCTTAAAGTTGCCTGAGCTGTAAAATAATCAATTAATATTTTAGTATTGGCTTGATTTAATAAAGATCTCGGTGTTCTTGTTGTAAGATCTACCGGGGATTGATCTAAATTACCTCCGCGGCTTAACAGAAAAAATAAAGCCTCCATACTTCCAGCGCCACAGGCATAATGAACTGCTGTATAACCTCTTTCGAAAGGTGTGTTCACACCCACCTCATCTACTAATTTTTTCAAGACTTCTACATTATTTTTTCTCGCTGCAGAACAAAATGCACTAATTTTTGAACGCTGTTCGGCGAGTTGTTCTTTAGAGATTGACATAATACTTCATCCAAAATTTAAAGCTTAGAAGAGCTAACACCTATTATTTTATGTGAGATATTATCACTAATATTTAACATTAAACAATACCGTATAAAGTACCGTATTAATTCTCTAAAAAATTCCACTTGTCAAGCAAAAAACACAGGAAATCCGTGCTGCTTACGATTTAATTCGAGATAAGAATACCTCTCTCTAATCCAATTCTCTCAGAAGTAGTTATGTAACTCACATCTTTTTCCTTCTCAAGTAATTCAACCTCTTGATGATTTTTTAACTCAAATGCCCTAGGCATGCGCAATACCCCATCAATGAATTTATACAAAGCTAGGATATCTTTTTTTTGCCAGTTTTTCGTATAGAGCAAGCGTGTTAAAATGAGCTTATTAATTAATCTCGTTTCTTTCTCCTGATATTGTAGCTCTTATTTTAAAAACAAATTAAAAATAAATTTCAGAATTTAAATCGCGACGTGTAGTTTATGATCATTTTGATTGCATACTACGTTTTTATTTTTAAAAAAATAAACCATGAATAATTCTTTAAAAATTGTTTTACATATAAAAATAAACGTTTTTTATGGTTTAATTAAAACAATAGTCTAAATTCAGAATAATTTAACGATCCTATTTATTTTAAAAAATAGGTTGATCTTGTTTAAGCTATAGGAGTATCATACGTTTTTTTTAGTTATATTTTTTTGTTATGCCAAAAATAAACAATCCTCATGATAAGGCGTTTAAGACTCTTTTGGCCAATGCACCCATTGCCAGAGAATTTTTTCAATATCATTTACCCCCAGAGATCAGAGATCTAATTGATCTTGATACTATCAAATTACAACCGAATACGTATATCGATGAAGCATTAAAAGAAACCGCATCTGATGTTTTGTATGAAGTAAAAATAGCGAATGAAACAGGATTCTTATATGTACTTTTTGAACATCAATCGACTGTTGACAAGCTAATGCCACTTCGAGTTTTAAAATACATGGTATCAATCTGGGATGAATTTATTAAGCAAAATGGTAATGTTCTTTTACCAATAATAATACCGCTTGTTTTTTATCATGGAAAAGAACCCTATAATGGACCTACAGATATTCGCGAATTAATTAAAGCACCTCAGTTTCTCATTGATGAAGTATTATTTAAAGCTTTTTATCTTATCGATTCCCATGATATTTCAGATGAAGAATGCCGAGAAAGACATTGGGCAGGGGTAGTAACCTTTTTAATGAAAAATATTATTTCAAAAGAGATCATGAGCTTCTTACAGACCTTTCTCGATATTTTTAAGAATCACCAACATGAAGAAAAGGCTTCCGACTATTTTAAAATTCTGCTAAGCTATATGGTGAATGCAGGCAAAATAAATAAACCGGAGCTTTTTATGGAAACCCTAGAAAGAGAGTTATCTGAGCCATTAAGGGGTGAAAGCATGATATTAGGTGAAGCACTTAGACAACAAGGTATTCAACAAGGTGAAAGTGGACTGTTATTGCGATTACTGGAACGTAAATTTGGTTCAGTGTCACAAAAATACAGGCAAAAAATCGAAACTGCAAGTGCAAAACAACTTTTATTTTGGGGTGATCGTTTTGTAGAAGTAGACACACTGCAAGAAATTTTTGAAGATGCTGATGTTTATGCTTAGGTATTTAGCTTAATAAGTTTCAGTCTTATTAGTTTAATCGCTTAAGCAAGTATTAGAAAAAGTTCTGAGATTTTTTATATTATCACTACTTAATGTTGCTTCTAAAGGTTTTGGTCCTGTTGTTTCAATTTTAAAAAAGATTTGATCTGCATTTGCGATCTTAAAAGATTGTTCTTTAGACAATGAAATATAAAGAACGGAAAAATCATGATTTTCAGTATACGAGGTTCCTGCATAATAGATTCCATCAATTGTATACCCTGGTGTATGGTGGTGTGAATGGTAAGAACTCCTCCCGGACTCTGACGATTTAAGCTTAAGAGTTTCTGTTTTTCCTTGTGATGTTAATGTAATTAATGCATATGAATCGTTTCTGAAAGTCGGTGCGATGTATACAGAAAAAACAGTTATTAATAGCGAATACGGCTGGTTGAACTCTGTATTTTTCTGTAAATTAAAATTAATTGTTCCGTTTGTATTATGTTTTTTTACAATATTATTTTGCATATTACAAACAGATGTGCCACGAAAACTATTATCATACGATTCAATATTAAATTTCGGTGTACACCCTGCTGTAAGAAGGATAATGGCAATCACAGAAAACATTTTAAAAAGGGATAAGGAACGCATTTTAATTTCCAAGTTGTGTAAATTTCCAAATATATGGTTGTTTCAAAATAATGATAACACCATATAGCATCGAATTAAAAGAGGTTAGGTGGAATAACAAGCAGATGAAAATGATTTCTCAAAAACCGAAATTTTTATAAAAATAAATTTGTCTAGTTTTAGACTAGTTTTTTTATAAAAAATAAATAAATCATGAATAAATCTTAAAGAATCGATGTGGCTATAAAAACACAAGTTTTATTAGGTAATAAATATTAATCAGAACTGAAATAAATACAGCATAAATGACAAATAAGTGGTTTATTCATTTTTTCAGTATTTATTTTTTTAAAAATAAAAGATATGCTACTTGGAAGTATGGTTGGGAAGGGCAGTAATTTTTGACACAACGTAAAAGAGGATATTCGTTCTTCAGTAATCTAAGACAAATATCCTATAGATTTAATGATGAAAATGATCATGAAATAGATTATCGTTGCAACTTCGTTAGCAAATCCATCTCGTCCTCAACCAATGGAATGCACTGCTTATCATCCTGTTCGAAGACAGTGGATACCGCTTGTTATTCCTGGCTTATCTGAGATGGTTTGGGATGATGCGCGTCATAATATCCAAATCTATGTCGAACAAATCAAACAACGTCCTTATTTGATTATTTTTAAAGAGAGTTTGGGGAGAGCCGATGCCCCTTTATACACAGAATGTTGGACCTATCCTTTAAGTATTCCCCATTTGCAGCGACTACTAAATAGAGTAGCGAGTGCTCCCACTTTTTCACTATTAGAGCTGGAAAGAGCCAATGCGTTCTTAGAAGCCATTGCGACAGGTTGGCCGAAACATTGAAAGATCTCGTGATGGGGTAGCTGATTCTTTTTTAAATCCCGTTGGAGCGTTTTGTGATTTAGGACGCCTTATATGGGATGTTAGTGGAGTCGCGAGAGAGGGTGTTTCACATCCTATTTCAACAGTTGTTAGGGGTTGGAAGGCTTTGGAACGCGATTGTAACCTATTTTGGGAGAGTGACACGCCTACAAAATTGGTTTATTCGCCGGTGCTGCTTCATCGGCTATTTTGAATCTAGCAACATTGCAGTTTTCTGGAGCGATCGCAGGTCCTGCTCGGACGCTGCCACAAACAATGAACTTCAACGCCTCCTGAAGTGGTGGAGTATGCTGCATAAGGATTTGAAAAAACATGAATTGGAAGCTCTTTCAGAACCAAGTCCCACCTATGCCACAATACAATAGAAATGAGTATTATGGGAGTTTTTTTTGGAGCAAAAATGAATGAAAAGCAAAGCAGAGTTAATGAACAGGTGAGGCGATATTCTTCAAAGGGTTTTGGATCTCGCGGGAACTTTAATAAAATGATATAATATTTTTTTTACGAAAGGAGGAAGTTAAACATGAGTTATAATGTTGGTCAAAAAAGGGTAAAATTTATTACGTTGGGTCTCTTTGTTTTATTTTTAACTGGATGCGCCTCCACAGCTCGACATTCGCAAATGACTGTTAATAGGAATGAAGTAGCCAGAAAAAATTCAACATTGGTTAAAAATATGAATGTTGAAAATGTAATGGGCGGAAAAAAAACGAATCCCCTTTGGACTTCTCAAGTAGATAATGAAGGCTTTTCACAAGCTTTGACCAATTCTTTATCGAATGTAGATTATCTAAATTCCGATCCTGAAAAATCTCGTTTTAAATTAGCAGCCACTATTCAAGAATTAAAACAACCTTTAATTGGGATAGATTTTGAAGTGGTCTGTAAAGCTAAATACACATTATACGACAAAAAACTCAAAAAAATGGTATTTGATAAGTCAGTAGTGACGCCCTATACTGCCTCTTTTTCGAGCTCAATGTATGCACCTAATCGTCTTAAGCTTGCAAATGAGGGTGCAGTTAAAGAAAATATTAAACAGTTTTTAGAGGAATTAAATACTCTTTAGAAAAATAGAAAGCCATTGAACCTGAGCCTTGGGTAAATTCCCAAGGCTTGTGTCCTTCCGGTAAACCTGCATGACTAAATAATCCACCCCAGTATTATGAGGTCATCTATATATCTTCCCGTTTATTTATAGTTAAAAAGGTGCGTTGGGAATATAAATATGCTAAAAAAATGGAAGATACCCACTTTGAAAAAGGGGGTCAGTGCTGTAGAAAAAGCATGAGGATAATATTAAATGACCGAAATTCAGCACTGGGGGGATTTTAATGGAATTACGAAAGGAGCGCTAAAACTGACTTCGTCATTTCCGCGAACGGGAAATTGAATACATTTTCTGGGCCCTGAATTTCGCGAATATTGTAAGGATTAAAGAAAAAGTCGATAATCAATTGATAAAATTTCGGCAAGTCGTTTAGCCATGGTGCGACTAATAGGACGTTTCCCACTTTCCATTTTTGAAAGGTTTTCTTGTCTAATATTGAGTTTTTTAGCCAATTGAGATTGTGTTAAGCCTTCTTTAAGTCGAGCTCCTTTTAAAGAAAGTCCAGGTTTCCCCAAAGTAGCAATATCTTCAGCTAACAATTCTTCTAAACTTATCCATTCATCTTGAGGTTTAAGTTTTTTGACAAATTTTAAATTATCAAGAAAATGGATGAGTTCTTCAGCATGTTCTAAGGGAACAGCGTAATGTTGCTTTGTTGAAAACTGAATTTCAACCATGTTTTGGCTAGTATGGTGCATTTTCATGTGTCCCAATATAATAAACCTCTACAATTTTTTGTGGTGGGTAAGCCCTCCAACAACAAACATAAGTTGGTCATCCTTTTTTAAGATGACAATGATGTTGATCATTGCCGAGTTTACTGTAGTTTTTTTAGAAGAATTAAATACGCTTTAGAAAAATAGTGAGCAGTTCTTTTACCCTCTCCCGGTCGTTGTAGGAGAGGGTAGGGGTAGGTCCCTTTAAACCGTTTCTATCCAACTTTCTAATGTTTTACTTTGCTGCTGTAAAAAACTGGGGTCTTTAAAAGTTAATGTTAATAATGAAACACCTTGAAGTCTTGCAATTAAATGTTCCGCGAGTGTCAATGAACGTTCGCCTTTCCCCAGGGATTTGAATTGTTTTTCAACCCAAGCAAGAACGCTTCGCATCATATTGGTAGTCAGTTCGGAAATTTCACTAGAGTTTTTGCTTAACTCTTGACACAAACTGCCTAATTCAGATCCGAATCGAGCAGTAGTTTCTGCATCCGTTGCTGATTGTTCAATAAAGGCAACCAGACGTTCTTTCGTGCTGGGCAATTTTTCCCATGCTGCAAAATGCTCTTCAAGGTTTGCAGTTCTCTTCTGTATCACTGCTTTCAAAATATCTTCTTTCGTCTTAAAATAGTAATAGACATTTCCGAGAGGTACATCCGCAAGTGTTGCAATATCAGCAAGCGTTGTAGAATTGAAAGTTTGTTGATAGATGAGTTTATCAGCTGCATCAACCAGTCTACTGCGTTTGTCGTTTTTTCGACTCATTTGGAATGCTCCTATGTAAGTTGTTTAACTTATTGCCTGATCTGAGGTTGGTAGAATGTTAACATAAGTTAACCGTCTTGTCTCCCAAGGTAAAGAAAATTTTTCAGGATAATTAAGGGTTGGGGATGGCACCAGGGACTTTAGCAAGGATACTACAAGTATTTTGTTTTGTACTAGGTACAACTTATTCATTTATATCGTCAGCTTCCTTAGGAATTTCAGCAGGGGCAGGGCACGGCCTATCTCATATTACCCCCTTTCGATTGGGGATCCAGAAAACCTTTTCCAGAGAAATTAAATCAGATTATTTTTGGCCCATTTGGGGGTATTGGGAGGGGGCATTTTATTCAATGAATGGAAAGCCCTGCGCCACAAAACCGGGCAGTAACAAGCATTTAGATGCGATGGTGGCGGCGGGTGTTATCCGTTTTGAAAAGAATGACGCTATTTTAGGTGTCTTTCCTTACGTTGAACTTGGGATAGGCATCTCTTATATAACTCGTCAGGAAATTGGGGGCAGAGATTTAGGAACCCCGTTTCTGTTTGAAGATAGATTTGGGTTAGGCGCTAGATTTGGTGAAAATAAGCAGATGGATTTAACCTATCGACTTGTCCATTTTTCAAATGCCTATATGGGGCCTTGTAATCATGGTATTAATTTACATCTTATTGTTTTAGGATACTGGTTTAAATAGGTGAAAAATTTATGTTGCCCTTGATCATCGCGCCTTCTATATTATCCGCAGACTTAGCACGATTGGGCGAAGAGGTCTCTGCTGTCCTCACAGCCGGAGCCGATTGGATCCATTTCGATGTCATGGATAACCATTATGTGCCCAATTTAACGTTTGGGCCGGCTGTCTGCAAAGCCTTGAGGGATTATGGAATCTCTGCCCCTATCGATGTTCATCTGATGGTAAAACCTGTTGATGAACTGATTATTTTATTTGCCAAAGCAGGTGCAAATAGTATTACGTTCCATCCAGAAGCGAGCAACCATGTCGATAGAAGCTTGCAATTGATTCGTGAGCAAGGCTGCCTTGCAGGGTTAGCTTTAAATCCAAGTACCTCACTGTCTGTTTTATCTTATGTATGGGAAAAACTAGATCTTTTATTACTGATGTCTGTTAATCCCGGCTTTGCGGGTCAAAAATTTATTCCTGCTATTTTGGAGAAGATCCGAGAAACACGACAATTGATTGATCGTAACAATAAAAAAATTCGCTTAGAAGTGGATGGGGGTATCAATCTAGATAATATTGAAACGATTATTAAAGCCGGTGCCGATACGATTGTTGCTGGTTCCGCGATTTTTAATAAGAATAAAGATTATCAAACGACTATTAATCTGTTTCGTGAAAAGATGCGGGGTTTTTAATCATACACATCGCGACGATGTTTAATTGCAATAATGATAACGGTATGTTGTTCGATACGATAAACGATGCGATAGTCACTTACTCTAAGGCGTCTATGACCTTTAAGGCTATACCTTAATGGTTTACCAAATCCAACTGGATCTATCATTAAACGTTCTTCTATGGCTCGTTTAATAAGAGTCTTTGCACTGGAAGATAAACCCGGAATATGCTTGCGTAAAACTTCTTCCTGATAACGAATTTCGTATTTTATTCCCATGCTTCATCGTGACCATATGTTTTGACGCCTTCTTTATCTAATTTTTCAGCAATTCTAGATAAATACAAGTCTTCGCGTCTTTCTAAGGCCTCAAGTACTAACTCCTCCACCAAACTTGAAACAGATTTATGCTCTTGAAGGGCCAAATGAGCAAGAAGTCTAGCTGTCGCTGGTTCAAAGGTGACATTCTTTCTTGGGTTTTTGGTGGGCATAATAGTATATCTCCGTATCATAATATTTACTATATACTAAAGTGTATCACTTTTACATCACCTTATCAATACTTACTTACATCTTTAAGGTGTATGTTAAGGTTGTTTCCAAAGTATAAGGCTGATTTTATATACAGTAAAATTTCATGGTGGGCTTTCAATATGACGCAACTTGTTCGAATAGTTTTGTGATTTTATTTTTAGGGTGTTTTTCAAGCTTCATAAAAAAGTTAAAATCGGGCTCTTTTTCCATGCGTTCTGAAACCTGTTTTTTGATATATAACCACACTTGCAAAGTAGCCATGACATCACTTAATGCACGATGTGCTTGATGACTATTAGAAACCTTAAGTTTTAAATGAGAGGTAAGCGTTGTTAATTTATAATTTGGGGCTAAAATAAGTCTTCTAGCCAATTTAAGTGTACATAAAAAACTGTTTTCAATTTTTTTCCCAATATTGCTCATCTCAGATAATAAGAATTTTTTATCAAAGGAGGCATTGTGTGCCAATATCGGTCTGTTTCCAATAAATTTATGTAACGTTGGCATAAATTTTTCTGGCGTCGGTTTTCCTCTCACCATTTGATTGGTAATACCCGTCATGTCTGTAATAAAATAGGGAATTGAATGGCCTGGATACATAAGTTGTGAGACAGTATCAATCACTTTTGCATCCCTCACTATGACAGCACCTACTTCAATGACCCTGGCGTATTCAGGCGAAAGTCCAGTCGTTTCAAAATCTAGAATAACGAATTCATTTGAATTTTTTGTTGTTGCCATAGGATAGGAAGCTCCTTCTCAAATTTAAGCAATGCGTTAACGAGACAACTTTGACCAATTTTACATATTCCCTCGATTACTACAAGAATTTATTTTTTGAGTAATGATTGCAACTTAATTGAAGATGGGGTGCCCAGATTAATTATCGATTTAATTCGTGTGTTACAGAAATGCCGTTATTTTTGCCGGTCTTTAGATCTAATGTTTCATACGCTGAAATAGCCATTTTTCCAGAGAAGACGACGCCTATTTTTAAAACATTTTTTACATTTTTATAACTTTTTAGTTCTGTCACATACAAATTGTTATCAATTTGTTTGAGGGCCTTTTTGGCAAGGTTTGCCATTTTTTCTTCTGCTTTAGTATACTTAAACTCTAAAATAATGCCTTGTTGTACGTTCTTGTTTTTAGGGATTAATATAATATCATATCGTCCAAAACCGCTTTCCTTGTTGGAGCGAATATAGTAATCTTCCCTTAAACTCACGATCAAGGCTAGAGAAAAACCATGATAGAACGACTCTCCTGTTTTTGCGTTACCGACATCAAATAGGCTGGCGGTTTCTAAAAGATACTCCATCATGTTTTCCGTAAATTTATCTACATTACCTTGCACTAAATGGTCTAGAAAAGAGGTGTATTTATCTTCACTTCCCCCTAATTTGGTAATAAACCAATCTAGGGTGAATTGTTTGTACAGCATGAACACTTCTCGGTTAGGAATGCTGACTACGCATTTATAGGTGCCGGTATCTGCATCAAAAACAGAGGATTCTGCTTTAAGATAACCTGTGAATAATAATAGACTCCATAAGGCAGTTTCATTATCTTTTAAGGTGTCAAATGTAACGTATTTATTAATTTGGGTAGAAAGCGTATTCCCTTGCATTAAAATTTCAAGTTTCGATTTGATGTTAGCGGTAGAATCAATAATAGTGCTTTTAACTAAATCATTTCGGGCAGATTCTGTCCAATAAAGTTCTATTTTCGAATTATTGGACAAACAAGCCATGATTGACCAAGGATTATAAACGATAAGATCGTACGCTTTATAGCCATTGTACCATTTTCTTACTTCATTCATTTCTAACGAACATTGTTTTGATTTAAACAAATAGTCCACTTCTTCTTCAGAGAAACCAAAATGATTTCTATAGGGTTCATCTAACAAAGTATAAGTCATCAGATTGTTGAGTCCAGAGAGCATACTGTCTTTAGAAACTCTTAAGATACCAGTCAAAATGCCTTTCTCTAATGCTTTATTTCCCTTTAAAGCAGCACTGAAAAGATTTCGCATAAAATCAGTCATCTTTTCTAAATATTTTCCATAGGCGCTATTTAATGTAGTATCGTATTCATCTATAATAATATACACTCGTTGATTATGATTTTTATGCAATAATTCACTTAAGTATCGGATAGAATCTTCGAGTTCAATATTGCCAGTTTTACCTTCAAGGTAGGCTGAGAAAAGTTCTTTTTCATCCTTTTCGAGGTTATCGGATTTTAAAAGATAACGATGTTCTCGGTATAAAATGCGAATGAGTATTTTCAATTTTCTCATAGCCTCTTCAAAAGAAGATTCTTTGACATCTTTAAAGCTAACAAAGATAACAGGGTATTGCCCCTGGTATTGTTGATATTTCCCTTGTTCTATTGTAGATATTGCAAGGTTTTCGAATAAATTTTTTGTCGGTTCTTCAAGGGTAGATAACTCAAAAAAATGACGGATCATAGACATGTTGAGCGTTTTCCCCCAACGACGTGGGCGGGCGATTAATGTAACGACATCTCCTTTGTCGATGAGTTCTTTAATCATCAACGTTTTGTCACAAAATAAATAATCGCCGGTCATTAACCAATAAAAATCATCCACCCCGGTGGGTATTTTTTTTTC
>Ga0206998_1180_pt1 | contig 14310 bp, 13 predicted proteins | sample Alteio_BWMinCont_FD_153309 | JGI IMG/M metagenome (GOLD analysis project Ga0206998, IMG submission 153309) | Enriched cells from forest soil in Barre Woods Harvard Forest LTER site, Petersham, Massachusetts, United States -... | ecosystem: Environmental > Terrestrial > Soil > Temperate forest >... | reverse complement strand
ACGAAAGTACAGCTTGTCCGGAATGGGCGAACTCTGTTCGTTTCGTGGCCGCGACGCGTGTTTGGTCATTTGTACCCGGTAGACTGCGGTGGCGAACCGGCCAACCTGCTTGGCGATCCGTCCCCAAAAGTATAGGCCAGCACGTGCCCGCCGGAACAGAGAATGGAACGGATCCTGTCACATTGGCGTATTCTCTTCCGTATTCTCTTCGCGGGAGCAGTAGTGATGATGAAGGCGCTGGCGGCGGCAACGGCTATATCTTTGACCCTGGTGGCAGGATGCCGCATTCAGGTGGACAAGAACAAAGACGGACAAGAAAAAAATGTGAAAATTGACACTCCCCTCGGCGGTCTCCACGTCCGCGCCGATCAAACTTCGGCTGCCGATGTCGGCTTGCCCGCATATCCCGGAGCCCATATCGCTCCCGACAAGGATGGTGACAAATCGGCCGACGTGCACCTCGGCTTTGGTGAATGGCAGTTGCGCGTAAAGGTCGTTACCTACGACAGCAGCGATCCGCAGGACAAGGTCGTGGCCTTCTACGACAAGGCGCTGGGCCGCTATGGCGACGTGATCCGCTGTGATGGCGATCAGTCTGTCGGTACGCCTGCTGCCACCAGGGAAGGCCTCACCTGCTCGGACGATAAGGGCAGCTCGCATGTGCACGTCTCGGACGACAGCGGGCTTTCGTTGAGAGCGGGCTCAAGGCACCACCAGCACATCTTCGCTGTAAAAAAGAACACGGGTACAGGCACACGGTTTTCACTCGTGGAGTTGCAGCTGCCCGAAGGCATAGACAGGAAAGAGCCGGAGAGTAACTGAGCCGCCGGTAGAGCTCATCTCGAAATCGGCTTGAGCGAGCCTCGGAACCCCGCCTGCACTCTCATTGCGCTCCCGGTGCTGGTGAGATAGGGTCAAGTTATGGACCTTGTCTGTCATCGGTGCGGGACTGCGCTCAATTCTCCTGATGAATTGTTCTGCCCGCACTGCGGAGCACCCCAGCTCCGCTATGAACCGGCAGACGAGACCGCTGCGCCCCCTGTGCCTTCACAACACCCCGGTTCAGGCCGCCTCGACCTCGTATCATGGAAGGCCGCGATTGTCAGTGCTCTCATCATCGCCGCTCTCGTCTCGATACCCATCGGGCTGCTTTCCACCATCTATGACTTCAGCCTCCTGTGGGTGGTCGGCGGCGGCATCGCTGCCGTCTATCTGTATCGCCGTCGCGTCGGCGTACCGCCGTCCGGTCGCATGGGCTGGCGCATTGGAGGACTTCTCGGCCTCTTGGCGTCGTTCATCTCCATGGCGATTTTCAGCGCGCGGTCGGTGATTGAGCGGTACGCCCTGCACAGCAATGAGCCCGAGGCACAGGTACGCTTACTCGCGCAACAAATCGCTGCCGCGGCCGGACAGGCTAACTACTCAAATCCGCAAACCGCTGCTGCGGCTGCGTATCTCGTCCACTTCTGGCTCTCGCCTGATGGCGCCGCGGCGATTGTGCTGGGCACCGCGGCGACATTCGCACTCTGCATGGTGCTTTTTGCAGCGGCGGGAGGCGCAATTGGAGCGCGGATAGCTTCCTTTGGCAAGCGCCCACAGCGCAGTTCACAATAGTTGCTGCCAAGACTTGCCCCTCCGCTCCGCTCCTCGTATCATCCGGCAAGAGCTAGAGTAATGTCATCTGAGAAGACCCCACCGAAATTGCGTGAAAAGGGCCGGATCATGTCGGCCTCTGAGATCGAGCGCACGCTCGTCCGCCTGGCCCACGAAGTCGTCGAGAAGAACAATGGAGCCGAACACCTGGGCCTTGTCGGCATCAAGCGCCGCGGGGTTCCCATTGCACAGAGACTCGGCGCGCTGATCGGCGCCATTGAGAAGCAGCCTATCGATACCGGCGTACTCGACATCAGCTTTTATCGCGATGATCTCTCAACACATGACGTGCGTCCGGTCGTGAGTCCGGGCGCGCTGGGCTTTGATGTCACTGATCGCAATATCATCCTGGTCGACGACGTCCTTTACACCGGACGCACGATCCGGGCCGCGCTCGATGCGCTCTTCAGCCATGGGCGCCCCCGCCGGGTACAACTGCTGGTGCTTATCGACCGCGGACATCGTGAGCTGCCGATTGAAGCCCGCTTTGTCGGGCGCAAGGTTCAGACAACGAGTCGCGAAATCATTGAAGTAAAGCTGCGCGAGGTCGACAACGACGAACAGGTCTTGTTGGTCGAACAAGCCGACTGAAGCGGATTTAGAGAACCAAGACAAAGTTTGCCTGGGAATGCCACCAAAAACTCAACGACGCAAATCCCCAATATCGGAATTCAAGGCCGCCGGTATTCCCTGGGAATCCCGCTCTCCCATTTCACGACCATTGATACATCCGCGGTCGCTGCTCTCCACCGCCGAACTCTCCCTTGAGGATGTCCAATCGATCCTCTCTCTGGCCGATCTGCTCGAGAAAGAAGATACGCTTCGCCGCGACCGAAGGCTCTTCAAGCGGCGTGTTTCGCTTCTCTTCTATGAATCGAGCACACGCACGCGGACATCTTTCGAGCTTGCCGCGAAGGCACTTGGTGCCGACACCTCGCTGGTCAGCGCGCAGTCTTCAAGTATCGAAAAGGGCGAGTCTCTCAAAGACACCGGCATCACGCTGAAGGCTCTCGGTGCCGAGTGCATCATCCTGCGAAGCCCCTACTCCGGCGCGCCATACCTGTTGGCCGAAGCCACGGGACTGCCCATTCTCAACGCGGGGGACGGGATGCACGAACATCCATCCCAGGCCCTGCTCGATCTGCGCACCATCCTCGCGCATGTGAAGGCGGACGCTAGGGTAGGCGAGACCACATTGAAGGGTGTCACGGTAACCATCTGCGGAGACATCTTCCACAGCCGTGTCGCACGATCGAATGTGCTCCTGCTGCCCCGGCTCGGCGCACGGGTCATCCTGTGCGGGCCTGCTCCGCTGCTGCCTGACTTTGCTGCCCAACTCGCCTCCGGCATTGTTATCGAGCGCGATTTCGACCGTGCGCTCGATCAGTCTCAGATTGTCATGATGCTGCGCATCCAGGCCGAACGTCTCGCCGGCCTCTCCCTGGATCTCGACGAATACAAGGCGCGGTACCAGGCGAATGCCAATCGAATCAACGCCTACGCGCCCAAAGCGCTGATCATGCATCCGGGACCGATGATCCGCGGACTGGAGATCACCAGCGAGGTTGCCGACAGCCCGCAATCGGCCATCGCCGATCAGGTAAGAAACGGTGTTGCGATTCGCATGGCGCTCATCCTGCGCGCGTTGAGCGGAGACGCCAAGCCCCGCGCAAAGGCAGAAAAGAGAGCTGGTCGATGAATCAGATCCTGATCCGCGGTGGGCACCTGATCGATCCGGCCGCCGGCATCGATGCGCCACGAGATCTGCTTCTCGCCGACGGCAAAGTTGCAGCAGTCGATGCGCCGGGCAAAATCAAGGCCAACGGCGCGGAAATCATCGACGGCAAGGGCCTTGTAGTTGCGCCGGGGCTCGTAGATATTCACGTTCATCTGCGCGAGCCGGGGCAAGGTTACAAGGAGACGATTGCCACGGGAACCGCCGCAGCCGCAGCCGGCGGATTCACGACTGTCTGCGCCATGCCCAATACTGTCCCCGTGAACGACTCGCCGGAGACGACGCGCTGGATGCAGGCGCCGGAACGCGGTGCGGCTATCCGGGTCTTTCCCATCGCGGCTGCGACACGCGGGTCGATGGGTGAGGCGCTCACCGAGTACGGGTCTCTGAAAGCGGCAGGCGCGGTCGCTGTGACTGATGATGGCAAGCCCATACTGGGCGATGGCATCATGCGAGCGGCTCTGACCGCAGCGGCGCGCGCGAATCTTCCCGTCATCCAGCATGCCGAGGACACGCGCCTGACCGGCGGCTGCTCCATGAATGCCGGCGTCCTCGCCTTTCGGCTGGGCCTGCGCGGAATGCCCACCGAAGCGGAAGCAGGACTGGTCGAGCGCGATATTCGTCTGCTGGCTGAGGTCAAGGACAGCCGCGCTCATCTGCACGTCGCGCACCTGTCGACCAAGGCAGCGCTGGATGCCGTGCGTCGCGCCCGGCGCAATGGTCTGCGCGTAACCTGCGAGGTCGCTCCGCATCATTTCGTGCTTAACGAAGAAGCAGTCGACAATTACAACACCCACGCCAAAATGAACCCGCCGTTGCGATCGGAACAGGATCGGATAGCGATGATCGAGGGCATCATTGACGGTTCGGTCGACTGCATCGCGACCGATCACGCCCCGCACGCCGCGCATGAGAAAGAGCAGGAGTTTGAGCGCGCCCCCAACGGCATCACCGGTCTGGAATCCGCGCTCGGCCTCTCGATCGCCTTCCTCCACATGGGCCACAAGCTGCCGCTTAGTCGAGTCATCGCACTGCTCGCTTCGCAGCCGGCAAATGTGCTTGGTCTCAAGGGACGAGGAACTCTGGCTATCGGATCGATGGCTGACGCCGTGATCTTCGATGCCGGAAAAGAATGGACCTTCAAGGCCTCGGAATCGAAATCGAAGTCAAAGAATACGCCTTTCGACGGGTGGACATTGCGAGGCCAGGTCGCGACCACCATTAGCGAAGGCCGGATCGTATATCGTCGGGCCTAATTCGTTCGCGCCAGCGCCGGCTCGATCACTTGCGCGGAGAACCGTTCCATCTCCTGCAACTGCGGACTTGATTGCAACAGGACCAGACCCACGCCAACCGCCGAGAACTCTGCCAGACGCGCGCTCACCTGCTCCGGCGTCCCAACGAGGCCGCTGCGCAGGCCGCGATTCGAAACGGAGTAATCTTCCAGAGAAACCTTCTGCTCCAGTTGCGATCCGGTAATCCACTGTTGATAGTTCGCGTAACCCCGCGCCGACTGCTGCACGTTGGTGATGCGCTCCACTTCCTTTTTTGCTTCCGCTTCCGAATCGCGCACAATCGAGTAGCCTGCAATACCGTAGGTGAGCGGAGGTAAACCCAGTTCCTCTCGGCGCTGACGCATGTCGGCGATCTTTCGACCGACAGTAGCGGGGTCATCGCCGTGCATCAGATAGGCGTCGCATTTTTGCGCGATCAGATTCTTGGCGGTTTCTGATTCTCCCCCGGCATAAATCGTCGGGCGTGGACGGCTCAGGGGTTTGGGTGAAAGCACATTCTCCCGCACCTGGTAATAAGTGCCGGAATAGCTGAAGCCCTGCTGCGACCAGCAGCCATCCACCACATCAAGCCACTCTGAGGTTCGCCCGTAGCGGTCGTCATGCTTGTCGAAGGGAATTCCGTACTTGGTCGCCTCGTCCGCCCACCAGCTTGATACGACATTCAGCGTGAGCCGGCCCTTGGAGATATGGTCGATGTTCGCAGCCTGCTTGGCGAGCAAAGCAGGATTGTGAAAGGTGGGTCGGACCGCTACCATCAGTTCAAGTTTGCGCGTGACGGCGGCAAGCGCAGACGCCGTTGACCATGCATCGAGAGATGGAGCCTCAACACCCTTGATGTCATTCAGGTTCAGCTCTGCGATCAGGGTAAGGGAATAACCCAGATCCTCGGCGCGCTGCGTGAGGTGCCGCACATAGTCCCAGGTCGGCTCCATGTGCTCGTCTTCAACGTTGCGCAGCCAGCCGCCAAAGACGGGAAGCCAGAAGCCGAAGCGCATCACCGCACTCCCGCGAGTATCGACTGCTGACTGCGAGCTTCGATCAGCGCCGCTTCGCCTTCAAGCCAATCGACCAGTTTCACAAATGGATCGAAGCCAACGACATTCGCGCCGTCAGCCACAAAATTCGAAAGCGCATTGATGTCGTAATAGAGACGCTGGCCGTCGCGATCGTCCGTGATGTACTCGATACCGCCCAACTCGATGCCGGCGTGACTCATAACCCGCTCGACATCCTCAATTACGTCCGGTGGCGGTTCGTATCCTTCGACGCTAATGCCCGTTTTCGGTGCGTCCACCGGGCATGCCGCGCGGTTCAGATCGACGCCTGATGTTGTCCTGCAGATATCCGCCGGGCACAGATCGAACGTCTCGCCGGTGATATGAACCTTGATCGCGTAGAGATACTTGCCGTTGAGAACCTCAACTCGAACGATATGCGAGTCTCGTGCCGGGATGAATTCCTGCACCAGCGCCGTCGAATCGAGGCCGAAGGCCAGCTCTCCGGCGTCAGCCGCTGCCGCGAGCTCTTCTGAAGTGTCAAAGCGCTTTACCCCTGCACCCGAACCGCCGATGTTGGGCTTGACTACAACAGGCCACCGCAGGCCCTGCGCAGCAGCGACGGCTTGCGACGCACGATGGATAACCCGGGCCTTCGGATAAGCCAGATCCAGCGAATCGAGCAGGGAAAGCTGCGCTGCCTTCGAAAGCTCCGTGCGAAATGCACGCGACCCGTTGATCACGCGAACGCTGCGCCGCTCCAGATGATCGAGGAAACCAAGAGTGTAGAAGATGCAGTCGCCATGCTCGCGGTTCCATGCCGACGGGCTCATGCGGTTAACGACAAGCGAGAAGCGGTTCTCAGGATGCTCGTCGATCGCATAAGCGTGGGCTGTCGCGTCGATCTTCAGATAGGCCGTGCCGCGCCGGTCAAGTTCGGCGAAAAGCGGCTTGAACCAGTGCTGCTGCTCGTAATAAATGGCGATGGGCTTTGACATGGTCTGCCTCGACTCCCTTGTATCTTTTTAACCGATAGAGAGAGTTTCTGTCGCCCGGACCATTGCTTTATCGAAAAGCCTGACAGAACGATGACAATTTGATGTCACATTCACCCCGGGAGCTCATTTGCGCCGCAACAGCTCGATCGTCAGTTGAATCAATGTGAATAACCCGCCCGTCGCCACTGCGAATCCCTTAGCCCGCTGCAGGCTCTGTTCGTGCTGGCCCACCCGTCCCTCAATCGCGGCAATGCGCCCCGAGTTGCCATCTCCGAGCAGCGTCCTCATTTGGTTCTTTAGAACAGAAAGATCCGCCAGGACCTGCGCTTCAAAGTCCGTCATACATTTCCCCGTCGTCCACCTGTGATCGCCGCGACCCTAAGGTGCGACGTTGACAAAGACTGCGCTCGAAAATCTCGAATAATTGGGAGGCGTCGAGCCATCATAGAGGCGAATGAAATACTGCTCCATCGCCGCCTCACGTGGAATTGTGAAATTCGCCACCGGACTGCAGCACCAGATCGGAATTTGTCCCCGGACCAAACGCCCAGTCTCGCCGGCGCACTTCAAAGCCTCCGTTTGCTGGGGGCGTCGCGTTCGCGCTCACCTGGATCGCGCTGCCACTCACACCGGTCACCGAAAGGCTCGCGAGATTTGCTAGCGGAGGCGTGGTTTCCGATTGTTGCGGCAGCCACACATCCGCGGGAACGGTCGTCGAGGTCTTGATTGCCAACGCGTCCGCCCAGTCGTTGGCAAAGCTCACCACATACTTCGCCAGTCCGGGCACGGTGCACGATAGCTCGATCTCGACGGCGCGCACAACGAGATCTGCATTCAATCCGGTTGAAGGCGCAGTCACGGCCAGTACGTCGCCCGGCCACACGTCGCCCTGATCCTGCATGTTCCACGCGCTATATCTGCCTCTCCAGGCGGCGGCCCGGCTTGTCGCCAGATCCAGCAGCGCCGAGGCCGCGTTCTCGCAATCCATGGAGCTGCGCGCGGCAGGGCTGGTGACTGTACCCATCCAGGCTGCCGTACCCGGCAGCTGGCCGTTCATGCTTTCCTGCGTGATGCTCTGTGCGTTTGCCAGGCGGGCCACAGCGCGATGCGACGTCCGGTACGAGATCGCAATAAGCTCTCCCGCCGCGGGTATGGTTGTTGAATAAAAACGAAGCCTGCCAGTGCGTTCGACCCTGCAGTCCGCCCCCTGCGCGGTCGTGCCCATGCGCCGCACAACGGCGCCGCCTCCCGGTGGCGTGCTCACCACCCAGACCGGCCCCTGCTGCGAAATCTCGAAGCTCGCGATGCTGCACTGTAGGCTTGCGCTGTTGATCAGCGCCACGGTCATTGCTGCGGGCGCATTCGCGACTGACCCGGAATACAAAATTACGGGGGATGAGGCCACTCCGCCAGTCGTGTCCTGAACCTCGAGCACCACGTTGCCGCCGGAGCTCAAATACACCCCGCCGTAAGTATGAGTCCCCGTATCGTCGATGGAGTTGTAGGACTGCAGCACACGCTGCATTTCGTTGCACGAGATGCGCAGTCGAAGAGCATACAAGTGCCCGGCAACAGGGGAGAATGAGCTGCCCGAAACCACGCCGTTCACCAGCGGCGAAATCACCGTCGCGCCGCCCGGCTGAGTAATCTGAAACCCGGCGAGGCAGTTCGCCACGTTGATCACGCCATAGTAGAGCCGTTGATCACTCCCTGCGTTGACGATCCAAACTGAACCCCGCCCGCTTCAAGGACGAGCGAGCCGGTGTTTCCCGTACCTTCGTTATAGACCCCGGCGGTCAACGCATTTCTCACCACAATGTCGTCCAGATGGCTGTCGATGGCTGTCTTCAGCAGATGAACGCCGTACGCCGGCCTGTTTGCCGGGGTAAAGAGCGATGCGTTGTAGCTCACCGTCACATTGCGCAACAGGAAGTTTGCCTGGTGGCCATTCGTCGTCGATTCTTCACCGAGCAGGATGCCTTCCGCCGTGGTGTCGTTCACAGTGACGTTATCAATCAATAATCCGCGAAAATACTGCAACTCAAATCCATGCGCCGCATTCGTACCCGCCAGGATTACAAAATCCCTGAAGGTGCAGCCTTGCGCCTGGGCAGCGTTGCCAAGATAAAACACGTCGCCGCCAAGGTTGATGATTATGTTCAGAGTCGTCGCTGCCGCGCTTCCTGCATTGACCGTCGTCCCGCCCGATCCGAGCAGGCTAATGCAGGCCCCGTTCGTCGGTTCGTTTAGCGTAGCAGTTACGGCAAACGTGCCTGGCCCCAACCGTACGGTCTGATTTTTTCCTGTCGAAGTGGCCAGCGCAGAAGCCGCATTCCAGGCGGCGCCCAGGTTGGCATACGTCACCCCATCGACGGTCACCTCGCCGTTGATCGACGACGCAGTTAGCCCCCCCTGCACCTCAGTGGCGCCCGTTACTCGGAGATTCGCAGTCGCATTACTCTGTCCGCTGATGCCCAACGAATTCATCCACGACGACCCGTTCCAGATGTCATACTCCCAGCCCGCGTTCGCGCCGGCGTTCGTCGGGCCACCCTTCATGCAGAAACGATACGTAGCGTGCGTCTGCCCCGCGGGCGGAGTGTCATAACTGCAGCTCGAGCCGGCGAACTGATGCCCGAGTGCAAAGCCGCTATTTGGGTTCGCGCCCAGTACCGGATCGCCCAGACTGTCGACCATTGATTCATAGAACGGCCCATTAATACTGTTCGCAAATGTTCCCTGCTGCGGATTGGAATAGTTCAACCAGGCAGTTGACCCATCGCTGTATTGAACCGCCATCACGGTGGGGTAGCTGTTGGCGAGATACATCCCGTTGAGCACCTCGGAAGTTTCTCCCGCTGTGACCGGTGAGCCGGCATTCGTCACCGTTATTCTGCTGCTCCCCAGCGCTTTAATGAACAGTTGCCCTGTCAGCTCATTGACGGCTCCTCCAACACCCCACCATTCGTCGTCCTCGAAGTTGAGGGATGCTCCGGCCCCCCCGCCGCCTGCTTGGCCGGTCGTGAAAGTTGTATAACCATTCGGTATCGGCCCCGCTATCGTGTTGGCGCAAATGAGATAGTTGGCATCGTTACAATAGACCGCCCAGCCGCTATTACTCTGCGCCGGGACCATGGCGCTCAGATGGCTCGCCTTAACAGTGAGGGCGCCATAACTGCCCTGCGGTATCTCTGCAACAATCGACCCTGCTGGCCACGCGATGTTCGTCTGCACTACAGTCCCGCCGTAGTTGCGCGTCGTGAAGTGTACCTGCCCGTCTCCTGCAAAGTATGCAAACGCAATCTCGTACTGTCCCTGCTGCACTCCTGCGACATAAGAAGAAGGAGCAGTGCTGCCCAGCACCCAGTCCGGCGGGAGAATGCGTACTTCCATGCCCGCGCCCAGACCACTCAGGTCATTTGGATTGTTCACGTAAGCAGGCGCCCAGCTGGTGCTGGCCACCGATGCGGCACCGCTGGAGATTGGTCCAGTCAGTCAGAGTGGTCGAGAACGGAAGCCCGATTTCTGTAATATTTGCGTTGACATGGGGCTGACTGTTGATCGGATAACCCTCGCAGTAAAACCCCTCAATAAGACCGGAGAACAACGCCGACCCCTGAAAACACCCGCTGTACCAAAGCGGCTTGATTGACCCGCCCAGAACGCTGATCGCCGCGCCTGCCATATAGAAGGCGCTGTGGTTCTCAGGCAGAATCGTCGGTTTAAAAGTGGCGTTCGTAATCGTTGCCGTGCCACTTGCCGCGATGTTTGCAGTGATTGTGTACTGACCACTCGACGGAGTGCCGTTACTCACACCGGTGACCTGCCAAACTCCATTCAAGGCAGTCAGATCGGGAATGCCGGAGATCGTAAACCAGTGTCCTGCGACAATCGGCGAAACCCCGTTGCTTGCCACCGCGTCACCGCCGCCTTGTACGACAAAGGTCGCCGCCGTGCCGTTCGCTGAGGCCGATAGCAGCACCTGCTGTGTGCCGATAATTGCTCCGCTTACTCCCGCTGAACCGCTTCCTGTTTCATTGGAAGTAATCGTGTATTGCCCGGTTGTCGGCGTATTTGTCGCAACGGCGGAGGCTTGATGGGTGCCATTGAGTGCCGTAATCCCGCTCAGGCCCGAAACCATGAAATAGGCCCCCGCAGCAATCGTCGGACTTCCTGAGATCACATACGTAGCGGTGCTGCCGTTGCCCGACGCCGAGACCACACTCTGCGTAGCCCCTGTCCATGTATTCCCGGGATAAACGCCGTTCACGCAGTTATTCGGACTCATACAGTACCCGTTCGCGTCCGAACCGGGCGCGGCTATCTGCGTATCGAGGAACTTGAGTTCATTCCCCGTAGCTACGATCGGCCATCGGATCGTGTCCCATTCCGTGTCGACCGCCTTCAACCGTTCCGTCGACCCTACCAGAGCCACGCCGCGTCCTCCGCTATTGCTGCCCCGCACTCGAAAGATGGTGTATCCGGCCGCATTTTGAAGTTCTATCAACGTTGCGGTATGGAGGTGCCCGCCCAATGCATGGATAGTCATGTTCTCGAGAGATCCATTGCAGGCCCACACATTCGGCTGCACCGCCCCGGATACCGGATAGATCGTGACGGCATTTGCCGAGTTATTAGCCTGCTCCAGAATGCTTGCCTCCGGCCCGTCGCCGATGAAATGCATCTGGCAAGGAACGTAAAGGGGGGAACTGATCAAGTAAGTACCGGCGGCGAGATAGAGGGTGGGATAAGTGCGCCCCTGGGGATTAGCCAGAGACCAGGCGATCGCGGCCTGTATCGCGCATGTCGAATCCTGTTGACCCGTTGGGTCAGCGGCATTCGGGCACCCCGCTCCGAAATCCGGATGACGCACATCGACCCGTGGAAGTTTGCTCACCCCATTTGGTGAGTTGAGCGTTCCGCCCAACGTTCCTCCGGCAAGCGGTAGTTCTGTTGAAGCCAGCGCGTCAGCATAGTGCTTGGTCGCCGCGTGGCTGCTGGCCGTCGGATCACTTGGCAGGATCAACGCGCCGGTCATCGTACCACCGGTCAACGGAAGGTAGTTGCCTGTAATAGCGGCAATCGATGTGTCGACATACGACTTACTAACGGGTTGGACGGCAACCGTGGCTGGTGCAAGCTGCGCCCGAACCGCCGAAATGGCTGCTGTTGTTGTAGCCGGCACCGTCCAGTATTCCATTCTGACCGCCCCGTCATTCAGGTGGTACACCACCGTGTAGTAGCTGCCGGCTGGATACGCTCCCTGGTTCGGAGCCAGGTTCACACTCAGAAAACCGTCCAGCCCAATCGTCGCCGTCTTCGTTCCCGCTGCCACCGCCTGGTTGGTCGCCGTCGAAAATGCCGGCCAGCTCACCAGAACCGTTCCGGTTGCCGCGCTACCATCAGCTCGATAGACGGTTCCCTGAACGGTCGTTGTTGCAACCTGCGCTCTCACAGGGACCGGAAAACACGCCAACACAATCGCTACACCCGCAATACAAATCAGAAACTGACACCGCTTCGCGCACAAACTCTCTGTCATCCACGCTTCCTTCATCTGCATTTCTGGCTTTTGAGCTGCTTCCTCGCAGCATTGGCGGTCGTCATAACTCCCAACGGCAGACTTGTCCGATCTAATTGGTCTTCTCACTTAGCCGCAATCAATACGTCTCGCTCCCAATACCCAGCGCAACCGATATCTATCTGGCTCTCTTCCGGTCAGCACGCAAAATAAAAAGAGAGACGCGCTCAGAATGCGTCTCTCTTGAAATTTCTCTACTGTTATCTTCAGGATATCAAGTTAGATGGAAATTCTACGCCAACTATCTTCTTCATGTAACTCTAAGTTTTTCTTATAGTTATGCGTCCATGACATCAGTCGTACTCTTGACAGTGCTCCAGCAGGTCTGGAATGAGCAGCTTTCTTTCCAGAAAAATACTCGTCAGACGATCGAGTATCTCTGAATACCTCCGAGTTACTGTCCGCACCCCCTGCTTCATCAGCACAGCGGTTTCGGCCTGCGTATACTCCTGTAGCGCTATCCGCGCAATCAGTTCCTGTGAGAATCCATCCAGCCGTTTCAGGCACCGCTCTACATCGATGACGAAAATGACTGCATCCTCGAAATTCCTTATCCGGTAACTCGATCCGCGCCCCCGGAACTCGAGATTACCCATTACCGACGGAACTCTCCCCATGTCCATCGACACGCTCATGTATCTGCGCAGCAGAATCTCCGTTCGTCTCCGGTAGAAGGCCAGGCCTCCCAGCGGACGCAGACGGCGGTTCCTTTCCACTGCCTGTTCGTTTACTGTTGCCCAGACATACGGAAGGGTCAGCGCGGCACTCATTGCGCACCTCCAGCTGCGGTTACAGTTTGCATCGTGTTTTTGCAGGGCCGTCCTCTGCGCCGCTTCGTCGCTTTCGGAAGGCTGCGAAACCTGCCTTCACACGTGAAGCAGTAGATATCTGCCCTGCCCTGAGTGCGGAACCACAACCCTCCGCACCCCTCGCAAACTTTTAGTTGTACGCGCAAGTACATCATCAATTCTCCAAGGCAAAGTAAGACCCCGCAGTTATTCGCGACTGGTTTCTTGTTGTCCGCGGGATATGGGCGAGCTTAGGCCGCTCGCATCGCTCTTGCGGCGTAGCTGTGCGGCTGAAGGCTTTCCGGTTGGGAGGGAATCATGAATTGGCGCGCAGATCATTGGGGGATCAGTACTGTCAACTGGCCTTGCTGTCGTTTCATGCCGCAAACCGGGGCTCGGGATCCTCATCGCGTCGACGAAGATTCACGGAATCCCTTCACAGCAGAGAGGGGCAACAATGCATCCTTCTCGATCTGCGAGAGAGCCAAAACCCGCTTTTGAGGCAAAAGTGTTCCCGACTCTATAGCAGGCTCATTCCAGCGTCAACGCCTGCCGGCCGTACCGCTCGGTAACTGCCTGTGCAAACCTATAGTTACCCCCTGAAATCGCCTGAAGTACGCCCAAACAGCTTTTCTGTGAGCAAATGCACCTATAGGGGTATTTAGCTAAGAGACAAAAATCCACAGATGAATGTAGCCCAGCTCCATGAGCGTCTGCGTTTGGAGATCGCTCGCCGAATCGATCGAGGACTTCTCACGGGAACCGCTCTCGCCAGGCAAACGGGACTTCAGTCATCGCATATCTCCAACTTTATTCATCGCAAGCGCAAACTCAGCCTCGCCGCCATCGATCGCGTTTTGGCGGTGCAGATGCTCAGCGTGGAAGATCTCCTTCCGGCGCGGCATTCGCGAGCCATTGAAGCCTCGCCCGCCCCTCTTGAAGACACCGTCGATTCAGTTCCTCTCGTCTCGCAGGCGATTGCAATGAACTCTCCCGGTGTTTCCGTATCTTCCTCCGCCGAAATGATTCAGCTACCCGCCGGCATTCTCGGGCATCTTCGTCCCCGCCGCGCGATCATCCGCCGGGATTGGCAACGGTTTCTAGCCGTGCGCGTTACCGCGGCTCAGGCCCGTCCCATGGTTCCGGTCTTGGCCCATCACTCCATCGTTGTGATCGACCGCCACTACAACTCGCTCGTGTCCCATCAGCCATCGCGGCCCGGTCTCTTCGCCGTGAACGTCGCCAACTCGCTCGTTTTTCGCTAT
>Ga0206998_1176_pt1 | contig 14483 bp, 10 predicted proteins | sample Alteio_BWMinCont_FD_153309 | JGI IMG/M metagenome (GOLD analysis project Ga0206998, IMG submission 153309) | Enriched cells from forest soil in Barre Woods Harvard Forest LTER site, Petersham, Massachusetts, United States -... | ecosystem: Environmental > Terrestrial > Soil > Temperate forest >... | reverse complement strand
GGCCGCGACCGGGAACATAGTGAAGATGGCGACTGCCGCAAAGATCTGAGCGATGACGATCCGATGCAGCAGCATTTGCTCGCCGGGGATGAGCATGAGCGGGCCGTGGCCTTTGATGGTGAAGCCAATCGCCATGAGGGTGACCAGCAGAATATTGACTACGGTGCCAGGAAGTCCCAGGCGAAAAGCCACCAGCAGGAACGCCGGAAAGAGGAAGAAGATGAGAGGGTCCTGGTTATGGGTGAAGACCAGGGCGGTGACTACGACGGGGGCGGAAAGAACCAGCAGGGTGTGGGGCAGGTGGCGGCGATCGAACATGGAGAAAAAGGCAGGCCGCTGCACCATGATGACGAGCGGGGCCAGAACCGCCATCCCCAGCATGTCGCCGAGATACCAGGTACGAAACATTTGCCCCCAGGCCGGGCCGGGAACGAGGAGGACGGTCCACCACGCGCCGAGTGCGCTGGTGAGGGCGGTCGCTCCCAGCACCGAGACAACGAGAAAGCCGATGAGTGACTTGCGACGTGAGAGATCGAGCGGCGAGCCGAACCAGAGAGTAAGGATGAGGGTCGAAGTGACGACTTCAACGGAGTTCGCCACCGAAACGCCAAATGCAAGGCGGAATGGATCGCCGTAGACCATGTCGGCCAGCGTGTCGGCCGTTAGCCCGGCTAAGAAATAGGCCAACCACACGCGTCTGGGCTGTGTAATCAGCAGGCCGAAGATGAGGCCATTGGAGAGCCATATCGTGGCGACGCCCTCAGACTGGTGAGATAGGACGATGCCAAGCCACGAACCAAGAGCAACTACGGGAAAGACTAAGGCGAGACGAAGCACAGCGGCGCGCGTCCAGGTGTCGCGCTGGCAAAAACCTTCCCAAAGCTCGCGGAGCAGGGGAAGCGGTCCCGCCCGTTCAGAGACGGAGACTGGTGGGACCCCGGGCGAGTGAATCTTGTCTTTAGTCGCGCTGAGGAGGTCGACAAAGGGAGTGACCATAGGCCGTGTCTTCAAAATAGTGAGGTCCGATGTAGGCGCTTCGAAGTAGTTATTGGGAGGAAGTACAGAACAGAGTCTACCGTTGGTGGGGCCGCATGCAAAGGAGATTTGATTGGCATTTTCTGTTCACGCCGGGTCCGAAAAAGTCGGGCCAGAGCCTTGGAAAGCGGGTAACGACAGCAGGCAGTTCGAAGAGCTGAGAAGTTGCAAGCCGGGCGGCAAAGACTCCCCGAAGCTGCGGATCGCGTCCGCCCGTTTGGGGGGAACGTATTTTGACAGCAGCCGGGTAGTTTCTTCGCCGATCCCCAGTGCCGTGAGGCGGGAGATTACGAGTTCGCGAACCGCATCATCGATGTCACGGGAGCGGTCGTCGGTGCGCCTCGCGATCAACAGGATGGCTGAGCTGGTTGCCGCCGTAAAGGTGGATAGATCGAGCAGAGCCTTCAGCCACTCGCCGGCAGTTTCAGCCGGCGCCACAGAATGCAGCGGCCCGTACAGCGGAATGCGCGCACCGAGCCGGCCGAGCGACCAAAGCCAGATAGCATTTTCAGGTTCATCTTTGATCTTCGCGACCAGCTCATTGCCAAGTGAAGCGCGGGCGCTGCCCAGCAGATGCTCAAGGCTTGCAACCAGGCGCCACTGCTCGTATTCGAGTTGCCGGTTCACGCGGCGTTTTTCTTTGCGGCCGGCATATGCCCGATAGAGTGCCTGCTGCTCGCTGGCATGGATGCCGCCTGCGATCCGGCGCAACAACGCGAGCATTTCGATCTGACATTGCAGGTCGTCGGCAAAGACAAGCTTATTGAACGCAATACTGCGCAGATGATTCATGCGTGCATCGTCACCAGACGCACCGAACCCCGGCCGCAAGCACCAGCCGTACAGGTTGAGCCAGCGTACCTCATGGCGAGGAGACTTCTTGCGTCCCGGGGCAACGTCGACGAGCACATCGCAGAAGCGGCGAATGACCGGGATTGGCCACGAATCCCGCTTCGCGCCGAGCACCGCTTCCATGTGGCTTGCAAGACTGCCGCACTCGTCATCGGCCGGGCCGTCAAAAACGCGGCGGATCAGCTCCGCAGCGGATTCGATGGTTGCATCGGAAGCTGTAACCGCCGATGAAGGGCTGGGCACGGGTTGTGGCTTGGCAGAATCGAGTTGTTCGGATTGTGGCTCTTCGCCGCGCAGTTCGAATTGCAGCCGCCAGCGATGCTGGGTGTCCCGTGATTCACACCAGAGCTCGAGCGTGCCAACCTCAGTGAAACTGACTCTGAGGCGAACAGTCAGGTACAGCTCGCGCAGCTTCTTGCCATAACGCAATAACGTCACCAGCGGAGCATGAAGATGCAGGTTCTCTTCGTCCAGGGCAACGATTTCACCGTGCGCATCGTGCCGCGTGCGCGAACTGTACAGCGTGAACGACACGGGACGGTTAGCCAGTACTAAGAATTCGTGGTTCAGCAGGGGAAGCGTCGTGCCCTCGTCGACTCCGGCAGGCAAGACGCAGATGCCTCGCAGAGCGCATTCCGACGGCAGGGCGATGTAGTAGGTGCGTGCGCTGCCTGCCCTGACGCGCAAACCAGTGCCGTGCCGTACGCGTCCGTAGTAAGCCGCACCTCGCGCAACTGCACTATCAAAACCCTCGTTGCTGAGGAGCCTTGGTCGCCAGCCGCGTTCGGCTGAATCGAACCAGGCAGAAATCGCGTCAACAATCCTTTCGCGAGTCACTGCCGGTGTGCAGAAGCCGCCGTTGAAGAGCACGGCATCGGGTTGAGCCATTCGGTGGGTTGCAGACGAGCTGTTCATGGCAACAGCCGCTTGCGTTAGAAAAGCGGCAAGGTGCCTGGTGATGGCGGGATCGCTGGCGTAGGGCAGACCAAGTTCGCGGAGCGCCGTTGGCCGGCTACTTGCCGGCATCTCATCAGGCGCAGTGATGGGCAGGAATCCGGTGGCAAGTATCTGGAGAACTTCCTCGCGCGTCAGGTCAACGCTGAGCGTTTGCCCGACCACCGCACGGCCGCTGCCCAGGGCCGTGACCGGCACGCGCTCCAGAGATGAATCGCTAAGCAGCCGCTCCTTGGCGGAACAGCAGGCGCGGCGCAAGGCATAACGCTGTCGCAGAGTGAGCTTGACATCGTTGAGTTTCTCTTCCACGCGGCGGGCAAGGGCGAAATCGAGATTGTCACCACCGAGCAGAAGGTGCTCGCCTATGGCGGTGCGCTCAAACTGATGCTCGCCATCAACCAGACGCACACTGACCAGGCTGAAGTCAGTCGTGCCGCCGCCGATGTCGCAGATCAGAATCAGATCCCCATCGCGGAGGTCTTCGCCCTTTCCCGCCTGTGCGTCTCGATTTGCGGCAATCCACGCATAAAACGCCGCCAGCGGTTCTTCGAGCAGGGTGAGTTTGTCGAGCCCGGCGCGGCGAGCAGCTTCAACCGTCAGCTCACGCGCATCCTCATCGAACGAAGCGGGCACGGTGAGGACAATTTCCTGGTGCTCAAAACGCGTCCCTGGGTCGGTGCCCATTGCGCCATTCCAGGCGTCGCGCAGATGCATGAGGTAGCGCGCGGAGGCTTCGACAGGGGAGATCATCGGCTGCGGTGGTTCAGCCTGCGCCGGAAGGATGCTGGCGCGGCGATTCACCCCCGGATAGGAAAGCCATGACTTGGCCGAGGACACCTGGCGGGTGGGGACGAGCGCTCCCATTTCACGCGCGAGCAGACCGGTAACCATGGGCGGATCCTCGTCCCACGTGGCGCTGACGGCTCCGGCAGACAGCTCATCTTCGGTTGGGAAGTACAGAAAAGAAGGAAGCGCGGGCAATGTGCGGACTTCGCCCTGCCCTGCTAACTGCGGTACGGGAAACACATGAATCTCGGAGTCCGCATCTTTCTCAGTGTCGACGTACGCCACGACAGAGTTTGTCGTGCCCAGATCGACGCCGATCAGATAACGGGAGGGCACCGATGATCTCAGCTCCCCGTCTTTTCGCGGATGTTCAGCTCAAGCTTCCAGCGCTGCTTGGCGTCACGGGATACGCACCAGACCTCGAGTGTTCCGATTTCAGTGACCCGCGTCTCGAGCCGCACCGGTACGACCGTTCCCTGCTGCCCATCCAATGTAAGCGTGACTTCCAGCGGACCGAGCTCCTCGAGATCGTCACCCCAATCTTCCAGCAGGCTGCCGACGTGGTCCTGCTTGCGAATGCTGGAAGTGAGGAAACGAAACTCGGCCGGCTCGCCGACGACGAGGCCAAACTCCCGGTTGGGAATCGTGGCCTCGGTGCCCTCCTCCATGCCGAACGGAACGACGCAGAGCGCTTTGAGCGGAGCTTCCATTCCGGGCACCGCGGGCATCGCGCTTTCAATTCCGATGTAATAGGTGCGCGAAGCGCCACTGCGTATGCGCACGCCGCGTCCGCGTCGAGCCTTACCGTAGTAAGCAGCACCGCGCGCAACGGCGTGTTCCAGATCAGGAGCGTCGAGGATTTGTTGTGCCCCGAGGACTTCGAAGCCCTCTTCTTTTAACCAGCTGTTCAGGACCTGAATCACCCGATCGCGCAGCACCGCTGCTTTCATCACTCCGCCGTTGAAGAGGATGTGCGTGGGACACGCAAGCCCGCTGGGGCCGCGCCGGATAGCCGATGCCTCGGGGCTGTTGCGAATTTGCTCCGACAGAAACCGCGCGAGGTGCTTGGTGATGGCCGCATCGGCTGCGTACGGCAGGCCCAGTTCCTGAAAACCGACACGGCGCTGCCGCGCGGGTAACTCGCTGCTCGCGACCTCGGGGAAGAACCCCTTGACCAGCACCTGGTCGAGGTCTTCGCGAGTCAGCTCCGTCTTGATGGTGCCGCCGATGAGCTTTGTCCCTTTGCCCAGCAACGTGATTGGGGCACTCTGGGTTCTGGGCGCTGCGAAGAGCTTTTCCTTCGCCATGCGGCATTGATGCCACAGCCCGTGCAGCTGCCAGGTATCGACGCGGTGGCCAGAGGCTTCAAGGCGCTGCTGCAGAACGCGCGCCAGAGCCAGGTCCATGTTGTCGCCGCCCAGCAGGATGTGATCGCCAACGGCCACGCGCTTCAGCGTCAGTTCGCCGTTTTCTTCGGAGACGCTGATGAGGCTGAAATCTGTGGTGCCCCCGCCGACGTCGCAGACGAGGACGAGATCGCCGACTCTAACTCGGCTGCGCCAGGCGTCGCCCTGGCTCTCAAGCCAAGCGTAAAAAGCTGCCTGAGGTTCTTCGAGTAACGTGATGTTCTGCAAACCGGCCTGTTCGGCCGCACGCCTGGTTAACTCGCGTGCCTCTTCATCGAACGAAGCGGGCACAGTGAGCAACAGGTCCTGCTCCGCAAGCGCGAGTCCCGGTTGGCCTCCCCCCTGCCCGTTATCCCAGACGGTGCGCAGGTGCTGCAGGAACTGGGAGGATACTTCCACCGGCGATAGCTTGGGCACTTCCTCTGGAGCCTGCCAGGGCAGGATCGGCGCCGTGCGGTTCACCCCGGCATAAGAAAGCCAGGATTTGGCTGAGGCAACCAACCGGTTTGGGCTCTCCGCGCCGCGTTTGCGTGCGAGTTCGCCAATCACGAGCTTCGGCTCGGGATCCCATGGCAATGCCGTGCTGCCCTGGGGGAAATCAAATTCGCCCGGGATGTAAAGAAACGACGGCAGCAACGTGCGTTCCGCCACTTCGCCAGGATTCACCAACTGCGGAACACCGCAGATCTCGATGCGGCTGTCCTCTTCAGTATTGGCGTCGCAGCGTGCCATCGCGGAATTTGTCGTCCCCAGGTCGATGCCAATGATGTATTTGGCCGCCAACGAACATCTCCTTTTGAAACCTAATATCTGCTGATCAGACGAGCATCAGCTGCTATGAGAGTTCGACCTCGGCCGGAGCAATTACCATTCGACCGGGAGCCGGCGGCAACGGAGGCAGATTCACTTCCTTCACTCTCCAGCCTTTGTGCCGTAACAGACCCCGAACCGGCGGCTGTCCGGCGACGTTCCCGATCAATTTGATAGCTGCGGGATCAAAACCCGCCTGGACCGTGACAGGCTGATCCTCTTCCGAGTCCAGAATCGGTTCCAGCTTCACGTAATGATCGAGCACCTGCCGGCAAGTCTCGTGGATGGTGCGGACGGCGGCTCCAAGCTGAGTGTCGGGATAAGCGGAAATGTTCTCCGCCAGGAAATCAATGAGCCGCCCATCGCGTTGCAGCAACGCGAGCATCTGTACCGCGCGATCGAACGTTTCCGGGGCTGCGCGTTCAGCTTCCCTTAGACGACTGACAGGCGGCCCGGCAGCAACGGGTGCCTGCGGCACCGGCTCAGACGTCCTGACCAGCTTCTGCGCGATGTCGTTGGGAATTTCAGCGTGGAACAGGATCGAAAGGAAACACCGAAACGCAAAAACTACTCGTTCCCCGAATCCGTTCATAGCCACTCCGTAAGATCAGAAATCCGACGGAGCAGGAGAAATGTGCCGCCCTCGGGCGCGGTGTTTGGAGATAAATCCGAACGCCGCTTATGGAGCATGATACCCCGATCCTGCTGCCGTTCGTTCGAATCCCCTAGGTCCGATGGCCCAGACATCATAGGTCTGACGTCGATGGGAGCATCCGGGTGGGTTGATCGAGAGATAGAGCCTCCTTTAGAGCTGCCTCTCTTCTACAGGTGCTTCTCTTCGACCTTCTCGAGTGGTCTAGTGATCGCCACAAATGGAAATTCTGACCTCGGGTAAAATGTGATTCTCACACAGGTGTGAATAATCGTGGATCGATATTGACGATATGAGTGTCGCCAACGAGCTAAACGAGGTCGTTCTTCCCCAGGGGGTGGTCGGTCCGCTGACGCGCGCCGCGATCTTTCTGGTTTTGTGCATTCGCCCGGAGGAGGATGCGTATACGGCGGTGAGATCGTTCTGTGCAGATCTTGCCGGGCTTGTACGTGCCGTTGAGTTTCGCGACATTGAAGGCGGGCTTACATGCGTAATTGGATTCGGCTCTGACGCCTGGGACAAGTTGTTTGGATCGCAGCGTCCCGCTGAGCTTCACCCCTTTCAAGAGATTCGCTCCGGTGGTCGCCACGCCGTCTCCACCCCGGGCGATATCCTCTTCCACATTCGAGCCAAGCGAATTGACCTCTGCTTTGAATTGGCGACTCAGATTATGGAAAGCATCGGGGATGCGGTCACGGTTGCGGATGAGGTCCAGGGTTTTCGATATTTCGAAGATCGTGATGTCATCGGGTTCGTCGATGGCACGGAAAATCCGCGAGGAGACGCCGCTCGCGAGGCTGCAGTTGTTGGCGACGAAGACCCGGCCTTTGAAGGCGGCAGCTATGTGATTGTCCAGAAGTACCTTCATAACATGAAGGCATGGAATGCTCTTCCCGTCGAAGCGCAAGAGCGCATCATTGGGCGCAAGAAACTCTCAGATATTGAGTTATCCGATGCCGAGAAGCCGGAATCAGCACACAGCGCGCTGACCGTGATTGAAGAGAACGGGAAAGAAGTCAAGATCCTCCGGGACAACATGCCCTTTGGAAGGCCCGGCCACGGCGAGTTCGGGACATACTTCATCGGTTATAGCCGCACGCCGCGGATCACGGAAACAATGCTGCAAAATATGTTCGTGGGGCGTCCGCCGGGCAATTATGACCGGCTGCTCGATTTCAGCCGTCCTGTCACCGGCGGCCTGTTTTTCGCGCCGTCAGCGACGTTTCTCGACAACGTCGGCGAAGACGCGCAGGAGTCCGCGGAGATCGTGGCATCGACGGCACCGGGCCCGCCCTCGGCCCCATCCATGCTCGATACATCACTCAGAATAGGATCACTTAAGGGAGAGAAAGATGAATAACCTCCATCGGGAGTTGGCGCCTATTTCCGACGCTGCGTGGTCGGAGATTGAGGAAGAGACGACGAGAACGCTGAAGCGGTATCTGGCCGGACGGCGGGTTGTCGACGTTCCTTCGCCGGGAGGAATCGCTCTGCCCGGCGTAGCAACCGGCCACCTGCGGTCGATCTCCGCTCCCGCAGAGGGTATCGTCGCAAGCCAGCGCGAGGTCAAGCCTCTGGTGGAGTTGCGGGTACCGTTTGAACTATCGCGTCAGACGATCGATGACGTGGAGCGCGGATCGGACGACTCCGATTGGCAGCCCGCAAAAGACGCGGCGAAAAATCTGGCCTTTGCCGAAGACCGCGCCATCTTCAACGGATACGCTGAAGCCGATATCCAGGGCATTCGGGAAGGTACCAGCAATCCGATCGACGCGTTACCCGCGGATGTGCGGGATTATCCCGATGCTGTGGCACATGCATTGAGCCAACTGCGGCTGGTAGGCGTCAATGGGCCCTACTCGGTCTTGCTTGGAGCGGATGAGTATACGGCACTCGCCGAGACTCGAGATCATGGATATCCGGTGCTCGAACACGTCAAACGGATTGTTGACGGCAACATTGTCTGGGCGCCAGCGATTGAAGGCGCGGTGGTCCTGACAACACGAGGCGGCGATTTTGAGTTGAATATCGGGCAGGATGTTTCGATTGGCTACCTCAGCCATAGCGATTCTGCTGTGCGGCTGTATCTCCAGGAGACGTTCGTCTTTCGCGTTCTTACCAGCGAAGCGTCCGTTGTGTTGTCACCGTCGCAGAAGTCTTCGTGAGACGGGTCGCCTCGCTGCGGCTGCACAGAATATTTGGGCCAGGATTGGATTTATCGGAACGCCATGCGGAGCATGTGGATCGCACCATACGCCACCGCCACCCCTCCAGCTTCGATCAGCAGTCCCAAAATCAGTCCTTTAAGGAAGCCGGACTGACAGGTACCGGGGCGTGAATCGGGCGGAGTTGCGGTGATCTCGGATAGCAATGAATTCAGATCACGCGCGGAAGGAATTGCGCTTTCAATACTGGTCATCGATTGATTGGTCCTCGGCAGAAAGTAACAGTCGCACCGGTACTGCAATGTCCACGATTTTAAGACCATAGGTAACAAAAATCTAAACGATAGTAATAAAAGTGATTACAACTTTCGGCCGCTCCCGTAACCCGAACGGGTTATTGATACCGGAGTTGAATCGGGACTAACTCTGCCGTCCCACCACATGCAATCGATTGCCGTCAGAGGCGTTTGAGATCATCTCCGGTATTTTGAGCGCTGCAGGCGCAGCAGCTTCATCGTCTCGTGCTTAGGATCCGGACAATTTGAGCGTGGCCCTGCCGACAAAAGGCAGCTTGCAACGTTGGCCTCGACACCATTCCGTGCTTCCGTATAATCGCGAAGCAGCACACCGTAGAGGACCTTTGCATGGAGGCAGTCGCAGCGGCCTCAGGCCATCAGGAGCGGCTCAGGCTGGTCTTTGCCACCAGCGACGAAGCAGCGCTCATCGACATCGGGCAGGAGCTGGCGCCGGCCTTCTTCGTCAGCCTGGCCAGAGACTCGGCCGCCCTTTTGCAAAGCCTGCAGGAGCACGCACCAGAGATCATCGTCATCGATCTCGACACGATCTTCCCCGGAGAAGCAGATGTCTTTGTCCGCGTCGCATCGGTGCGAGAAGCTGCCGCCGACAACCTGCTGGTCGTCATCTCCCGCACCCCTCTGCGCAACGCGCGCCAGCGCACCAGGAAAGCAGGCGGGGATGAGTTTCTGCTCGCTCCCATCGATTTCAGCGAGCTGCGCGAGTATCTGCTCGAAGCCGGAGAGCGGCGCCAGCGCGATATGGAAGCGCGGGCATTCCGCGACGAGGTTACGCGCAGAAATTCCTTTTGCGGATTGATCGGCGGCAGTGAACCCATGCAGCGCGTCTACGAAGCGCTTCGCCGGGTGGCGCCCAGCAATACCACCGTGATGCTGCGCGGCGAAAGCGGCACCGGCAAGGAGCTCGCCGCCCGCGCGGTCGTCTCGCTGAGCCCGCGCCGCGACCGGCCGTTCATCAGTGTCAACTGCGCGGCCCTGCCCGAAGCGCTCATGGAGTCCGAGCTCTTCGGCCACGAGAAGGGTTCCTTTACCGGCGCGCATGCCAGTCGTCCCGGCCAGGTCGAGCTGGCCGATACCGGAACGCTCTTCCTCGACGAAATCGGCTCGCTCGGCCTCGCGCTCCAGAGCAAGCTGCTGCGCGTCCTGCAGGACCGTTCTGTGCATCGTATCGGCGCCAAGAGCCCGCGCACCGTCGACTTCCGCCTCATCACCGCAACCAACGACAACCTCGAGCAGATGGCCGAAGCCGGCCGGTTTCGCGAGGACCTCTACTACCGAATCTGCGTCATTCCCATTTCTCTGCCGCCTCTGCGCGAGCGCGACGGGGATGTGCCTCTGCTGCTCGATCACTACATGCGTATGTACTGCATCGCGGGCGATGTGCCGGTGAAGCGCTTTTCTACCGACGCGATGCAGATGCTCGAGAGCAGCAGTTGGCCCGGCAATGTTCGGGAACTTGAGAACCTGACCCAGCGACTAGCTCTCATGGTTGACGGCGAAGTGATTGATGTGGAGCACCTGCCCCAAAGGCTGGTCATCGAAAGCGCAGCCAGCCAGGATAAGATCCTCATCCCTCCGGAAGGCGTTGATCTCGACGAAGAGATGAGGCGCATCGAGCTAGCTTATCTGCAGGCAGCCATTCGCCGAGCCGGCAGTAAGCGAGGAGCGGCCGGCGTGCTTGGCATTCCCATCGAGAAAGTGAAGTATCTCTGCCGCAAGCACGGCATTTGACGGCACGCCTAGGCTGCCTCACCGAGGGTTAAATTTTAACCCCGGAAGGAGGTTAATTTTTAAACCCTGAGGGTCTCGTCCCCCTCCGATTCAGGCGGCCCGAAAAAGCGGTTTTGAGCACAGATTTGCTCATTTCCTCGGCTTCTCGAGTTTGGCATTCAAATCGCTATAGGGATACGTGTGAGCGGACTGGAACAATCCAGGAAGCTATCAAACGACCTTAAGGAGAACACTCAGTGGCAATCCGGAAGAAATCGCTGATCAGCAACCTGAAGTCCAGCAAAGTTAAGTCCACGAAGCCCGTCGACGGTGCCACGCGGCTCTCGAACTCAGCCCTTTCCAACGTAGCTCTGTCCAAGACCCCAGTCTTGTCTGTGAGGATGCCAGGTCTTTCCAAGGCGCCAGTTCTTTCCAAGACTCCAGTTCTTTCCAAGACACCCGTTCTGTCCAAGACTCCAGTTCTTTCCAAGACACCAGTTCTCTCTAAGACTCCAGTTCTCTCCAAGACGCCGGTTCTCTCGAAAAAGATGGTGTAACGCCTGAGGCCGCTGGCAACGAGCGGCTTCATCCATGCCCATCAATCAGTAAAAGGAAGAGCTACGGCTCTTCCTTTCTGTTTTTGCCGCGCTACCAAAGCTTGCGGTCCACGAAATCGCGGATCTCGCGTGCGGCAATTCCCGCCAGGCTGGTGCGACGCACCACGATTCTCGCCGTTCCAGTCATTCCGGCCCGCAGCGAGCCGTCATTTTCAAACAGGACATCGGCGATATAGTCCTCAGTGCTCACCCCTCCCTGAATCTCTTTAATGGTTTCTACCGCCGCCGGCACATGGCCCGAGGCCATCTCGATGCGCTCAACCGATGAGTGTCGCGGCGCGAAAGTTCCATCCACCAGCAGACTCACTCGCGCCCGTGGCTGCACATGCCCGACCGCAAATTCCGGAACGTAGAGCAGCGCTCGCATGATCTGCGTGTCGACCACATCGGTTATGGTCACCCCTGCATCCAGATAGCTGCCCGTCAGGTCCTTCAGCCGCGTCGCCGTGACCACACCATCGATCGGCGCACGAGCTACCAGTTGTTGCGTCTCCTCGCCGGCGATTGCGGAGTTCTTTTCCGCCTTGGCGTGCAGCTGCTCGGGGGCGCCCACGTCGCCATGCGTGAGCAACGCCTGGGTCCGCGCTCCGGCAGTCAGAGCCACTTCTTCGCCTGAGGCCGCGCGAGCCGAATCAACAGTCGCATTCGTCATCGTCAGTAACGCATCGCCGGGCTGAACGTGCTGGCCTTCCTCAGCCAGCACCGCGGTAACGAGTCCCGGTACCAGGGCGCGCACCACCGCCTGGCGTGCGGGTTCCAGCAGAAACCGCACCGTGATGGTGTCACGCCAGATCGGAAGAAAAGCAAGCATCAGGAAAATAGCCACGCCTCCCACGATCCGGGGCAGGGACAGCCAGGCACGCGCGCGGTCACGTTTGTCGAGATACACAGTCCTTACAAACCTCATGAGTATTTTGATCCGAGAGCGAAAAATAAGGACCGCCAACGCCAGCACGGGAATGAACGCCCATTCCGGTGTAAATCGGGAAAGGACGTTGTTACTGAATCGCAGGACCGTGAACAAAAGCATGTAGCTGTAAAGCCCGGAGAGAATCGCATACGCTAAATAGCCCGATCGCCGTCGCCTCGGTACGAATTCCATCTCGACGGGAAGGCGGAAGACATGCCTCCGAACCAGCCCCGAGAGATATGCTGTCGATCTCTCCTTGATGTTGGAGAAGCCGATGATCTCGGAGAACGCGTAGTACCCATCCAGCTTGATGAGCGGGTTCATATTGACCACCACAACGGCGACTCCGGTGATCAGCATGATTTTGTACGCCAGATCATGTGCGGCGCTTCCTGGGGGCGTGCCCCACCAGACCACGGTCGCCACCGCGCAAAAGATCATCTCCACTCCGATGCCGGCGAGGATGATCAGAAATCGTTGCCAGCGTCCGGCATAGACGAACGCCTCGCTCACATCCACAAAGAAGGCCGGAGTCAGGTAGATGAGGTGGAAGCCCATCGCGTGGACCTGTCCGCCATAGTGCTTGCAGGTGAGCCCGTGTGCAGACTCGTGAAAGAACGCGAGGATTAGAAACAGCAACCAGAACTCAGCCAGATCGGCCGCAGTCTTTTGGGTAAAGCGATAGAACAACAGCGAGTCCTGCGTTATCTGCCCCCAGTTCGCGGCGAACACATAGAGCATGAATCCGAACAGAACGAGGCACACGATGCCAAACCATCGCGAATAAAGCCACTTCAGCCGCGGATAAATCCGATTGAAATATCGATCCGGATCCCATGCTGAAAACTGCATGTGCGCCACATCACCCCACTTCGATTTCTTGTGCGCGTGCTGGTGACGGCCTTCCTCCAGTTTCTGTTGCAGCGCGATGTTTTTTTCGAGGGGCGTTCTGTACCAGAAGTTGACCGCGTCCAGACTGCTGGTAAATTCGCGCAGGTCGTCGGGATCGAAGCGCGTCCCGTAAAGTTCCGCATGGAGCGCTGCCACGTCCTCCCACGATCGCGTGCCGTCAAATAGCTCGATGATGTTCCACTGTTCCGGCGGGAAGCGGAAAAAGCTGTCGCGGCCGCGAATCATCGCAACGATCACGGGCTTTCCATCATCGGTATTCTCCTGCCAGATCAACCCGGGGTCGACCTTCGGATAACTGACACGCGCTTTCCGAGCCGGCAGATCCGGCAGTGCCGCATTAAGCGCTTCGGCAAGGTTCATGGTCTGCGGGGCACTCGAACCGTTGCCACCATTCCTGGCAGCAGGCCCGGAATCTTACGACTCAGCACAGCGATGACTTCCATCGTTCCGCTGCCGGGATCGACAACCGGGCTCAGGTGCGTTATCGCCGCCGGGACCGTCACCTGAAAATCGGGCGTGGCGGATACCGTTACCAGAGATCCTCTCCGCAGCGCAGCGCCCTCCCGCGCGGGCAGAGTGAAGCGGACTTCAAGCGGCGAAGTGCCGGTCACCTGGAAAAGCCGATCACCGATGTGAAGATATTGCCCCTTTCGCACATATCTCTGCGACACCTCGCCATCGAAGGGCGCGACGATCCGGGTCTTCTCCATTTCCATATCGAGAGATCGGAGGGCAGCCTGCGCGCTCTCCATTTCCTCGCGCTGCCGCTCCACTTCATATTCCGTAGCGATCAGATCGTATTTCACATGATCGAGCGCTTCCTGCGTGTTGATCCCATCTTTGCGCAATTCCTCTGCGCGGCGCAGGTCCGCCTTGCGCACCTCCACTTCAGCTTCCCAGTTCTTCAGGTCAGCCTCGAGACTCTTAGCTTTGTAGTCCGCAGCGCTGCGGTCGTCGGCAAGCTGGCGATCGTCAAGCCGCGCAAGCAGCTGACCGCCTCGAACATTCATATCCACATCGGCATCGAGCGAGGCGATCACGCCCGATCGCTGCGCAACCACATCCAGTTGCTGCTCCATCGTCACCGGCCCGGTCACCACCATGTCATCTGGCGCGGCTACTGGCCCAGGATGATTGACTGTCTCAGCGACCGGCCGCGTAGGCGCGGAGGCTGCAACCACCGTGGCGCTTTCGCCGGACTGCCTGCTGGAAGCACAACCGGCGACAGCAGCCGCAAAGAAGCAAACCGAAATTACTGCAAACAGCCGGCTCATCGATTTTTCACCATCCCAGCCACGCCCACAATTTCGCCCACGCCCACACCGCTATATCGCGGAAGATCACATACCCCAGCGGCCGC
>Ga0206998_1178_pt1 | contig 14490 bp, 14 predicted proteins | sample Alteio_BWMinCont_FD_153309 | JGI IMG/M metagenome (GOLD analysis project Ga0206998, IMG submission 153309) | Enriched cells from forest soil in Barre Woods Harvard Forest LTER site, Petersham, Massachusetts, United States -... | ecosystem: Environmental > Terrestrial > Soil > Temperate forest >... | reverse complement strand
TTTTTCTCGGCGAGCCATGCCTTCAGCGATTCAGTCTCTTGGGCGGGCTCGTCGGGGATGTGCTCGGTGGCCCAGATCTGGCCGTGGGGATGGGGATTGCTGGCGCCCATCATGGCGCCGCGGTTCTCGAAGATCTGCACGTAGTTGAGCTCGGGCTGGCTGCAGAGTTCAATGTATTGCTCGGTCCAGGCGTCGACGACCAGGCGCACGGCGGCGAGTTCCATGCGCGGGATGGTGAGGCTGTGGTCGGGATGGAAGCAGAGGACGCGGCAGCGTCCGCGCTCCTGCTCGGCGTGGAGAAGAGGCGAGGTGTCGGCGGGCGGAGCGGGCGAGTCGGGCAGGAGGGCGGCGTAGTCGTTGTCGAAAATGAATACGCTTTCATAACGAGGTGTAAGATGCCCCCCGGCGCGCTTGTTTCCCGGGCAGAGATAGCATTCGGGGTCGTAGTGGACGCTGGAGAATCCCGAGGACGGATTGACTTCTCCCTGCCAGGGGCGTTGAGTGCGGTGGGGTGAGATAAGCACCCACTGGCGGCCCAACGGGTTGTAGCGGCAGTGCGGAAATTGCGATGCGGGTTCCAACGTGTTTCCTTTCAGGCGGTGGGCTTCAGCGGCGGCGGTGCTGTGGCGAGATATTGCTGAGCGAAGCGCCCGGCAAAATCTTCGAGGAGCAGGCGCACGCGCTCGGGCTCAGTGGAGCGGACGATGAGGCCGGCGTGGTGATGTTTCTTCATGCGGTAGACGATTTCGGGAGCGTCGAACATGAAAGTATCGGGATCGGCGGTTTTGGCCAGACAGAGAACGCTGCCGGCGTGTTCCTCGCGCGTGGGCGGGAGCGTATAGGACATGCCGCGCATGGCGCTGATCTCGACGCGAGCCCACTCGGCCCATAGATTGAGTCCGGTGGCGTGCTCGACGACATCGGCGATGAAGGCTCCGCCGACGCGGGCAGCGACCTCAAGAAAGTAGTAGCGGCCGTCAACAGAGCGGATGTATTCAGCGTGGGTGACGCCGCGCACCAGGCCCATGTCGGGGATGAGCTGCGCATTGATGGCAGTCAGCTCACGGGCGTCAGTCGAAGCACGGTCGATGACGTGAGTGGTGAAGACTCCGCCCTCGTGCATCACCTGCATCGGGGGCTTGCCGTACTTGCTGACGGCGGTGAAGATGACCTCGCGGTCGGTGGTGATGGAGTCGACGTGGAAGATGTCGCCGGGGATGAATCGCTCGAGGAGGTAATGGCTTTGGCGGTCGCCGAGTTCGTCGAGGGAGCGCCACAGCTGCTCGGGCTCGTGGATCTTGCGGATGCCGATGGCGGAGGCTTCGGCACGGGGCTTGAGCACCCATGGGGCGGGCACGCTGGACATCCAGGCGCGGAGGTCGTCGTAGTTGAGGACAGGTGTGAAGTCAGGAACGAGCGCCCCGGCTCGTTGCGCTTCGAAGCGCATGACCAGCTTGTCGCGGAAGTGCGAGGTGGTGGTCAGGCCCATTCCGGGGATGTGCATGTGCTCGCGAAGATGGGCGGCGGTTTCCATGTCGAACTCGTCGAGGGCAACAAGGCGTTCGAATTTGCGGCTGCGGGCAAGATATGTAACCGTGTTGGTTACCTGCTCGAGGTTCAGGCCTTCGGGCATATAGACCACTTCGGCAAGGATGTCGTGAGGCCAGTCGGCGTGACGATGCTTTTCAAGCGTCAGCAGCAGGACCCGGCAGCCCATGGCGGCACACTGCCGCATGAAAGACTGTCCCTTTTCATAGGTCGTGAGGCATAGAATCCATTCACCGTGTTCTTCGCTCATGGCTGTGGTCCGGACGGGGACGTTCCCAGAGGCCCGCGCTTCTTAGAAGCCCCGCTTCTTAGAGGTTAGTTCTACCATAAGCTTGAGTTGGTGCTCAGGAACAGGATGACCGATCCGCCCCATTCGTCGCTCGCCGGCTTGCTCTCGGCCGATGCAGTCGTGGATATGCACGATCGCCTGACGGGGCTTTGGCACCAGCAGCAGATCAAACTGGATCCTCAGGAGGATTCGGAGGATGCAGTTATCGACTCCGTCTTCATGGATTCGGTCAGGGATCAGCACATGGCGAACTTTGAGCTGTGGCATATCGAAGATCAGGCGCGGGCTCCCCGGGCTTCGGACCGGCAGATCGCTGACCTGAAGCGAGCGATCGATCGCACGAACCAGCGCCGGAATGACCTGATGGAGCGGTGCGACTCGGTGCTGCTCGCTGCGCTGGAAGGTGCCGGACTTCCCTCACCCGATGCGGAACTGCATTCGGAGTCTCCCGGGCTGATGCTGGACCGGCTGTCGATTCTGGCGCTGAAGATCTTCCATACGCGCGAGGAGATCCACCGGCCCAACGCACCGGAGGGTCACGCGCAGCGCAACCGGGATCGCCTTGCGCTGCTGGAGATGCAACGGCAGGATCTGGCCGGCTGCCTGGACCGGCTGTGGCGGAAGGTGATCGGTGGGGAGCGACGGTTCAAGGTCTACCGGCAACTCAAGATGTACAACGATGCGTCACTCAATCCAGCGGTGTATTCCGATCGCGGCAAAAAGTAGCTCTTTCGGTGTCAATCCCCTTCAGTTCGGCACTTGCTCGGGAGGGGTTCGGTGCGGCGTGGTTGACGGCGAGCGGCGTAGTGCGTATAACTTCGTCGGTAAAAGGACTTCCAAACTAAAGACAAACGGAAGAACCCCAGACACGGGCCTTCTTTCGGGCCCTTGAGGAATCGCCTGAATGCCAGACGCACGCCACGAAAGCGCCAAGACGAAGCAGCCACGGCTCATTGCCGGTAAGACGCGGCCCGCTTCCAATCCAGCTCACCAACAGTCGCTCACGCAGTTCCAAAACGCCGTGCAGTTCATGCAGGAAGGCAAGTTCGACAAGGCGAGAGCGCTTTTCGAAAAGCTTAGTCATGACGGGGCACCTGAGGTGCTGGAGCGGGCGCGAGTATACCTCGCCGTGTGCAGCCGCCACGCTCAGAAAGCCGGCCTGGCGTTCGCAACTCCTGAGGAGCAGTACGACTACGCCATTTCGCTGCTGAACACCGGCAACTACGAGGACGCACGCGACCAATTCGACGGACTGCTCGCGAAGAACCCCGAGGCAGATTACGCGCATTACGGACTGGCGGTGCTCAACAGCATCACCGGTCAGGCGGAAGAGTGCCTGGATCACCTGTCGCGAGCGATCAGCCTGAATCCGCAGAATCGCATCCAGGCGCGCAGCGACACGGATTTCGCAGATATGGCGGACGATCCGCGCTTTACCGAGCTGCTTTATCCCGAAACCTAGCCGCTCTGTAATCCTGCCTTCAGGCATTCACAGCCGCGGGCGCGGTACACTCTGGGGTGAGCCTGACTATGAATTCGGCTGCGGACGCGGCTGGCAATCTCACACCCGCGGGTACGTCTATGCCCAATTTTCGCGTAGTGGCGATGGGCGGGGGCACCGGGCTCTCCACCCTGCTGCGGGGACTTAAGCGGTATGTTCCCTCGGTGACCGGCGCTAAGGCGGGCACTTACGACGATGTTCCCTGCGTCATCAGCCATCTGGCAGCGGTGGTTACGGTTACGGACGACGGCGGGTCGAGCGGGCGGCTGCGTAAGGACTTCAACATGCTGCCTCCGGGGGACCTGCGGAACTGCATGGTCGCCCTTTCGGAAGACGAGTATCTGATCGCCCAGCTTTTCCGCCACCGGTTCAGGACGGGCGGAGAGCTGGTCGGGCACAACTTCGGCAATCTCTTTGTCGCCGCGCTGGCAGAGATGACGGGCGACTTCGGGCACGCCATCAAGCTTGCAGCCGAGGTGCTGGCCACGCGGGGACACATTTATCCCGCGACCTTCTCCGATGTGACGCTGCTGGCGCGGATGACCGATGGCTCGGTGGTGCGGGGCGAGACGAACATCACGGCGAGCCGCGTGTCGATTGCGGAGCTGCGGCTCGATCCTCCGGTGGCGGAGCCTCTGCCAGAGACGCTGGAGGCGATTGCGCAGGCGGACCTGATCACGATCGGACCGGGCTCGCTGTATACCAGCCTGATTACGAATCTCCTTGTCCAAGGCATTCCCGAGGCGCTGGCCGCGACGAAGGGGACGCGGGTGTACATCGCCAACCTGATGACGCAGGCCAATGAGAGCCTGCACCTGACGGCTTCACAGCATATCGAACGAATCTATGAGCACGCGCGGCAGCCGATTTTCGACTACGCGTTAGTGAATACGGCTCCGGTGTCCGAGGCGCTGCGGGAGCGGTACGCCGCCGAGGGCGCGGAGCTGATCGAAGCGGACGTGGAACGGATCGAGGCGATGGGCATCCGGTGCATTAAGGGTGATTTCGCTGCGGAGGGTGACGTGCTGCGGCACGCCTCGGACCGGGTGGCGACAACGCTGCTGGGTGTGGCGATGGAGAATGGACGGGTTAGCCCCCTCCCCTCTGCGCCTGCTTCTCTTCGTGCGTAAATCATTCATTCTGCTCAGTTTTCACATCTATGCTCGTGGGGGGCACCAGCGATTCCATCAGGCTTGCGGCTACATCATTGAGGTGATGGGGGTAAATCGCGGCCCTTGATTCTGGACCGGTTGCGGACCTGTCATAGATTGCATTTGGGATAGCGTAGGTTCCTTCTTCGAGCAAAAAAAGACCGCCGTTGGGCGGTCTTTCGGTTTCTGGAGTCTCTATTTCGATTTTAGCTGGGGACGAGAAATTCTTAGCCAAGTAATTTGCTGGATTCACGGTGAGCTTCAAGGCACAATGCGGCGATGGCTGATCAGGCGCAGTTGGCGATTCTTAAGAAGGGTGTGGCTGAGTGGAATAAGTGGCGGAAGGAAAATCCGCAGGACGAGCCACATTTTAATGACGCGGATCTGGCCGGAATGGACCTCGAGGAAGTTAATCTCGACGATGCGAATTTGGTTAAGGCGAATTTCAAGGGCGCGAACCTCTTTAAAGCAGATCTCAACAGGGCAAATCTAGGTGAGGCGAACTTAAGCCGCGCGAATATGGGTTGGACGGACCTTGAGCAGGCGAAACTTAATGGTGCGAACCTAAACAGAACGGACCTTCGCTACTCATCGCTCAATAAGGCAGACCTCAGCGAAGCCGATCTCAGACAAGCGAAACTTCGGGCGGCGTTCATCGAGAGAGCCGATCTCCAAGCGGCACAACTCCACGGAGCTAGTCTCATCATGGCGAACCTCATGTGGGCGGATCTTACGGGGGCCGACCTCTCCGGAGCGAACCTCAGTAGGTCAAACCTCATGTCGACGAACCTTAAAGGGGCGGACCTTCGTTGGGCGAAGCTCAGCAGGGCGTCTCTTGCTGAGGCTAACCTAGCCATGGTCAGGTTGCGTGAAACCGACTTTCAAGAGGCCTTCATCGGCTTGACCGAATTCGCCGATACTGATCTGCGCGAGGCCAAGAACCTGGAAACGGTAGTTCACGGCGCTCCTTCTCATATTGGAATAGACACGATCTACAAGTCTGGCGGAAAAATACCGAAGGTGTTCCTCAGGGGCGCCGGAGTTCCGGACAACTTCATCGCTTACATTGGGTCGCTTGTCGGCGCAGCCTTTGAGTTCTACTCGTGTTTCATCAGCTATTCGACCAAAGATCAGGAGTTCGCGCAGCGGCTTTATGCCGATCTGCAGGCGAATAATGTCCGCTGCTGGTTTGCGCCGCATGACATGGCTGGCGGGAAAAAGATTCATGAGCAGATCGATGAAGCCATTCGATTGCATGACAAGTTGATGCTTATTCTTTCTCCAGCAAGCATCAAGAGCGCGTGGGTGGAGACGGAGATCGCGAAGGCGCGCAAACGAGAGATGCGGGATGAGCGGAGGGTGCTGTTCCCGGTCCGGCTGGTGGATTTCGAGACGCTCAAGAACTGGGAGTGCTTCGACGCCGATACAGGGAAGGATTCCGCGCGGGAGATTCGCGAGTTCTTCATCCCTGACTTCAGCGAGTGGAAGAATCACGATGCATATCAGAAGGCATTTCAGCGGCTGCTGAAGGATCTGAAGGCGAATTAGATATTCGAAAAGCAGATCCCTCGACTCCCCTTCACTTCGTTCAGGGTCGCTCAGGATGGCATCGGGCTGGGACAATCAATCTCAGGAGCGGCGGATGCCCGGCCCGGTGGCTGACAGGCCGGGCTGTCCTCTTTATTCCTGCCCTACGGCTTCAGAAGCGGCCTTGAGCTGCTGGTGGAGCTGGGCGAGGTGCTGGGTCTGGGCCAGGATGGAGTCGGCCAGCGCCTCGAAGAACATGCCTTCGGCGATGGTGGTCCAGCCGGGACGATGGATGACCTGGATGAGCTGGTTGTGGAAGTCGTCTCCAGGAAGGCTGGCGACCGCCTGCCTTACGGCGCGGAGCTTCTGGGTGAATCTGTCAACGTGAGTGGCAGATACGGGCTTGGGCTTTGCAAGTGTTGCCATGCGATTTCTCTCCTTGGTGCAGTCGAGGGTCTGCACGCATGGCTATCTAGTGCGCGGGCGGGAGAGTTCGTATCAGCCGAGTGCCGCTGTTGAGGCAGAATTCTCTCTTTGAAGCGACGGATAGTCTGTTTTGCGAGGAGCGAAGAATGACAACGGCTGAAAACAAGGCGGTGATTCGCGCAGGTGTTGAAGGCCGACACCGGCGGGCTCATCAAGCTCGAAGAGAAAGACTGTAGCGGAGCTTTTCAGGGATTTCGGATGGGTAGAGGCCGGAGTAGTAGCCGTCAGCCGCCGCGGGCCCGGTTGGTGAACACAATTCTTTGCCAGGGGGTGATTTCCGTCACATCCATTCGTTCCGCTGCTGAGCGACGATGTCCCGGAGATCGCGATGAAAACCCACCTACAGGCCGCTGACAGACGAACGGCCGCCGCGATCGCGGTTGCGGGCGCCGCCTATACGGCGCTCGCAACCCTCACCTTGTCTCGCTAAGGCACGGGACTTCGACACTTTCATCTCGATTAAAAGGCATCCAACGCCGCTACTTCGGCTGCACAAGCGGGAACTGCGACGCCAGCTGTACATCGATCACCATCTGCGTCCTGCGCTCCACTTGCTCGAACAGGGCCGTCTTCTTCGCCGGTAGTACCTTGCGAAAGTTCGGCCAGTACTTCTGCCTGAGCGCCGCCACATCTGCATCCAGCTTCAGCACCCGCTTCGCCCAGTCGTCGGCCTGGACGTCGGTCATCGTGTCGTAGCTCTGCGTGTACGCCTTGATCAGCGCATATTTGTCGTTGTTGATCTTCACCAGCTCGGCCGTGTATTGGTCGTATACCGGCCAGAACTTCTGCGCTTCCGCTTCCGTCAGAGGCACCTTGGTCGCGATGATGCTCCGCTTCTGAAAACGAATATCCTTTCGCAGCAGCGCAATATCTTGGTTGGCTTCATCCTGCGGATTCTGGGAACTCTGGCTTGCACTCGCCTGCGCACTCCCGTCCTGCGCAACCCCGTGCTGCCCAACCGCTGAGACGTGCCCAAACGCCACCGCTCCGCCCAACGCCAGCACTGCCACCCCCAGTACTGCCACCCCCAGTACTGCCACTAAGGATCTCTTCATCTCGCAGCTCCTTGCCTTCGCGGCCTCTCACCTGTTCCACGCGTGCAGCCGCGGAATCCACGCCCGCACATTCCTGCAGTACTCCTCATAGTCCGCGCCGAACTTCCCCCGCAGCGTCGGCTGCTCATACAGCAGCACAAACAGAGCTACGCCCGCCACCGCCGCGGAAGCCCACGCAATCGCCGTCACACTCGTCCGCCCGAAAATCACCCACAGACCCGCCCATCCCACAAAGAACCCCAGGTACATCGGATTTCGCACATACCTGTACGGCCCCACCACCACCAGCCTCTGTGGAGGAGCCATCGGCGCCGGCGTCCCGCGCCCTGTCCGCCCAAAGTCCCAGATACATCTCAGCGCCACCGCAAATCCCAGCACCGAAGGCACCGCCGCCAGCCACCGCCATCGCGCCGCACCTGCTGTATCTACCTTGAAGCCCAGCCACGCCGGCAGCAGCCAGAACCACAACCCGAGAAACGCCGCGCCCACCAGCAGAGACGCGATCGTCGTCCCCCAATGCACGCCGCCATGGGGATCTCGCAGGACTCCAGCCTGTCCGCTCGTCATAAGCGCCTCCCCACACCAACACGGAAGTATGCGCCCCCACTGGAAACAGGCGCAACGAAAAGGCCACTTCCGCTTCGGAGCCCTCGAACGGCCCGGTGCTCGCTCGCCTGCTGCATAGCCGGCCGGTGCAGCACGAGTCACCCGGACGCAGGATCGCCCTCGGCCTCTTCAGTCGCTTCGATTTCAGATCTTCCCTTACTGGGGGCTCACGGTGAGGGACTGACTCAATTTGAAGCTGAGTACAGTCTCCGCCGGCAGTTCGATCTGCTGATTACCTGTAGCGGTCCCTGTCACGAAGCCTGCTCCCGCTCCCACGCCTGCCCCGATCGCGGCGCCCTTGCCGCCGCCGGCAATTCCGCCGATGATCGCTCCAGCGGCAGCTCCCCCTCCGGTAGCCTTCGCCGTGCGCTTGCCCTTGCCTTTTATGGTTTGCTCGAGGGTGTTGGTCGCGATCGCGTATGACTTACCCTGGATCGATATTCCTGTCAGAGCCAGGTCGAGTTCGCCTTCCCCTTTCACTTTCCCCTTGGCCTTGGCACTCACGACAGTGCCCGAGGCCGGAGAAGACGCGGGAATGGCGACACTTCCACCAACGCTGACGGGATTGACCAGAGTTGCGGTGAAGCTCTGACCGGTCTGGCTAGTCTTCGAGCCCAGCGCCTGACCAGTCCGCACAGTGATGGTTGTGCCGGCCGGAACCACAATGGGCGGAGGTGGCGCCGGCGGAGGCGCTGCCGCTGCGCCCGGTTGCACCGGCGCGCCGGCATCTGTTGCCGGAGCCCCAGTTGCAGATGAAGGAGCCGACGAGGGAGCGGATGAAGGAGCAGGCGCAGCAGCGTTAGGGCTGCTGCTTGACGGCGCTGCTGCCGGCCCCGCAGGCTGTTGCGCAGTTTGCGAGTTTGGATTCGAAGAGCGGCAGCCCGACAAGCAAGCCAGGCTCAGTATTGCGATCAGTCCGAGAGCGCGGCGCACTGGAGCTCCTTTCACTCAACAGGTGTTCTAGCAATTCCCGGGGATCAAGTCATCTGTTATTTCTGCCACCCCGGGCCTCCCTGTCGAAAACAGGGCTGCTCCGCTATCATCAACCGGTTGCCAATACCAGAAAGAAGGTAACGAAACTGTGGCCTCCGACCCTCATCAGCCCACCATCGCCGCCGACGAAGCCCTGCAACGCCTCATCGAGGGTAACAACAGATTTCTTGAGGGCAGCGCCCGTTTCCCCACCGTCTGCAAGGAGACTCTCGCCGACCTGGCGAGAGGGCAACAACCGTACGCGACCATTCTTGGCTGCAGCGATTCGCGCGTACCACCCGAATTGATTTTCGACGCCGATTTCGGCGAGCTGTTCATCATTCGAGTCGCCGGAAACGTCATTTCGCCCGAGGTCATGGGCAGCATGCAATATGCGGGCGCCCACCTGCACACGCCGCTCTTCGTGGTCCTGGGCCATGAGGGATGCGGTGCGGTGAAAGCGGCGGTGGAAAGCAAGCTCAATGCCGTCGAGCATCAGTCACGCATTCAAATACTCGTGAACAATATTCTTCCCGGTCTGCCCGACTTCGATTCCCAGACCGCACCACAAGAGCGCCTCGCACAAGCCGTCGAAGCCAACGTGAGATGGTCGATGCACCAGTTGCTGGAAACCCCGGAAGGGAAGCGCGCAGTCCAGGAAGAACGCGCCAAGCTGGCGGGTGCCGTCTATGAGATCGCCTCTGGCCGCGTGAGATTCCTTGAATCCGCGCTGGGATAGAAGCCGGAGTCGAGGAGTAGAAGCAGAGTGCCTTCCGCCTCGACTCATCTCGACTGATATGGTCATCCCGGCCGGAGCCTGGCGATCCCTTGCCTGCGGGAAGAAACAGCCGTTCCGCATCCGGGAACAGGCGACGACGTAGCCGAGACTTCAATCGCAGATCTACGCCGACGCCCTGAAGCCGTTCGCCGCCGCGAACTCAATTCTTGTATTTCGTTGCGGCTTTTATCGTTGCTGGAGCTGCCAGCTTGGCCGGAGGCGGATTGCGGAACAGTCGCAGCAGCTTCTTCCTGACTTCCACTGCCGACGCATCTGGCCAGTAGGCATTCTGCAACACAAACGTGAAGATCTGGTTGGTGCCGGTGAATGGTTGTGGAACTCCGTTTCCAGCCGCGCTCCCGTGGCACGACATACACGTAGTCGTCTGGAAATAGGACTCAATAGCCGAGTTGGCATAAACATTCAGATTGATCGTGCTGTTCGCATCGTTGATCGGCGGAAAGATGTAGCACGAGCTGTCGCCCGGCGAGCAGGGATTCAGCGTATTCACCATTTGGTAGTACTGCCACACCGTGCCCTGAAGCTGCTTTAGCCATGTTTGATTCACGGCCTGGACATAGGACGGGATCAGTGTGACCTGGCAGATATTATTCGGAGCGTTTGATCCATTCCATGGAATATTGCCGGATGCCGCACTTGGCGCCACGTTGTATTGATTCGTGCACGAGCCATTCGGCGTGTTCGCCGCCGCCAGAGTCGCAGGAGTGCCTGACGGGGGCATCGTGTTGTCCACCTGCTCAAAGCTCGCCCAGAACCATGTCGCGCCCGTCGACGGCGTAAGGCGCAGAATATGCAAGCCAATCAATCCGAACAGCACCGGACCCTGGCAAGTTGTCCCGTCGGCCTGCATGAAGTAGCCCCACTGCGTGTAGTAGCGCGGAATGACGGCTTTATCCGCCACCGGATCGAGCACACGCCAGGTCGCCTTCACTTCAAGCGCCCCGTACTGGGCCCATGCCGGCAGATTCATGCCCTGCCCGTTCTTCGGAAACCCCACAAGCTGGCCGTTAGCTTTGTATGCGTTCACCTGGTTCTGTCCCAGGTAGTAACCGTTGCCCTGGATGTACGAGTACTCTGACGGGGCCACAAAGATCTGCTCCAGCGTGTACCAGCCCTCCTGATCGACCAGCGGACCGGTAAACGCCTCGTTGGTGTAGTTCTTCGGCAGCGTTGCCTGCGGAAAACTGGAATTGTCCACGTACAGCGGCTGAAAACCGGGCGCGACCGGATTGCCCCCCAGCGCCTGGCAACTCCCTGCAATGGTGACCGGCTTGTTGTACGACGATCCCGGATCAGCGCCATTGGCCACCATGATCGTGCTCACATCGCGGAACGTGCTCCAAACCGCGGGGACAAACGCCCCGTTGGCGGTCGCGCCGATCGAGGCGCTCGTGTCAGGCTGCCCCATCACCCCGCCTGAGTTTGGAGTCAGTGCTGGCCAGTCCAGCGAGACGAAAGTCTGCCAGCCGAAATTCAACCAGTCCGTCTGCGTAGGATTCTGCTGTTGCACATCCACCGGCACTACCCATGGTGTCGAACCAAGTGCGGTGTTCGCCTTGCTGGCAAGCGCTTGCGGCCGGGGAGCCGTTTCGGAGGGCTGGCCTCCCTGCTTGTTGCAGGCAGTTATCGCGACTACAGAAAGAACAACGACCAGGGCAGGAACGCCTGACTTCTTCATATCACTTCCTCTCTTTCTGACAGACCGGCATTTGGCAGACTGGCTCGCGCTCATCCATAACTCTGAGCGAGCAGAAGCCAATCTCTAGTTAGCGCGCGCCCTCCTGCTAAGGCTGATATCCGCCCGCAATCCAGTTCTTGAAGAGAGTGATATTGTCCGCGCTCCACGGCCCTTCCGGCGCAGGCGGCATCAGCGGAGGCGTCGTCCCATCCAGGTGGCCCAGCACGTTCTGAGCATTTGCAGGGACAGACATGTAGCTGTACTCCGCGAGCATTACGCCAAAGCCAGCCATGTGCGGGATGTCCGTCGTCTTGCTGAACAACGGAAGAATGTCGGCAGAAAAAGAAACAGTGGCCATTTGCTCCTCCAGAATGCGAATTGCAAACGCCGGATCGAGGAAACAAAAGTTAGCCCAGGAAATGACAATTTATGAACTGAGACAGCTGCTTCGAGCCGGCCCGAACTATAACAGAAAACATTTGTAACTGTCAGAAATCTTTTCCCGCTTCACATCACGACGTCAGCAGATGCGTGCTGAGATCCAGCGTGCAGGAATCCGTCAGCACCACCGACCCTGGACCGACAGGATTGCCTGACTTGTCACACGGCGTCGTGTAGAACCGGCACACCAGCGTCGAATGCGTTGTGCTCGTGCCGGGCGTCAGCGTCACCGTGAGAAACCCGTAAGGCTGATTCGCATCATCCGTCCCATCGGCGTAGAACTCGATCGTCACCGTCGCATTCGTTGGAGCCGACAACCCCTTCGGCGGCGTCCCCTGCTTGAATAGATCGAACGGCGCCTTGGGAAACTTCTTGCTCGTCCCGCCCGCGCACTTCGTCGCCATCAGTTCCAGCTGCGTGTGTCCGCCGCACCCAACGATAAAGCACGGCACCTGCTGGACCGTCTCATCCGAGCCGTCGGCGTACGCCACCGTGATCCGCTGATACAGGTGCGCATGCGCCGAAAATATCGCGTCCGGAATCTGCCCGGCCTGCGCGAATGCCTCCTGCAGAACCATCCCGATCGGCACCGCGTTGGGATAGCTTTTGTTATCGCCATACGTAGGATTGCCGCGCTCTTTAAAATCAATGGTCCCGTTGTACGGCGGATAATGCAGCGCCAGCAGAGTCGCCTTCGCCGCCCCGCCCGCATTCTGCGCCTTGCACCAGCTCAGCTGCTCCACCAGCCACGCATACTGCGGCCCCTTCGTCGGATCGCTGTACGCCGTCGGATCGTCCAGCACTCCGCCATTCGACACATTGGCGTAGAGGCCGATGATCCACGCCAGCGGTGTATCCAGCCGCCAGTACGGATAGGGAAGTGTCGACTCCGTCCGCGCCGGGTCAGCCTGATTGTCCGGCGAAACCGTACCCGCCGTCCCGCACATGTTCTCAAGAAAATGCGCAATCTCCGTATCCGGAGCCGTCCCCGTATTCCCATCGTGGTTGCCGGCAATGGAAAAAATCGGCAGCGGCCCGTTGCAGTCCTTGTAGGCCGCGTACTGCGCGTAGAACTGCGTATTCCACAGTGCCCCGGTCATCGCCGACCCGCTCTCCGTGTACGCAATATCTCCCAGGTGATACAGAAACGACGGAGCCACCGCCGGGCTCGCAGGCCCGCTGATCTGCGAAGCCATCCCGCCCGCCACCGCCAACCCCGGCCCCGTCAGCTCCGGATCGCCCGAACATCCCACCATGTGAAAGGTCATCGCGCCCGTAAACGGCGGAGTGAACACAAAGTTCGTCGTTGCCGGAACAGGATTCGGAAGCGGCGTCCATACGCCCTTTTCAATGCACGCTTCCTTGGGATTGGTCTTTTTCTTATCTTGCGTCGCCATTCATCTTTCTCCTGGCCACGCGGAACTATATCACCTGCAATCGGGAAGTTGCTCTCACCACGAATTGTCATCCCGAGCGAATCCTGAGCGCAGCGAAGGGAGTCGAGGGACCTGCTTTTCGTTATTGATTGGCATGGCGCTCCCTTGGAAGAAGCAGCCCTTCCGCCTCCGCTACTCGAATGTTCGCTCGCAGACATGACAAGAATGCGATTTTGAATTGTCCCAATCTCGGAGGAGCAGAATTCCGCAGTCGCAGAATCTAACTTTCTTTTCCCAAAAATCCAGGGCATCCATATCGGAAAAAATGTTTTTTAGCACAATCGGACTTGCTACCCCATAGACATTGCTCGGCCGATTTCCGCTCTTTTCCTGGCGATTTCCGATCTTCAAAACCGCTCCAGAATCTTGCCATGACTGCACTTTCTGGAGTCCTGAGGGTTGAGATATTCTGAATACATCAGCGTAAATATGTCGGACTGTAAAATCTGCCCTCTTCAATTTCTTGAGGTCCTTGAGCACGTTTGGAGGAATCGCTTCACCAGCCAATTCTTCCGCGATCACCTCGATACCACTTAACAATGCACGCTCGCTGATCAAATTGGCGGCCGCGTCAATTTCGCTCTGCTGATCGAAGATTGCCTTGCAAATCCTGATGATGTTCCTTGGAGAGCCTCCACTTAGGGTGACGATGAGGTCATCGATGTTGATGTTTCTTCCAGAAGGCGTAATCGATGCATACTGGCAACTTTTCCAGCGCTGTGTGCTAGGAGTCGTTTCGAGAGCATCTGCTTAAGTTGGAGTGGAGTCCACTGGAGCGTGTAATTCTTAATCCGATCTGGACGCGTAAAAGTCCGCGCTTCATCTTCCAACAAATCCCACAGGAAGAACTTAAACCCTAACCCCTTCATCTCAAGGAGCGCCAGTTCGCTCAAAACGGGCTTGATGAAGGAGAGAGAGTGGCTCGCTTTGCCCGTCAGGCTATTTTCATCAATCTTGTCCACCAATATGTAAGTAGACAGATAGCCAAAGGGGTATGCCAT
>Ga0206998_1177_pt1 | contig 14551 bp, 13 predicted proteins | sample Alteio_BWMinCont_FD_153309 | JGI IMG/M metagenome (GOLD analysis project Ga0206998, IMG submission 153309) | Enriched cells from forest soil in Barre Woods Harvard Forest LTER site, Petersham, Massachusetts, United States -... | ecosystem: Environmental > Terrestrial > Soil > Temperate forest >... | reverse complement strand
ATGTCGCTGCGAGTGATAACGCCGAACGGGCAGGCCGCCACGCAGCACGAGCAGCCGTTGCAGATGTCAGCCTGAATATAAACGTTCTCGAACTCATTTTGAATAATGGCGCCCGTCGGGCAAGCCTGATGGCAAGGGGCCGCCAGGCAATGCTTGCAATGGTCGCTCATCATGAGCCAGCGGTTAAGAGCCGACTCGTTGGACGCCGTGTCCAGGGAAGCAAGCTCGCTTGACGATTCGTGGGAGAATTGCTCAATGAATTTCACATGGCGCCAGGTTGTCGCCGACAACTCAGTCGTATTGTCATAACTGTTGCCAGTGAAGTTAAAGCCATCCGAGGGTAGTTGGTTCCACTGCTTGCACGCCACCTCGCAAGCCTTGCAGCCGATGCATACGGTGGTGTCTGTGTAAAAGCCCGTAGCCTGCTGGGGCTTGGGCGGTTCACCACGCAGGAACGGATAGATCAGGCGTTCCACCAACTGGAACAGCCGGCCGCGCGGTGGATCGCTGGTCTGGGGCAAGGCGGACAGTTCCATTTCTCTACTTGCCATGTCCGATTCTCCCTTCTGGTTGGGCGCTGGCCGGCGTGTCCGGGATCGGATCGAGGGTCGGCCAGGGCGCTGTGGGCACCGTCGGGTGCGGAGCCTCGCCTTCGAGCCGCCCGGCATGGACTTGGCAGGCGAACGCCTTGCTTTCGTGCATGCTCACGTTCGGGTCGGCCAACAACGCGGTCAGGTCGTTGGCGTTGTTGCCGACGCTCTCCCCGGCGAAGGCCCAGTGGAAGGGGAGGCCGATCTGGTGGACCACGCGCCCCTCGACGACAAAGGGCCGCAGCCGCCGGGTCACCATCGCGCGGGCCTCGATTCGACCGCGCGCCGTTTGGATCGTCATCCACCCGCCGTGAACAATTTCTCGCTCAGCGGCCAGTTCGTAGCTCAGCTCGGCGAACATCTCCGGCTGCAATTCATTAAGCCAGCTATTGAAGCGGCTCATGGGCCCACTCAGGTAATGCTCGGTGAGGCGGAACGTCGTCGCCACCACGGGATACTCGGCTGTCGGCGTGTGGGCGATGTGGTTCAGCGGTCCTTCGAAATAGCGCACCGTCGGGTTGGTATTGTGTTTGGGATAGAGCAGGTTGCCCAGCGGCGACTCGACCGGCTCGTAATGCGTCGGAAGAGGCCCGTCCTTGGGGCTGGGGGAGTACAGCCAGCCCAGTCCGTCGGCCTTCGTGATGAAGGGGTGTGTGCCGGCGATGGCGGCCATGCCCGTCGCGCCTGGGGCGGGTTGGTAGTCAGGCGGCTTGTCCAGCTCGAAGTCCGGTTTGTCGGGTCCGACCCAGCGTCGCTTCTCGGAGTCCCACCAGACCAATTTCTTACGCTCCGACCAGGGGCGCCCTTCGGGGTCGGCCGAGGCGCGGTTGTACAGGACGCGGACATTGTTCGGCCAGGCGAAGCCCCATTCCGGCTGGATTGGGTTATCGGTGATCTTGCGTTCGTCCGCACGGTTGCGACCCGGCTCGGGGAAGACGCCGCTGTAGACCCAGCAGCCGCATGCCGTCGTGCCGTCGTCCTTCAGCTCTGAGTAGCCGCTCACAAGACGAGGCCGCCCGGTGCGCGGATCGGTTTCATCCAGCCGGTGCCCGTTGATCTCCATGAGGACCTTCTCCAGGTCCGGTTCCCCTTCAATGCGGCTGAGCGTTCTATCGGGCAGACGCGGCTGCTCGTCGAAGTCGTAGTCCCAGGTGAGGTTCAGCAGCGCCTGATCCTTAGGATCGGTCGAGCCGGCGTAGAGCTGCTTGAGGCGCTTACCCAGGTTGTAGTAAAACCAGGCGTCGGAACGGCAATCGCCGGACGGGTCCACGGCTTTCTTGTGCCACTGGATCAGCCGCTGTGTGTTGGTTAAGCTGCCCTCCTTCTCCTGAGCAGCTGCCGCGGGAATGAAGAAGACCTCGGTCCCGATCTGGGAGGGCGGTGGCCCATTTGGGTCGTTCTTCCAGAAGAGGGCGCTTTCAGTCTCGAACCAGTCGAGAACCACCAGCCACTCGAGGTTGCGCAGGCCAGCACGGTGCAGACCGGCGTTGGGTCCGCCGCCGGCGGGGTTCTGACCGGCCAGGAAGTAGCCCTTCACCCCACCCTTTGCCATTCGATCGAAGTAGGCCAGTTGCGAGTAGTCGCCGTCCACGCGCGGTACCCAGGAGAACCCGAAGTCGTTCTCCGGCGTTGCTGCGTCGCCGTACCACGCCTTGAGCAGGCTCACAATGAATTTGCTGAAGTTCACCCAGTAGCCGGTGGGCATCCCTCCATTGTCGATATAACAACCCAATCCTTCGTGCGTGGGGTCGTGTACAGCGGGTTGCGGCAGGTAGCCGGGCAGTGTGTCGTACAAAGTCGAGATGTCGGTCGCGCCCTGGATGGTAGAGTGGCCGCGCAGGGCCATAATGCCGCCGCCAGGCCGGCCCATGTTGCCGAGCAACAATTGCAGGATGCCGGCAGTGCGTATGATCTGCACGCCGGTGGTGTGCTGCGTCCAGCCCAGCGCGTAGGCAATGCAAGTGGTCCGCTCGCGTCCGGAGTTGGTGCAGAGCAATTCCGCGACGCGCACAAACTCATCCGGCGTGCAGCCGCACACCTGGGAAACGACCTCCGGCGTGTAGCGGGCGAAGTGCCGGCGCAGAATCTGCATAATACAGCGCGGATGCTGCAAGGTCGGGTCGCGCTGTGCGTTTGTCATGTCGTTGTACGGCGAGGTATATTGTTCGCCGCTGCCATCCGTGCAGTGGCCAAGACGGCCGTGCGGGTCTTTCGCGGTCTTTGCCTGAGGCGTATGCTTCAAACCGTCCTGCTCCCCGTGGCCGTTGGACGCCTCGTAGCCCCAATGGCCCTCCCTGGAATCATAGGACTCGTGCTGCTGGTCGAAGCCGCTAAACAGCCCTGCCAGATCTTCGGAATCCCGGAAGCCTTCCTCGATGATCGTCGAAGCATTGGTGTAGGCCAGGACGTATTCATGAAACCAACGGTCGTTAGTTAAGATGTAATTCACGAGGCCGCCGAGGAAGGCGATGTCACTCCCGGAACGGATGCCCACGTAAACATCGCACACGGCCGACATGCGGGTGAAGCGCGGATCGACATGGATCAGGGTAGCGCCTTTCTCCTTGGCCTCCATGGGCCAGCGGAAGCCGACCGGTTGAGCCTCCGCCATGTTGGATCCCATGAACAGGATGCAATCGCTATTAGCCATGTCCTGCTGATAATTTGTGGCCGCGCCGCGGCCGAACGAGGCGCCCAGACCGGGCACCGAGGCGCTGTGTCATATTCGCGCCTGGTTCTCGATCGACACCACTCCTAACCCGCCACCGAACAGTTTCTTGATGAGGTAGTTCTCCTCGTTGTCAATCGTTGCCCCGCCCAACGTGCCGATGCTGCGCACCGAGTTGAGCAAACGGCCTTGCTCATCGCGAGTCGTGAAATCTGCGTCGCGGGTCGTCTTGACGCGCTGGGCAATCTGGTCCAGCGCCCAGTCCATCGTCCGCGTCTCCCAGTGATCGGAGTAAGGAGCGCGGTAGAGGACCTGGCGGACGCGATGCGAATTAACGGCGAGCTGGAAGGCGTTGGCCCCTTTGGGGCATAGGTGGCCCCCACTGATGGGACTATCAGGATTGCCCTCAATGTTGATGATCTCGCCGCCCTTGCTGAAAATGAGTTGCCCGCAGCCGACGGCGCAGTAAGGACAAATGCCCTCGGTGACAGTGGCGCCGCGCAGCCGCGAAGCCTTCCCCAGCGTCTGTACGCTGAACGGTTCCCGAGAAGTTTGTGGTTTCAGGGTTAGTGGGAAGCGGAACATAGCAACTCCTCTTTTCAGAAATTCCTGATCCTAAGATGGACTGAGAGCGAGCTTCGTTGCGGGATAGTAGCACAAATGCCTCAAGATAGTGGGATTTGCACAGGTACAGGACAACCTCCTGCCGGAAACCTGAGGGAGGCCACCTACGCGCGTCATTACCGGACCGATCATTTCTAATGTTGTGTGCGAGGGGCGCGTTTGCCAGAATATCGATCCCTTATTGTCAGTAAGAGCGGTAAATAGCCAATCCACTCAGCGAACCAGGATTTAGTCGTAGAAACTGTACAGCGATCTCGCAAAAACCATGCGACCTCCTAAACAAAGCATCGAGATTACTGAGCTTCTGGAATGGGCCAAAGGTAAATTGCATCGTGTCACCGACTACCTTGCCGCGGAAGAGCCCCTCGAGATCCGAGTTGCACGCCAAGAGGAGCCTCCCGCGGCCCTGACTGTGACTATGCGGACGCCAGGGCATGACCTCGAGTTGGCGGCCGGATTTCTCCTGACCGAAGGGATTCTCTCCAGTTCCGAGGAACTTCTCGCGATTCGAGCGGTGTCAAACGAGAGCACAGGCAAGAGCAATGTCGTTGAGGTTCAGATCGCGGGAAAGGAATACGACCCGGAACAAATGCGGCGCAACTTCTTTGCGGCATCAAGCTGCGGGATCTGCGGGAAGGTTTCAATTGAAGCGATCCGGACGCGAGGCCTGAGTCGGCCCAATCCCGCTCTTCGCGTTCCTCCCGATATACTCTCGTCGCTCAACGGGAAGCTACGTGGAGATCAAGCGGTTTTCGAGAAGACGGGAGGTCTGCACGCGGCCGGGCTGTTTACAGCGTCCGGAGAATTAGTTGCACTGCGTGAAGATATCGGGCGTCATAATGCAGTCGACAAGGTCGTTGGCTGGGCTCTTCTTGAAGGACGATTACCCCTATCAGCCCATATTCTAATGGTGAGCGGCCGTGGTGGCTTTGAGATCGCACAAAAGAGTATTGCGGCAGGTATTCCGATACTCGCCTCAGTCTCGGCTCCCTCGAGCCTGGCAGTCAGACTAGCGCGCGAAATGGATCTGACGCTGATCGGTTTTTTGCGCGGCGAGCGCTTCGTTATCTACTCTGGCGCTGACCGGATCTCGCTCGCGATGCCAGAAGGATGAGTGCGTAGCCCTGTCAGCGACAATTGACCCGAGTCGGGTGCTTTAGCCTCCCGCTCTTAGTCGATGGTCAGCAACTCTTCGAAAAAGCCGCCAATCTGATGTTCGCGGTTAACGAAGTGAATCTCTTGAATCCAATGGCGCTTCTGGCCTTTTTCGTTGAGCGACCGCATCGGCAAATGACTGTCAGGGTGAACGTAGAGAGTCACTTTATCTCCCGCAATCCTTTCATGCGGAAACTGCCCGACGAGGTGCCCGGCAATTCGCCCCCCGAATTCCCAGCCGAATTTGTGCGCAAGCGAAACCGCATATGCAAAGAACTGGCTCGCAGTGATGTCAGATATCTCGTGGAAGTATTGCTTACCTTCCGCAAACGCTGTGGCAACGTCATCGCGTAATTTGAGCTTGAGCGGGTCGGAGCCGATGACGAATGTCCGCCCAAAATCGGCTTCCCAGTCCTCAAAGACGGGGCCGAGATCAAGAAAGAGGATGTCGTCTTCGCCGATCATCAGGTCGGCGGATTTTTGTCATAGGGCGCCAGGGTGTTCCTGCCCGCGCGAACGATGCGCTTGTGCTAGTAGGTCGTGACGCCGTACATCTCTTTGGCCAGTTCGTAGATGTCCGCATCTAAACCGCTCTCGCTGACGCTGGAGCGGATCAGTCCGCGTGCCTCGATTCCGCGGAACAGTCGCTCAGCTTGGCTCTGGGCAGCGCGAAGTTCTGTAACTCGTTGCTCTTCGAGAGCGTCTACAGAAAGGGTGGCGGCTGACAATGCGGCTGCACCTCACCCTATTTATAGTGCTCCATGGGGATTGAAGCCAGAATGGGTACCGCTTTCAAACAGCGGCTGCGGAAGTTGCATGTGCTGGCGCTTGTCGCCGCCTGCTGGAGTCTGATCGGAGGCTGGCCTGGAGCGGAAGGTCAGGAGCCTCCGAGCATCGTCGGAAGCTCTCCCTTGTATGGCCTATCGGGCGCGACCGGGTGGATCAATTCCAAACCGCTGACCGCTAAGGAACTCAAAGGCAAAGTCGTTCTTGTCGACTTCTGGACGTACTCCTGCATCAACTGCCTGCGTTCTCTGCCTTATATCGAAGCATGGGCGCAGAAATATAAGGACAGCGGTCTGGTGGTGATTGGGGTGCACACGCCGGAATTCGATTTCGAGAAAGAGCTGCCCAACGTGCAGAAAGCGGTGCAGAAGTTTGGAATTACGTATCCCATAGCGCTCGACAGCAATCACGCGATCTGGGATGCATTCCACAATGAGTACTGGCCGGCTCATTACTTCATCGACGCGAAGGGAAAGGTGCGGTTTGAGCACTTCGGGGAGGGAGACTACGATCAATCCGAGCGCTGGATTCAGGAGCTCTTGCAGCAACGGGCTGCGAAGCCGATGCCGGGAACTACCGTCAGTGTTCACGCGCAGGGAGTGGAGGCGGCAGCCGACATGAACGATGTGCGGTCGCCAGAGACGTACATTGGCTACGCGCGGGCTGAACACTTTGCATCGCCTGGCGGGATCAGGCAGGACGCGGAGAAGACCTACGCTGCGCCGGCCCAACCTCGTCTAAATGAGTGGGGACTTGCAGGCAATTGGGTCGATCACAAACAGAGTGCAGTGCTCAAATCGGCCGGTGGAAAGATCGTCTTTCACTTTCATGCCCGCGATCTGCATCTTGTACTGGGTCCGACGGCCGACGGAAAGCCAGTTCGCTTCCGGGTGACCATTGACGGTCACGCGCCCGGGGAGAATCATGGCGTTGACATCGATGCACAAGGCAATGGCGTCGTGACAGACCATCGCTTGTATCAACTGGTGAGGCAGAAGGGAGCCGTCACCGACCACATCTTCACAATCGAGTTCGAGGACCCGGGAGTACAGGCTTTTTCCTTCACGTTCGGATGAACGGGCCTGTGGGAGGGAATCATGATTCAGAAATCGGATAACGATGCGAGCCGAATGACTCGTCGAACGCTGGTAATCGCGGGCAGCGCAGCAGTTGCGGCGTTTGCGCTCAAACTTCGCAAAGGAATTGAGTCGGTTGAAGCAAAGGGAGACGTTCCCAAGGAAGTCAAAATCGTGCGGTTCTCTGACACAGGGCAGCGCGAAGCAATTTCCACTCTGCCGCTTGTGATCAAAACCGATGCCGAGTGGAAGCAGCAGCTATCGCCCGCTTCGTTCGAAGTGACGCGCCATGCAGCCACGGAACGTGCTTTTTCCGGTGACTATTGGAATAACCACGACAAAGGTCTTTACCGCTGCATCTGCTGCAGCACGGCGCTCTTCAACTCCGACACCAAATTCGAGTCAGGAACGGGCTGGCCCAGCTTCTGGCAGCCAATTGCCAAGGAGAATGTGCACGAAAGCACCGACTCTTCGCTCTATATGACTCGTACAGCGGTTTCGTGCCGATTGTGTGACGCGCATCTGGGCCATGTCTTCGACGACGGCCCCAAACCAACCGGACTCCGTTATTGCATGAACTCGTTGTCTCTCCGATTCGTTAAATTTGCCTGAGCTTCGGTGATTGAATAAGGGGATGGCGAACCCAACTTTCGAAAATATCGTCTCGGAAACCCGGCGTTTTACAGAGACCGCCAAAGACCTCATTTCTGTTCAAGAGTTTTTCGTCAGCATCGTTGCTGAACGCCTTTCGTGCTACGACTGGGTGGGTTTCTATATGCTGGATCCCACCGATGAGAACATTCTCGTCCTCGGGCCATATCGCGGCGCTCCCACGGAACACGTTCGTATTCCAGTTACAGAAGGAATCTGCGGAGCCGCGGTGGCTCAGGGCGAAACGGTGATTGTGGAGGATGTGTCTGCAGATCCTCGATATCTCTCCTGTTCAATCGAAACGCGTTCAGAGATCGTTGTGGCGATCCGGGCTAACGGAAAGATCGTGGGCGAGATCGATATCGACAGCCACACGCTCAACGCATTCGGGCCGGAAGACCGCGGTTTTCTCGAAGAATGCGCGGAAGTAATAGCGCGATTCATCGAAAAAACGAAACTCGATGCGCCACAGGATTGAGGGCATCGATGCCATGCTATGTGCGTTAGAGCCCGGAACTGTCGGCGTCTAGACGGTAGGGGCGAAATAGAACTGGTAACCGTTCTCTGCGCGCAGGACTCGGCTCTTTGTCCCGCTCTGTCGCAACTTCGACAAAGATGCACCCATCGAGCAAACTTTCGACTTCAACTAGCAGGTCTTTGCCGAGAACATCGAGATCGTCGAGAAGCAATTCCCGAAGGCCTGCCGCTGAATCTCCACGACGAAGCGCATTTTCCGGCAGACCGCAGCTCCGTCACTTATCGCAAGGGGCTGGCTGCACTCGGCCTGGGGCGCGGATTCACCGCATAAGAAGCCGCGAGATGAATCTCAGGTTAAGGTACATCAAAGCATGCATCGCTCCGGTCTTCGCTCCGCGCTTCTGCTCATCGCCGCGCTCATCCCTTCTCTGGCTATCGCCCAAACGCCCCACACTCTCAATTACGCCTCCGGAAAATCCATTACTCTGACCTTGCCGGACTCCTTCGACATCCATATCGCTGCAACTGGCCTCCGTCGCGTTCGCTTTTTCGCCCTGTCGCCGGACCGCCGCATCTTCGTCACCGGCATGCACGATCTCTCGGACAACCGGCTCGGCTCTGTCTTTATCCTCGAAGGTTGGGACCCGGGCTCAAACCGCTTCACCCGCGTCACTCACTATCTCGACCATCTCCGGAATCCCAACAACATCGCCTTCTGGACCGACCCTGCTACGCGCCAAAGCTGGATCTACATTCCCCTCACCGATCGCCTTGTCCGCTACAAATACAATCCCGGCGACAATGCGCCCACTTCCGGGCCCGAAACCGTCATCCACTTCCCCGACTACGGCCTGAACTACAAGTATGGTGGCTGGCACCTCACCCGGACCGTCGCCATCGCCCAGGTTAACGGTGCCACCCGCGTATTCGTCGCCGCTGGCTCATCCTGTAACTACTGCCAGGAGCGCGAAGTCCTGCGGGCTGCGATCGTCAGCATGGACCCTGATGGCCGCAATCCGAAGATCATCGCTCAGGGCATGCGCAATGCCGTCGATCTGCACGCGGTCCCCGAACTCGACGGCGCTCTCTTCGCGACCAACATGGGCGACGACCATCTGGGCGATCAGCTTCCCCAGGACACGTTCTTCCATGTCGACGCCGCGCCGTCCACCCCGCCCAACTATGGCTGGCCTGCCTGTTACTTCGCTGCGGGCCAACCCATCCACGATGCCACGCCGCTTCCCGCCCTCAACGATCCCAAGGCCGTCGCTCCGATCCCGTCCTTCTCCGCCGCCGACTCCGTTTACGGCCATCAGTCCGGCGTTGCCGCAGCCGGCACCAACCTTGCCGCGGGCGGAGGTCATGTTTTCGCCCCTGATCCCAACACCGACCTCGGACACGCTCCCCCTGCGCTTGCCTCCTGCGAAGCGGTACCCGTCGCCTACACAACCTTCCCGGCTCACAGTTCGCCTCTCGGTTTCGCCTATTTCGGCCCCTCCAATGGGCTCCTTCGCGGCACTTTCCTCGTTGCCCTCCACGGAGCCAGCCACCCCCGCATCGGCACTGGCTATCGCGTCGTTCGATTCACTCCTGGCGACCGTACTCCACACGACTTCATTACTGGATTTCTTACCTCCGTGCCGGGCCGCTCCGTCGTGCATGGCCGTCCCTGCGGCATTTTGCAAATCGGCCCTGACAGATTCCTCCTCAGCGACGATTACCTCGGGATCATTTACATCATCGGTGCCCGCACGCCTTAGGCGTCGTTTTTTCGCAGCAAATCGACGAGGTAAGTTTTATATTTCGGTATCGCCTGCAACGTGTGAACGTCCTCGGCGATCCCAGATCGGCATGGGACTTCGTCCATCAAATCGAAAACGCTTCGACAAGACGACTCCGCGGGTATTTTCACCATTACATTCGGTCAGTTCGTTCACACACACCGCAGAAGAGCCTCTCAGATCCGGCACAGTTTCAGGCCGTTCCGTTCGAAGAGAGTCGATGCCGCCTCCCAGCCCTGACCGCCAGTACTAAGCACTACAGGTGGCGTCCAGGTGCCGGTCTGCGCCGAAATCGGCGCTATTAGTGCAACTGTAACTGCAATGCAACCGAACCGAGTTATGGGCACTTATCCTGTTTATCTTGAGTCTCATTTGTCGTCTCCCACTAGTAGCTAGTCGCTAATAATCTTTGCCTGCCATCCCTACCAGAAGTGGCAAAGACAGATCTTCATTGCTCAGGAAGGAATAGCTTGTTTTACAAAGTCTGATGCAAAACCCTACTAAGGATGAGGGGACTTAAGAAACCGCGACGACGCGTCCTCCCCCTTTCCGTTGCCTGAAGAAACTGAAACACGGCGACACGCTTATTGTTTGGACGCCTGAGCGACCAGGCTGCAGCTTGCGCGACTTAATACACAATCAATGCGGATAGGCTCGTTTTTGCACCTGACTTTGCACGTCCGCTTCCAAGCGATGTGACTACTTCCGGCTTGATGACAATGCACCTGGAAGCTGAACCAATAGCTCCTGGAAGAGTGCTAAGGCCCGTTGTCGTCAATCCAGAAGCAGATCAGCTGGATCAGCAGACACTAGCCGACATCTCGGTTCTAATCGGCTCTTCGATGAGCGCAGTGGTCCACCAATGTGCTCATAGAGAGTCAAAGACGGTAATGCGCCCCGTATCGGACAATGCGCTCGCCTGCAGCCATGTCTGATTCGAAACTCTGTGAGTACAGGGACCGAGTGAGCAAATCTTTATGGACCTGCGCATACTCTCCCTTCGCAACGCGCTCAGCACGTCGGCCAATATCGAGCCTTTAAAAGGCGAATACAGATAGAACATGGTGCCGCGGGACAGATCCGCATCGCGCGCGTCCTGCGCGATGAATTGGACGCGGCTGAGGCGAAGGCTTTGGGCGCACTTTCGCGCACTGGCGACGTAGGCCGCCTGTACCTCAACACCAAGGCTCTGGGCTCCAGTCATCATGGACACAAGGATCGGCACATGCCCCAGTCCCGAGCCGAGATCGACAAAGACGTCATCTTCCGCAATCGCGGCGGCTGAGATCAGGTGAAGGATGTGGCGCACGGGAGTTGGTTGGTAGGGCACCATCTCCGGTGACGGTTGCTGATTTGGTTCGCTCGGTTCAAGCAGTTGAAGAACTCCGCTCACCAACTCGTCCCGGTAGTCGAAGCCCAAGCCGTGCAAGGGGCTTCTCGGTTCGTTATCGCTCCCTGAATACTCGAGCCACTGAAGAAGCGCGGGCGGTTGATCGCCGCGAACAATATCAGAGCGCATAGCCTGGTAGAGTTCTGAGTTTGCGGCTTCGAGTCGTATCCGGAGTGCCTTCGCACGCAGATGCAAGCGTGAATACGTAGATCTCGTGGAATCCGCAGAATCGAAGCCTCCAAATCCGGCATGAAGGTTGTCCAGCGCGATCAGGCGCTCCCGCAGTTGGTCGGGCAGAAGCAGAGAAGAATCGGCCTCCAGGGCGCACAGGAAGGCGTGCAGATCGGTGTAGCATTCGATTTGATCCTCACGCGGAACGCTGGTGGTTGTGGTTGACACGTCAACTATCTTAACGACTGGAAGTTGTCATGTCAACCTAGGATTGATAAGCTTGGCACGCACATGACGATGAAACCGTTATCCCCACAAGAGCTTCGAGTCTGGCATGCCTTCAGGCTCATGCACGAAGATGTGCTGGGTCGCGTTGGGCGGGACATCGCCCAGGCGACCGGACTTTCAGGTCCTGAATTTGGTGTATTGTCTCGCCTCGCTGGCCCTGGCAAGGGTGAGATGCGGCAACAAGTGCTAGCCAGCATGATGGCCTGGGATAAGAGTCGCCTCTCTCATCAGCTGACGCGAATGCAGGAACGATCGCTTATTGAGCGTCGCCGCGTTGACGGGAAAACTGTCCTCATCGCCCTTACCAAACTCGGCAGAGAAAAGCTGGATGATGCTCGCCCGGTACACGCGACCTCAGTTCGGCGGAATCTGTTGTCACGGCTCACGCAGGACCAGATAGATACCATCGTTCGGGTAAGCAATCTTCTTGGTGAAGAAGAGTAGAGTACTCGTCTGTTTCGCAACCGACTAGTCCCAACTCTTCAACTGCCGCTTTCAAGTCATTGCTGCTGATCCTGTCCTTGAAATACAAAAACAAAAACCACCCCACCGATTCGAAGATGTTGACAGGGTCACACCATATCAATGTCCGGTTTGTCGGCTAGACGGACCTTTCCGGCAGCTATTGGGGACGGCTGCGATGAAACGTCCGAATTGCCGGTGATACGATCAGCGCATTCACTTCCGACAACCCGACTTGTAGGGACCATCGTCATGTCAATGAGGTATTGGCGATTTGTACTAAACCCGCTCCGCGGGTAGGTGGAAGCGTGGTAGATTTTTTGGCAGGACAAATTGCATGTTGCACACGGCAGTCGCAACGCTTCCGCTCAAGTCAGCACAAAATAGGTGCGATGGATTGAATCCCCATAAAGCAATTGTCCTGCCAAAACCTTACCGGGTTTAGCACAAATCGCCGTATCCACAATGAATGCTCTCTCCAAAATCTTCTGCAGGTCGAACTCCGCCTGCCGAGCACTGTCGATACGGCGCTATAGATTTGTCGATACGGCGCTATAGATTTAGCAGCAACCGAAATGCTCCTCTATGTTGTCCCGCCATCCTGACTCCGACCGAGGGGCAGGTATCTGCCGCTCGCTATGGTTGACTCGAGCGGAGGGAGGCGTTTTCGGATTGAGCGTGTCTGGCGTCTGATCGCTTCACCAATCTTGAGAGCTTTTCATCTATCACCGTAGCTTCCATGGTCTGCCCATTCTGCATCAAGAAGCTCCTATATTGCGCCTGGTATCCACAAGCGAAACGAATTAGGCACAGAATCGCGGAACGAGCTCACTTGTCGATCAAATCCGCTCGTGTTCTCCGGAACAAGTGGAGGCACTGCCGTCTCCGCGTCTATTTGTGCAGGCGCGAGTTGCCGCCGGCCAAGGGACAGCATCGCCAGATGCATATGGCTTACGTCGATTCCCACCGAGTCCTTTTCCTCTTCACGGATCGACAACTCTTCCTCGCAGACGTACACCTAGGGCTCCCTAAAGAGAAACGATCGATCCCTATTGGGACGCCCCGGCAGGCGCGGCGGAGGTAGCTACCGCGCCTGCTTTACCATCTCGACCAGGACCGCACGAGTATCCTGGGGCGTAGCGACCTCGCGGGGAAAGTTGATGCGAGTGCCCTTGACGCCGTCGCTGGTCTTCAATCGAAGAATAAAGCCGAGCCGATCGACCGAGGTCATCATCGCCTCGATCGCTTCGATCCCAGCTTGTGACTTCGCGAGCAAGACCATCGCATCGACATGATCGGTGTTCATGTGAGCGAGGATGCCGGGCGCGGTCTCGGCCAACGGGTCTGGGGTCGCGTGCTCGTAATCCCGGGGCTCGACCCAGCCCATCACGCCGAAGCCACCTACATAGTAGATATCGACGGGTTCGAGCCTGAAGAAGCTGAAGTCTGCGAAGTCAACCCAGTAGCGACTGTTCTCGTGGCGAGTGAGGTATCTCTCGCGGACAGAAGCAAAGTCGTCTCCTGGCAACAGCTCGGCGTTTCCGACGAGTGTCGCTCGGGCTGACCCTAGTGGGTCGCTATCGGCAGCCACCTGCGTAACGAAAAGGCTGCATCGCGGATCAGCCTTCAGGTTCTGCGTGTGCATGGCCATATTGCTTATAAGGAAGATGGGCCGACCTGCCGAATCAAGCGCGAACGGCATCAGGGAACCGAAGGGGAATCCGGGATGCTTACGGGACAGCGTAGAGAGGGTGGCGACCGGCACGAGCGACATGAGGGTCCGGACACGCTCAGCGTGGGGCGGCTCAGGCAGTTGCGGCGATGCTGGGCCGGTGAATGCGTGCTGGCGGGTTACGGCTTCAGTCGACGACATGGGATGTTCTCGCTTCTTACGGCGGCTGGCCGTTCCATTCAGCCGCCTCCCGCGTGTTGATGAAGGGCGGGCCGATGTACGGGCTATCAGGTTAGCCGAATGGGAAAAGGCTGTAACCCCGCGATCACGGGTGTTACAGCCATGGTTCGGTACAAAAATCTATGCGGCCTGAATGTTCGAAGCCTGCATACCCTTGGGGCCCTTAGTCGCTTCGTAGGTCACTTTCTGACCTTCTTGAAGGGACTTGAAGCCGCTCGATGCGATCGCAGAGTAATGAGCAAAGAGATCTGCGCTACCGTCGTCCGGTGTAATAAAACCAAAACCCTTTGCGTCGTTAAACCACTTCACTGTTCCTGATGCCATGTGAGACTCTCCTGCGTGCGCGTATAACGCCAGCACTTTCAATTGTACGATTCTTTGCCAATGCGAAGTGCTCGGTCTCCGTGCGTCCATCCAACTCCGATGACTGCTCCAGGCGGTGGGACACTTCACTCAAGGTCTCTCATCGCGCTGAATGTCATAGCTGTCGTAGTCAATCTTTACGACCGTCTGTCCAAAC
>Ga0206998_1165_pt2 | contig 14616 bp, 18 predicted proteins | sample Alteio_BWMinCont_FD_153309 | JGI IMG/M metagenome (GOLD analysis project Ga0206998, IMG submission 153309) | Enriched cells from forest soil in Barre Woods Harvard Forest LTER site, Petersham, Massachusetts, United States -... | ecosystem: Environmental > Terrestrial > Soil > Temperate forest >... | reverse complement strand
GGAACTCATTCCTGAATAGTATCACCAATCCGGAATAGGACTATGATATTTTGTCAAATTAACTTGACAAAATTATTTTTGTCAAATATACTCGACAGTGATGCAAAATGAATCCTATGGAATTTTATGCTGTCAGAGCAATCGCTTATAGAAATTTTGGGGGATTGGAGCTTTTGGGATAACGCTCCATCCTCTGGCTTATTGAGGCAATTATCGTTGCCACAACGACTACATGCGGATTTAGCCTTGATTATTCAGGGCGTGCGTCGTTGTGGTAAATCCACATTACTATCTCAATTGCCAAAACATTATAATATACCTCTAAAGCAGTGTTATTTCTGTAATTTTGAAGATCCCAGATTGATAAATGATCTCGATCACACCGTATTGAGCCGTATCCTAACATTGGCCAGAAAGAAAATTTCAAAAGAAAAACCCTGTTATTTTTTCTTTGATGAAATTCAAAATGTCCAAGAATGGGAAAAATGGCTGCATACCCAACTAGAACGTCCTAAAGAAAATTATTTTATTTTAACGGGGTCTAATTCTCGTCTTTTGAGCGGTGAATTTGCAACTGCCCTAACCGGACGGCATATTACGCTTGAATTGTTTCCTTTCTCATTTTTGGAATATAAAGTTTTATTTCCCGAAAAAAATCTCGAGGATTATTTAGCCTCTGGTGGGTTTCCACGACCTTTGACTTTTGAACAGCCGTATCAATTATTACAAGAATATTTTAGCGATATTATTTTACGAGATGTTCTAAGAAGAGTGCATGCTCGTACGCCTGAAGCCGTTAAACAAGTCGCCAAAATGGTGTTTGAAAGCTGTGGTTCGGAATTAAGTTATCGAAAAATTGCGGCTGTCACAGGTTTGTAAGTGGATACGGTCAAATCTTACTTAGAAGCTTGTGAAGATGCCTATTTACTATTTGAGTGTAATTTTTTTGCCTTTTCAGAAAAAAAACAACTTAGCAAACAAAAAAAATATTATCCTATCGATTCTGGATTGCGCCATGCGATTACAAGTACCAATGGACGTGATTTAGGAAAAAGCTTAGAATTAATGGTTTTTTTACATTTAAAGCAAACGCATGATCAAGTATTCTATTGGCAAGAATCAAACAAAGGCGAAGTAGATTTTGTTGGAGTTCGCGGGAAAACAATTGTGCCGTATCAAGTAACTTGGAAAGGCCCCGAGCCACGACATGAAAAAGCATTACAGCATTTTTATGAAAATTTTCCACAAACAGATGAAGCGGTATTTATTACGCGTGATAATGCAGAGGAATTTTTGTAGTGCATTTAGATACTAGAAAGGGGACCAAGTCCCCTTTCTAGTATACTCGGTGGGATAAAAATATTGACATAATTTTGTTTAGATTATCTTTCCATTCCAAAGTTGTTCGAGGAATGTTTGATAAGGCAAAATGGTGATGTCTTTATCCTCAGTCGTTTTGATTTTTCGAGGTCTGGGGGCTAAGCAGACGACTAATGCCAGTTTGGGATTATGTTCTTCTTGGAATGCAATTAAACCGTTGATGTCTTTCTTATCAATCTGTTCAGAAATTTTCACCTCAATGGCAACTTCAGCATCGCCTAAAATGAAATCTACTTCCAATTTTGTTTTAGTGCGCCAAAAGGTAAGTTCAAAATCTTTTTCTTTTATGCCTTTATAGGCCATCAGTTCCATTAGAATAAAGTGTTCAAATGCATGTCCTGCTTCAATACCTTTTAAGACTTCGATTTTGCGTTTACTTAAAAAATTAGCAACGCCCACATCAAATAAATAAAATTTCGGTGTTGCTTGGATAATTTCTCGTTTTCGTTTTTTTGAAAAGGGATAAACAAAATACCCTATTAAAGTATCTTCTAAAATTTGATAATATTCTTTAACTGTTTTGGCATCGATGGCACAATCGCGCGCGATATTCGAATAATTAACAATTTCACCGTTGCTAAACGGGACACTGTCTAAGAATCGACTAAAAGCTCGGAGGTTACGTGTTAAACCTTCAGCTTGAATTTCTTCTTTTAAGTAATCTTTGACATAGGCTCTAAGCGAGCGCTCAGCATTGGACGCTATATAATGCGAGGGAACAAGACCATTCTGTAAAGCATGTAACAAATTAAATTCTGGAATTTCAGCGGAAACCAAAGGGTAAAAAGTAAAACGCCAAGCTCGGCCACCGAGTAAATTGGCTGCGCCATGTTTTAATTTTCGGGCACTGGAGCCACATAAAATAAATCGGGCGGGTGTATTTTCAATTAGCCAATGTATTTCATCTAAGAGTAAGGGGATCTTTTGGACTTCATCAATGATAATGGGTTCGTTAAAGGCTTCCGAAGGAAGGGCTAAAATTTCCTCACGAAGGAGATGAGGGCTATTTAGAAGTCTAAGATATTCATCGGAGAGTAGCAGATCATAACGAATAGAATTGGGGTATTTTTCCTTTAAATAAGTAGATTTCCCAGTTTTTCGAGCCCCCCACAGAAAAGCAGATTGCCCTTGGGGTAATTCAAAGGATAAGAGACGGTTAAACCTTACTAATCGGGAGCTCATTCCTAAATAGTATCACCAATCCGGAATAAGTTCCAGATTAGTATCACTAATCCGGAGATGACGAATAAACCAAGCGATGAGAATTGGTAAATGAGTCGTAAGCGCGTCACCTATCCCTTGCGAGTAGCGGCAATATAGAATTCAGCAAGTGCTTGAATGGTAATACGCAATTTACAAACATGGCTTTTGCTATAATTTGCATTGCCAATACATGTTTTGGACCTGCTTGATTATCAACAGAATAAACTAATACATTTGTATCTAAGGTATTAACGGATTATCGTTCATGTAATTCATCTCGTTTAATTGCGCCCCCACCTAAAGACAGCCCTGTTTTCATCATGGCTAAAAGGCGAATTCGAGCCTCCTTTTATTTATAGCTCATGATACTGAATGTAATAACAGTCTTTTCAGGATTCTGATCCATAATGTGCGAAATCCCTGTATTTTTTGAAATGAATAGCTCATATTATAAACCACTAATAGGATGGGAGTGAGGTTAAAACAATGTGTGGTCGTTTTTCGCTTACGCAAACTGCCGAGGTTATTATTGAGCATTTTAGTTTAAAGCAAGGTCTTTATATGAAACCTCGTTATAATGTTGCACCGGGGGAATCTATACCTATTATAAGAACATTAGGGGTTGTAGATTTTTTACAGTGGGGTTTTAAACCTTCTTGGATGGAGGAAACAAAGGCGGGGACAGGGTTTATCAATGTTCGGGCTGAAACCGTGCAGATACGCCCAGCGTTTCGTGATGCGCTTAAAAAGCGCCGCTGTTTAATTATTTTAGATGGGTATTATGAATGGAAAACCATAGGAAGGTTGAAGCAACCTTATTATATAAGGAGAAAAGAGGGGGCTGTTTTTGCTGCAGCCGGTATTTGGGAAAATGATTCGTGTGGAATTTTGACCACGGTCGCTAATAGTTTGCTTTCACCCATACATCCCCGTATGCCCTTAATTTTAGAGAAAGAAACCTATCAAAAATGGTTAGACGCGAAAAGTCCAATTAAAGAAATAATAGAAATAGTGTTAACGCCACCCTCAAGTCTGCCTTTTTTATCATATCCTGTCACGCCTAAAGTAAATAATCCTCGTTTTGAAGGGTTGGAATGTATCCAATCGTTACAATAATAATAAAAGACTTGCATTATAAATAAACAATTGGCATAATTCGCCCTGTTTCTTATGTTTAATTTTAATTGGAGTAAATTATGGCTGTTAAAAAAGCGAAAAAACCAAGTGCACAAAAGCAATTTGCAGGAAAAGAAAAACAAACCCGCATTGAAATTCTACGAACACTTTCGGATATGACAGGGTTACCAAAAGTAGAGATAGAAAATGTTTTTGGTTCTTTGAGTGAATTAATGCAGGGACATATGCGTAAGCGCGGCAGTGGGGAATTTATTATCCCGATGATTGGAATAAAAGTACGTCGAGTGAAGAAAAAAGCGACTAAATCTCGTACAATGGTGAGTCCATTGACAGGTCAAGAAGTCGTTATTATGGGTAAACCTAGTCGTTCAGCTATAAAATTAAGTGCTTTAAAAACATTGAAATCCGCTGTTTTAGAGTAACGTAATCGTTTCCCGTCTTTGCGAGCTCCGAGCTCCCTCGCAAAGACGGAATGATAGGTTTGCTTAAGCAGCTTCATGGTTTAATAACCAAATTTTTCGATCCAATCCACTTCGAAACCCGGTTAGTTTATTATTTGCGCCTAAAATTCTATGGCAGGGAATAAGGATTGCGATTGGATTATTTCCCACAATTTGTCCCACCGCTCTAGCACCCTTGGGAGAACCAGCCCGGTTCGCTAATTCCCCATAAGTTAGTGTTGTACCCTTAGCAACACAGCATAAGGTGTGCCATACTTTTGTTGAAAAGGAAGTACCTTGTAAATCAAAGGGCGGTACTCGGGATAACGATTCTTTTTGCTTTTTTGAATCATTTTCAAAATAATAAGTTAACCACTTACAGGTACTCTCCAATGTATCATTATACTTTGAAGAAAAAGACGAATTTGGGTAAAAACGGTTAATTCTTTCCTCTATCCAAGATTGTTCTTCTTGAAAGCTTAAGATGAATAAACCCTGCTTTGAGGCGATGGCCTTCATATCGCCTAGGGGTGTTTCAATTAAGGTTTGAGATAGATGAATCATCCAACGTATATACTATATTCTAACGCTAAGATAAAGTAGAAAAGGATAAGGAGGAAAGGGATCTAACAATTTAAGGTGATGCTTCACTAAATTTGATTAGAAATCAAACTAAAGTTGAACTTTTAGGCTCGAAGTTTGCCTAATTATTTGATAGACTGCGAACTTTATAATGGTAAAAATGCTAAGATAGGATGGGGTCTAGGTGTCATTGTGTCAAATTCTAGAAATAAAAAAACACCTCCTAAAGGGACAATAGGATTCCAAAGGGAGTTGGAAGATCAAAAGAGAGAGGATCACCTTAATCTTTTGACAGAGGCAGAACGAGAAGTGTCACAACTTTTTGGTATATTGCAGCGCGTTTCAGAATTAATAGGTCATCAAGATATTGCCCCTGTTGAAAATATTGATAAGAAATTGGAAGAAGCCTACAAAAAAATCCACGCCTATTTAAATCCTAAAGAAGGGGTAGAGGCATCGGAAGCCTTAGGCAAAAAACAACAAAGCGGCATTTCTCTTGAAAAACACCCACTACTTGAAGAGATGGGGGGAATGCCCTTAGAGCAGATTTCTCCGGAGTGGGGAGAACTTTTAAGTGATGAAAAATCAACCTTGGATAAGGCAGAGGTTGAAAATAAATTGAAAAATAAACTAAAACAAAAACATGCCTTAATGAATAAACTCCAAAATGAATTGAAACTAAAAAGTCAACCTAAATTTCAACCTGCGGTTAAAAAGATCAATGAACTTGTTTATCAGTACACTGAAAAATTGAAGGAAAGACCCGTTATCAGACAAGCACTAGAATTAGAATTAAAGGAAGAACCAAAATTTGTGCCGCCCAAACCGGCTCCATTTTGATAATGATATAAGGATCTGGCTACCGTGAAAGAGGTCTCATTATCTCAAACGATTTTATTTGGTCCTCGTATCGATGCGATTAAATTAATCAAGGCAGGCATCAATATTAATGAGAAAGACAGTTATGGATTTACGCCGTTAATAGAAGCCACAATTAAAAAAGATGCTGAAATTGCCAGTCTTTTGCTTGAACACGGCGCAAAGATAGATCAAGAAGATGTGGGTGGACAAACTGCATTACAATGGGCGGTAAATCGTAATAACCGAGCGCTGAGTGAATTATTTTTAAAACATAATGCCGATCCGAATCATTATTCTGCGGATGGCCAACCCATTCTCGTGAATCCATTACTTAGGGATCAACAAGAATTAATTCAATTATTGACTTCTTATGGAGCGAGTATAGAATTTGCGGAAGACTATATCAACGCCAAGCTTATTGGACATCGATATGAATTAACGGGACGCGCGGATATCATTAATACGAAAGGAGAATTTATTGATCTTGATTTTGAAGGGTTTTATTTGGAGTTTACAGTAGGTATTATTCGGTGCAATCTAATTGATTTTATCAACAGTAATGTAGGGCAGCAATTTAAGGCCTATGAAACTGTGATTCAAAAGATTATTCGAACACTCAAATATGCTTCCGAACTGGTTCATTATAAATATACCACCGAAAGTCATAATGCCAATGTCGCTAGAATTCGCGATTTATTGAATAAAGATCTCGTTGTTATTCCTGTCACCTATGAAGGGCATGCCATTGCGTTTATTCAATATAAAAATCTATTTGCAAAAAGTGATAGAGGCGTAAAACATATTGTCGATACTGTTGTTATCTATCAAGTTGGGAACCGATATACGTTGAATCCAGATTTTTTGAAGGATTTAATGTATACGAATAAATCGGATGAATATATCAACACAGAAGTGAAGAAGATTCTAGATTTGCGACCTTTTACCACATTGCCCCCACGGTACCAATTGAGTGGTAATTGTTCTTGGGCGAATATAGAAGCCACTATTCCTGCCATGATGTTTATGTTAATGTTTCAGGGAGATGTTGAAAATCGCGGAGGGATTGCGGCATTAAAAAAATCAGTCATGAATTTTTATGATACGTGGGTAGAATGGGATAAAGACAGAGCCTTAGATAAATGTATTGACGATTTTTATCAAGCAGACCGCGTTAGAAAAGCATCAAAGGCTGCTATTTTAGCCTCGATATTATTACAAAGATGTAAACCTAACCATATTAAAGAGGTGCAGAGAGCAAAAAAAATACTTCCTATATTGACCATTCCAGAATATAATTATATTTTGAAAAGCTATATTAAGATATATTGTACTAAAGCCGCAGGGAGAATGGGAACGGATTTTACCAATTTACTGAAGTTGTGTGGATTAAATTTATCGACATTAACCCTCAAATCAACCAAGTAAGGCTCTGTAAAAAAATAACTTTCACTTTTGAGCGAGCGTTGTCCTCGCTATGCGAGTTTAGCGAGCGAAAAAAGGGAAGGTTATTTTTTTACAGAGCCTAAGGAGAAAAGGATATGACATTAGCTTATTGGTGCATTTTAGCCGCGGGTATTTTACCTTATATTTTAATTACCTTAGCAAAAGCAGGTGCGCCTAATTTTGATAACGTCGCACCTCGCGTGTTTGTCGAGCATCTTCAGGGATGGCGTAAAAGAGCCTATTGGGCACATTTAAATGCATTTGAAGCGTTCCCTTTGTTCGCTGCTGCGGTTATTATTGCTCACTTGTTGGGTACTCATCAAAAACTGATTGATGAACTTGCGCTTGCCTTTATCGCTGCGCGGATTTTGCACGGCATTTTTTATATTGCCAATTGGGCTGCTCTTCGAAGCCTTATCTGGTTCTTAGGCTTTGGTGTTGTCATTGCTTTATTTGTAGTATCAAACCTTAAAGTTATGTGAGAGGAAATATGTTAAGTAATGAATTAAAACCCATCTGTTATTTAGGGGCTCCTTACAGCGATCCCGATCCTAAAATTCGGCAATTTCGAGAACAAGCGGTAACACAGAAAGTTTTTGATTTATGGAAAAAAGGTATACTGGTTTATTCGCCGCTCACCCATAATTGTCCTGTTGATCGGTTAGGCGTTTTTGGAGATTATCAAACCTGGTTAGATTTTGATCATAGCATGTTATCGCGTTGCGATAAACTGTTGTTTTTAAAATTACCAGGGTGGGAAAAATCCAAAGGATTACAAGCAGAAATGGCCTTTGCTAAGCAGCTCGGGTTGCCCATCAAAGCAATAGAAGTAGAGCCCGAATTTTTAGAAAAAATTTCAACAATGGAAAGCCCTGAAAGTGCGTTATCTCAGATAGTAAAAAAAATTAATCAGATGTGTGAAGAACGCGACTGGGATAGTTTTAATTCCCCCAAAAATTTAAGTATGAGCCTACAAGTGGAAGCGTCAGAAGTAGCCGAACATTTTACTTGGATAACAGAAGAACAGAGCGAACATCTTTCTCCTTCAAAGAAACAAGAAGTGGCAGATGAACTCGCCGATGTTTTTATCAACCTCGCCCATTTAAGCGATAAATTAGGTATCGATTTATTTGCGGTAACACATCAAAAAATAGAAAAAATTAAACAACGTTATCCCATCAAGATCCCTGTCGCTTTGGTCGAAGATTAATTTTAATATGAAAATAAATGTTCTAATTTACAGTGTAGAGATTCGTTAAATTCAGTAGCCTTCTTAATAAGGTTGATTATATCCGGTAAGTTATGTTTAATATCATTCAAGGCTGCTTGAAATGCAATTAGTCTTTTTTTCGATTTATATAAAAATAGAGGACTAAGACACCAACCTGTTTTATCAATTAATACAATTAATTTATTTTCATCAAGGAGATAAATTTCAAAAAACAAATTATGCTGCCCCGATTTTTGAAAAACATATTTTAATAGGTAATGATCCTATTCCAGTATGGCCGTACGCAGAGGGCGATCAACGCGGTTTGGCTTTAGAACCACTCTATCGTTCGGTCCCCTATTCGCTTATTCAATATCCAGACAAATTTTTTTACGAATTATTGGCGTTAATTGATACGATTCGCTCTGGGCGAGCCCGAGAGCGTAATATAGCAATTAAATTATTAAAGGAGAAATTAGCCTAGATGTTAAGGCAACTGTTTAGTAATGACTACGAATAAATAATAACGTGACGTCGTCGTATTCTGTTTGAGTTTTTAATAGACTGTTCACTTCTGATGTTAGCAATTTCTTTATATTTTTGGTTTTTAAGAGTTTAAATAGAAGAGTAGGCTGCGTAATATGCCAAAAACCATCTGTGCATAGGGCAAGGCCTTCGTTGGCTTTTAACGGGGGTTGAACCGAAACCGTAGGGATTCCGCCTCCCATCATACCTATCGTATTGGATAAAATATTGCCCATAGGGTGAATCGATGCCTCTTCTTCAGAAAGCACCCCTTGATCAACTAGATCTTGCACAAAAGATTGATCTTTGGTTCGCCAAACAACCTGAGATTCATTGAATCGATATATTCGAGAATCCCCTACATGTGCAAATATGGATACATTATCGTTTAACCAAGCAAGTTCACAGGTTGTACAAGCATCTCTAAAATTTTTCTTTTTCAAATTTTCACATTGTGTCGTTTTAGAGAGTTTAAAGAGTTCCTTCATTGCTTTTTCAGGATTAGCCTCAATATGGGGGGCTATTTTAGGCATATGTTCAACAAGGGCTTCACACAAAAAACGGGAAGCAAAGTTGGCCCCTCGATGGCCCCCGCATCCATCGGCTACGATGCACAAATAACTATCGCCCATTTTTTCGATTACAAGGTAATCGTCATTACGACCTTTGGTGCCGGGTAGGCTAATAGATTCAAATTCGATATCCATCATTTAAGTATACGACCTTTTTTAATTTTAAAGTACCTCTGGATTAGCAATGGCATGTGGTTTTTGACCTTTAATAATCGCAATCGCATTATCTGCTGCCAATAAGGCCATTTTGGTGCGCGTTTCATAAGTGGCGCTTCCTATGTGGGGGAGTAAAACTACATTGGGGAGGGCAGTTAAACCTTCAAGTATTTGGGGTTCATTCTCATAAACATCTAAACCAGCCCCTAAAATCTCTCCTTTTTTTAAAGCGTTCAATAAGGCGCTTTCCTTTACAACAGCACCTCGAGTTGTATTAATGAGATAAGCCGTTTTTTTCATTAATTGAAATTGGTGTTCGTCTATTAAATGATGCGTTTCTTTTGTAAGAGGAACATGGAGAGAGATAATATCGGCTGTTTTTAACAATGTCTCTAAAGAGACTTGTTCTGCGCCCACCATTTCTTTTTTACTTCGAGAGCTGTAGATCACTTTCATATCAAAACCGCTTGCTCGTTTGGCAACAGCAGCACCAATTCTGCCCAAACCGACGATGCCTAACGTTTTTTGAGAAACATCTAATCCTAAAAATAATGAAGGGCTCCACCCAGTAAAAAGACCGTTTCGAGTAAAAGCATCTGCTTCAATGATACGCCGTGTAACGGCCAGAATAAGCGCCCAAGTTAAATCGGCCGTGGTATCGGTTAAAATGCCGGGTGTAATACAAACAGGTATTTTTCGATGCGTAGCCTCAATGATATCAATATTATTAAAACCGACGGCGTAATTTGAAATCACCTTTAAGCGCGGGGCTGCTTGAATAACGTCTTTATCAATCGTATCGGTTAAAAGGCAAAGAAGCGCTTCTTTATCTCGAATGTGTGAAATAATTTCATTTTTTTCTAAAACCCTATCTTCAGGGTTGACAGAAACATCAAAGTATTCACTTAATTTTTCAACCCCATTTCCGGGTAAGTTTCGAGTAAGGAAAAGAGAAGGTTTGGTTTTAAATTTTTCAACCATGATTTGTTGATTCCCCCAACTTAAATAATCGAGCAATATTACTGGCAGCATCAATTAGAAGTGGCCGACATTGTTTCAGTGCTTGCGTTTTGGATAAAGGGCCATTGGTAATGCTAAAGACAGCATCAATACCTTGCCTATAGACTTCATGATACCCTGGACCTAAACGTGCTGCAATAGCAATGACAGGAATATTAAACTCTTTTGCGATTGAGGCAACACTACAGGGTGTTTTACCAAAAATGGTTTGAAAGTCAATTTGCCCTTCCCCCGTAATAATTAAATTTGCATTTCGTATTTTTTGCCGAAAATTAATTTTTTCCATGAATACCGAAGATCCTGGTTTAAGTTTGGCATTTAAAAAGGTGTACAATCCTGCGGCAAGGCCCCCCGCGCTACCTGTTCCCGGAATATTACCTATATTTTTTTTCGCTATTTTAGAAAGGATAAGATTATAATGTTCGAATGCTCTGTTTAAAAAATCAAGTTGTTTTATTGAAGCGCCTTTTTGAGGTGCATACAATAAAGCGCCCTTTATTCCTAATAGAGGATTAATAACATCATGCGCAAGAATAAACTCTGCATCAAGTAATCGTGGGTCCATTCTTTTCGTATTAACACTCGATATTCTTAATAAATCTGAAGCGAAGGGAAATTTTAAATTTTCTGATTTGTGTTTAAAAATAACACCTAATGCCGTTAAGGCACCTATCCCGCCATCGCAGGTGGCACTCCCTCCTAAGCCAATAATAAATTTTCGACATCCCTGATCGAGCGCACACCGTATTAATTCCCCTGTGCCAAAGGACGTGGTTTTAAGGGGGTCGCGTTTATTGATAGAAACTAATCGTAATCCAGAGGCTTCAGCCATTTCAATCACGGCTGTTTTTTTATCCTTTAAAATAAGGAAGGAAGCTTTAATTTTTTTACCCAAAGGGTTGGTTACTTGCCTTGGGACTAAAGTACTGCCAGAAAGATTGCTCTTCAGTGCAGCTATCATTCCTTCTCCGCCATCAGATAGGGGTGTAACAATAAAGTTAGCTTCTAAAAAATGCGGTTTAAATCCTTCTAAAATAGCCTCTGCAACCTTGGGAGCAGACAGAGACTCTTTGTAGCTATCGGGTGCAATAACAATTTTCATGGGGTTAAATAAGGCATTTAAATACATACTATTATAAGTAGCATAAGTTGTATTGTATTAAAAATGTAGTTGCACCTATAACCCTAACAAAAAGCTAGACATGAGATAGGACAATGTTATCCAATAGTGCAATTGCCCTGTGTTTATTCAATATTGTCCTTGACACTGGTTGGGAACGTATGAGAAAATCTGCTGATTTTTTGGTGGAGGGACCCATTCTAGAACCAAATGAGTAAAAATGAATTTAATTTTTTAATTATTAATAGGAGACAGTATATGCAAGTTGTTCAAGAATTAAAGGCGCGTAAAGAAGCGTTAGAAAACCTTTTATTAGGAGGAGATAGGGCTGCGGTGACTGAGCGTGTAGCTAAGACTTTATTATCAAATTCCGATGGGCCTTTTAGAGCGACTCTGCAGATAAACACGATATTTGATAAATCTGATTCAGAATTGGGTCTAGGGCCTGAAGATCAATCTCTTCTTCAAATAGGTATTGAAGGTTTTGGTCTTGATACAACAGGGCAGATAGGGGGCCAAGCACGCTTTGTATTTCCGATAAGAGTTGATGCGGTAGCGCCGACCGAACTTAAAAAAGGATCTGAAGAAGCCATTATTAACCGTGAAGTATTGGCCTATTCCTACTTAGCTACTCAAAGACCAAACGTATCAACCAGTATGACCTTTGCAACGCCAGAAATGGTTTCAAGGTATACTTCCTTTAGTCCCGGATCTAATCCGGTGATTACCGTACAATCTTCTAAAGGTGAAGTAGAATCTAATGCTTTAGTTTTACAAAGTGGAAACCGTTTTCTGGCTGGATGCGAAACAATTGCAGAGCAAAATGTAAACTGTCTCAGAGTGGTAAAAAATCATAGTTATTGTTGGTCTTTTACGCTAACCTTGAATAGAGCTCCAGATGGTTTTGGACAGATAGATGCTGGTCTGTTCCGAGCTTTACCAGATGGTAGCGTTCTACCTTCGCGGCCTTTGTATGGGCAAACCCTATCTGCAGAATGGGCACGTGCTGAAGTGTTAGTGCCTCATGAAGCACAAAGAGTGCTTGAAAGAAGATTAATGCAAGTTACGCGTGAATATGAAGCTGCAGCAAGTAGAGCTCAAACAATAGGAAGTACTTCGACTGCAACCGCTTCTGATCGTGCTTATACGCCAGCAGCGAGCCATCGTGCGAATATTTCTGCAGGAGCAGGAGCAGGAGAGACCAGAGACGTGTGTATGGTTGCGAGTTCAGCTACTCATACATAGTAAGGTAAAAATTAAGCCATAGGGGGAGAACTTCTAAGCTCCCCCCCCCCCCCCAATGAAGCAGGTTTTGGACTTACTCTAATTTGCGGTTCGGAAATGTTGATAAAAAAATCGTTCAAACCCTAAATTATCTTGACTCGCCTTGGCTAACCGAATAATACCTTCTTTTAAAATAGGGAGATCGGCAGCAAAAGAAATGCGGATAAAATGTTCATTTTCAGATCCGAGCATCCCAAAAGAGCGACGATCCAATACCGCAACATGATGATTATGTAAAGCAAAGGCTTGAAATAAAGTAGAAGGTGAAGTTTTCGCTTGAAGCGCGAGAGGCATTTTTTCGTAAAAATCTAGTACTCTTAACTGTTCACAAATGGATTTGATATTTGGAAAGACATAAAAAGCCCCCAAAGGCATTTGACAAGTCATCCCCGGGATAGCATTAAGCGCAGGGACAATAAAATTTCGTCGTTCTTCGAAGGCTTTAACCATTAAAGTCATACTGTTTAAGACGTCCTTATTTTTTAATGCCTGTATTGCCGCCATTTGATTATAAGGCGGCACGCAAGAAAAATAATTAATATTTAAATTTTTGAAGATTTCGGCTTCATCGATAGTTGGGAAAATAGCGTAACCTATTCTCCCGCCTGTCCAAGCATAGCTTTTAGAGAATCCACTGCTAATGATGGTGCGGGAAGCCATGGAAGGAAGAGAAGCAATTGAAACCTGTTTTATACCATCAAAGAGAATATTTTCATAAATTTCATCTGAAAAAACTCTCAAATTGGGGTCTGTTTTTTTTAAAATGACGGAAGCCAAAGCTTCTAATTGTTGTTGCGTTGCAACACCCCCCGTTGGATTAGAAGGAAAATTAAGAATGATTAATTTTGTTTTAGGAGTAATAGCGCGTTCAAGCTGTTTTGCAGAAGTAATAAATCCTTCCTTTTCTTGCAGATGAATAGGAACAGGGATAGCACCAATATAGCGAATAAAGGATTCATAAATAGGAAAACCAGGACTCGGATAAATAATTTCCACACCGGGATCGCAATAAACTTGTTGGCAAAAACCGATGGCCGGTTTTGCGCCTGGAAAGATAACCACTTGTTCGGGGGAAACCGTTAAACCCCGTGTTGTATATATTTGCTCAGCAATTGCTTCTCGGAGTGATAGAATACCTTTTGGATCGCAATAATGGGTATTATTGAGATCTAATTGTCTTTTAATTTCATTTTTAATGGGGTCCGGTAGATTAAAATCAGGTTCGCCAATATTGAGCTTAACAACGTTAACGCCATTTTTCTCAATTTCCGCAATATCTGGACCTATTTTAAAAGCATTCTCGGTACCGATCGTCAATGTTCGTTTGGCGTACAATTCCATTGTTTTCCTTTAAGGATGTATGTTATATATCTAGCATATTTTTGATGCTATTGAAAATGTAGCTACACATAGAGTCGACAAATAAGATTTCGCTGGTATTATTTTATCTATAATCAGCGGAATCTTTAAAATGTCAGACATTATTGGTCGCAAAACAGAGATAGCACTTCTAAAAAAAGTACTGGCCTCCAGATTGATTTGTTATTTGATAGGGCAGATGGAAAAACGTACATTTGTCTGTTTTAGGGGAAATCGAGTAATTAATCTGACTTTAAATAGCTATTGCCGCTTATAATTATTTAAAAGCGGCATAAATTTGTGCTTGCACAAGGTTCATAACCT
>Ga0206998_1174_pt1 | contig 14772 bp, 10 predicted proteins | sample Alteio_BWMinCont_FD_153309 | JGI IMG/M metagenome (GOLD analysis project Ga0206998, IMG submission 153309) | Enriched cells from forest soil in Barre Woods Harvard Forest LTER site, Petersham, Massachusetts, United States -... | ecosystem: Environmental > Terrestrial > Soil > Temperate forest >... | reverse complement strand
GGTCAGTGTCACGCGGCGATACACCGGTGTCGACGGTCGTGGTATCGATGATGACGGAGACGGTGGACTTTGTGGAATCGCCGTCGTTGACGACGATATTGCCCTTGATGCCGCCGAAGCGTCCGTGGATATTCGAGACGCCCATGTGACGCACCGCGAAGTCGATTTCGCTGTGAGCCGGATCGATGGCCCAGGTGCTGGTTTGCGCTCCGGCGACGGGAACGGCAAGGCCGACAAGCCCGAGGGCGAGAATGAGACGTTTCTTCATGTTTATTCCTTTCAGAATGCGGGTTGAATGGGCCACCCGGCGGACGGGCCGCGGGGGGCATAGGACACCTGCGAGAGGAAACAGCCGAGGCTTTTCCGGCTCTAGGTAAAGAATGCATGAGCGTGGTAGTTGTTGCAACAATCATTATTCCGATGGAGGCCGACTCCTGGGTCAAGAGGATGGGTATAAGATTGGGGTACTTACTCTTAGCGACGCCAGAGGAGACCAGCGGATACGCAATAGTCACCCCCGGTAACCGGTGTCTTTGCGGATACCTTTAGTGCTTGCTTTAGCACGAACGGGCCATTGTGCCGGTTTGTGGGCAATCCTATGATCAAGCCATATTCAACGAGGAGTTTGCGCTCCGCGCGAGGCTGGGGAATCGGCCAGGGGGATAGGGCTTAGCAGGGGAATCGAAACTCCGCTTCTTCTGTTCAGGCCTTATACGGGGGGCGCAGCACTTATCAAAAGCAACTCGATGCATTCATCCGGCAAGACTGAGATGGAGCATCATAAGTTAAACGGAATGTGAGGCGTACGTCGTGAGATCGATGCGCATTGACACTATTGTTGCCCCGGATAATCCGTTCTTCGATTGGGGTTCGATCGGTGAGCGGGAGGTTCTACACGAGAAAGGCTTCAAGCGAATGATCGCTCTGGAGCGCAAGCGGAGCGAGCGTTCGAAGGAGCCGTTCCTGCTAATGCTTGTGGACGCAGGAGACAATCCGGAGTCCAACGACGGTCAGCATGTGCTGGAAAGCATGATTTCAGTGCTGATGGAGTGCAGCCGTGACACCGACGTGATCGGCTGGTACAGGGAGCGCGGCATCCTGGGTGTGATGTTCACCGCTTTGATGGTGAACGACAAGAACCTGATCCTGACGACAATCCTGAATCGCATCAGTTCCATGCTTCGCGATCAACTGACGTTCGATCAGTTCAACCGGGTCAATCTTTCGTTCCACTTTTTCCCCGACGATTGGGACCATTCCAGCCCCAAGGGGCCGACCAATGAGACGCTCTATCCGGATTTGATGAACCCCGGCAGCCGCAAGCGTTCGCTTCTGCTGGTGAAACGGAGCCTGGACATGGCGGTGAGCGCCGTGGGTCTGGCGCTGCTCTCGCCGGTTTTTCTGGCCATTGCCGCAGCGATCAAGCTCACATCCAAGGGTCCGGTTTTCTTTCGCCAAGACCGGGTGGGCCAGTACGGGCGCCTGTTCACGGTGCTGAAGTTTCGTTCGATGTACGTGCAGAACGATTGCAGCGTGCACAAAGACTTCGTGATGAAGCTGATCAGGAACCAGGCGCAGCCTACAAACAACGAAGGCGCCGGCGTTTACAAGCTAACCAACGATCGCAGGATCACTCCGCTGGGAAAGTTCTTGCGGCGGGTGAGCCTGGACGAGTTGCCACAAATCATCAATGTGCTGATCGGCGATATGTCTCTGGTTGGACCCCGGCCGCCGATTCCGTATGAACTGGCGGCGTACCAGACCTGGCATAGGCGGCGAATCCTGGAAGCGAAGCCAGGGATCACGGGACTGTGGCAGGTGACGGGCCGGAGCCAGGTCAAGTTCGATGAAATGGTCCGGCTCGACCTGCGGTACGCGACCTCATGGTCGTTATGGCTCGATTTGAAGATCTTGTTGATGACACCGATGGCGGTGATCAAGGGCTCTGGTGCTTATTAGGCTTGAACGGCCGTGCTGTCAAGCGCGCGGCCGAATGTACTGCTGACAATCTGCCGCGGCCTGGCTGTACCCCTTCAAGGCACTCCGCGACACATGTACTGGTTCACCCAACTAAAGAAATGGTCGCTTCAAGTGAATTTTGGTGTAATCGGTTACGGCTACTGGGGCCCGAACGTCGTAAGGAATCTTACGAATCTGGAAGGCTCCCGAGTGATCTCCATTGCGGACTTGGACGCCTGTGCGAGGCAGCGCGCACAGCGGTCATACCCGTCGATCCATGTGACCGCAAATCCTGCCGAGGTGGTCAAGTCGACCAAGATTGACGCAGTGGCTATTGTCTCGCCGGTATGGACGCATTACGAGCTAGCCAAGGCTGCGCTGATGAACGGCAAGCACGTGTTTGTCGAGAAGCCGTTCACCATCCAATCCGCGCAAGGCGAGGAGCTGGTGGAACTGGCCGAGAAGAGGAACCTGAAGATCATGGTTGACCACACGTTCCTTTTCACCGGAGCGGTGCGCAAGATGAAGGAAATGATCGACGATGGTTCGCTCGGCAATCTCTACTATTACGATTCGACCCGCGTGAACCTGGGGTTGTTGCAGCACGATGTGAACGTGCTGTGGGACCTTGCCCCGCACGATCTCGCCATCATGGATCACCTGATTCAAGGAAATCCGGAAGGCGTTGCCGCCACAGGTGAAAAGCATCTGAACGAGCACGAAGACGTGGCCTACATGACACTCTATTTCCCCAACAAGGTGATTGCTCATATCAACGTGAACTGGCTCTCGCCGGTGAAGGTGCGCATGACGTTGATCGGCGGCGAAAAGAAGATGGTGGTGTGGAATGACCTGGTGGCGGATGAAAAAGTGCGCGTGTACGACCGCGGCGTGAAGACGACGACCCAGGAAGGGATACACAAGCTCCTGGTGAACTACCGGTCGGGCGATATGTGGGCTCCGCGGCTGGAACCGGTGGAAGCGCTCGAGCAGGAGATGAAGTATTTTGTGGAATGCATCGAGACTGGGAACGATCCGTTCAACGATGGTCGCGCGGGATTGCGCGTTGTAAGGATGCTGGAAGCGGCGACTGAATCGCTGGCGAAGAGGGGCGCCCTGGTCTACCTATGAACACCTACAACTGCATTGCGGACGATGTGCGGCTGGGCAATGACGTAAAGCTTTCGAAGTTTATCAACCTTTATGGCTGTTCGATCGGCGACGGAACGAAGATCGGCGCGTTTGTTGAGATCCAGAAGAACGCTACGGTGGGCCGGAACTGCAAGATCTCCAGCCACAGCTTTTTGTGCGAGGGCGTGGAACTTGAGGACAGTGTCTTCATCGGCCATGGCGTGATGTTCATAAACGATCGATATCCGCGGGCGACCAACACGGATGGCAGCATACAGACCGAAGCGGATTGGAAGGTCGAGCGCACGGTAATCGGCAAGGGCGCCTCGGTCGGTTCGGGTGCAACGATTCTTTCCAATGTGAGGGTGGGCGAGAACGCGATTGTAGGCGCGGGCAGCGTGGTGACAAAGGACGTTCCGGCGCATGCGGTAGTGGCTGGGAATCCGGCGCGCGTGATCCGGATGATGCAGCCGGAGAAGGCTGCGGAATCTGCGCCGGTTCCGTTTCTCGATCTCGTAACTCCCCACGTGGAGATGGAGCAGGAACTGGTGAGCGCGTTTCGCGCCTGCCTGCGCACGGCGAGCTTTGTGGGCGGATCTCCGGTGGAGGGATTTGAGAACGCGTTTGCGGAATTCTGTCACACCGATCACGCTGTTGCGGTGAACAGCGGTACGGACGCGTTGCGGTTTGCGCTGATGGCGTGTGGCATTGGATCAGGCGATGTGGTTCTGACAGTGCCCAACACGTTCATTGCTACATGCGAAGCGATTTCGCAGGCGGGCGCGTTCCCCGAGTTTGTAGATATAGACGAAGGCACTTTCAACATGTCGGTTGAGGCGCTCGATAGCTATCTGCAATTGCACTCGACGCGCGACGCGGGGGGGAATCTGATCAGCCTGCGCAGCGGACGGCACGTGACGGCGGTGGTGCCGGTGCACCTCTACGGACAGATGGCAGACATGGATGGGATTCTGCGGCTGGCTGAGATTTATGGGCTGACGGTGGTCGAAGATGCTTGCCAGGCGCACGGAGCGGAGTATTTCTCCAGCCGGCAGAACCGGTGGCTGCGCGCGGGGTCAATGGGGCGCGCGGCGGCGTTCAGTTTCTATCCGGGAAAGAACCTGGGGGCGCTGGGCGAGGGCGGAGCGGCGACTACGAATGACGCCGCGGTTGCGGGCAAGATGAAGTTGTTGCGCGATCACGGGCAGGCGAAGAAATATTACCACGACATCGAGGGGTACAACGGGCGGTTGGATACGATTCAGGCGGCATTTCTCCACGCCAAGTTGCCCCACCTGGAAGGCTGGAATGTGCGGCGCAGGGAGCTCGCGGCGGACTACAGCCGGCTGTTCGCAGCAGAGACGAAGGTCCTGACTCCGACGGAACCATCGTGGTCGCGCGGCGTGCATCACCTCTACGTGGTCCGTGTGGCAGATCGCGAACGGATGATGGAGCACCTGAAGAGTGCGGGGATCGGCACAGGCATTCATTATCCGATTCCTCTGCACATGCAGAAGGCATACGCGGGCATGGAATACGGCGCAGACGCGTTTCCCGTGACGGAGCGCGTGGCGACAGAGATTGTTTCGCTGCCGATGTTCCCGCAGCTTTCCTCCGAACAGCAATCGCGGGTGGTTGAAGCGGTGCGGTCGTTTCGCGTCTGTGCGGCATTGCGAAAATCGGAAGTCGCGGAATCTTCGCTGTCTGTAAAGGTGCGCTGATGCGGTTGCAGGCTACGGTTGAGGACAAGACGACGATGCAGGCGATCGCACCCAGGCTCGCGTTGCTTCCGCCCTACGCGCTCGTAACACCGGCGCGGAACGAGGCGCGTCTGATCGAGTCTACAATCCGCGCAGTGGCGGCTCAGACGGTCCATCCGCTGCGATGGATCATCGTGAGCGACGGTTCTACGGATGGAACGGATGAGATTGTAAGCCTCTACGCAGCGGTGCATGACTGGATCGAACTGGTGCGTATGGCTGAGCGCAAGGAGCGCCACTTCGGTGGAAAGGCCCTGGCGATTCGCGCGGGAATTGAGCGGCTGATCGGCGTGCCTTACGAGGTGATCGCCTGCCTCGATGCGGATATCACGTTCGAGAGCGACTATTTTGAGTACCTGCTGGAGAAGCTTGCGCTCCACCCCGAGTTAGGCATCGTGGGAACGCCCTACAAGGACACGACGAGCGAAATATACGACTACCGCTACGTCAGCGTCGATCATGTTTCCGGCGCCTGCCAGGTGTTCCGGCGCACATGCTATGAGGAGATTGGCGGATACGTGCCCGCCAAGGGAGGCGCGATTGACACCATCGCTGCGTTGACCGCGCGGATGAAGGGCTGGACGACGCGCACGTTTACCGACAAGATCTGCCTGCATCATCGCGCAGTCGGGACAGCGCAGAGCGGGCCGATTGAGGCACGGTTCACCTTGGGTAAGCGAGATTACGCGATCGGCAACCACCCCCTGTGGGAGATTCTGCGGGGCATGTACCAGATGACAAAGAAGCCCCTTGTAGTGCGCGGGCTGGCACTGATTGCGGGATACCTGTGGGCTGCGATTGAGCGGGCAGAGCGGCCGGTATCGCCGGAGCTCAGGGCATTTCGCCGCAAGGAACAAATGGGTCATCTGGCGAGCGTATTTAGGCAAAGGGCATTAGGACAAACCAGCCGGAAGCAAGCGGCTCAAGTTTCGGCAAAAGTGCAACATTAAGGATCTGAACGATATTGAGGATGCTTGACGAGTATGCAGCTTGAGGTTGACAACCTGCGAGAGATACACCACGCGCCGTTTTCATCGATAACGGCGGTGTGCGATTCTGCTGAGGTGGACGATTTGCGGCAAGGCGCGATCGTAATCTTGAATGCGGATGACTGGGGCTGGAACGTCGAGGCCACCAATCGCATCCTCGACTGTATCCGGCGAGATGCCGTCTCTTCGGTCAGCGCCATGGTTTTCATGGAGGCCTCAGAACGCGGGGCGGCCATGGCCCGCGAATTCAATGTCGACGCGGGACTGCATTTGAACTTCACTACCCCGTTCACGGGCAGGCTGGTTCCGCCGGTTCTCTTGGAACATCAGAATCGAATTGCGCACTTCCTTCGTTCTCACCGCTATTCTCCGATATTGTTTGAGCCGACGCTGGTGAATTCATTTGACTACGTTGTGCGGCGCCAATATGAGGAGTACGAACGGAATTACGATGCCGCGCCCCACCGCATTGACGGACACCACCATATGCACCTTTGCACGAACGTCCTGCTTCAGAGGCTTTTGACGCCGGGAGCGATCGTGCGGAGGAATCTGTCGTTTGCACAAGGACAAAAGCGCCGCGTGAATCGCTGGTTCCGAAGCGCGGAAGATGTTTTGCTGGCCAGGCGTCATCGGACAACGGACTATTTCTTCGACCTGCTTCCCCTGGAGGTCACGCGAATGAAGGGAATCTGTGAACTTGCGAGGCATCACAACGTAGAGATTGAAACACACCCCGCAAGGGCAGATGAGCACAGATTCCTTGTCAATGGAGGGCTTACGAAGTTCGCGCCGGAGTTGACCGTCGCGCGCGGGTACCTGCTGCGCGGCTCGAGCAGGTTTGCCGACCAGCGGCGGGCCAGCGAGCCCGGGCCAGCGGTTCAATCGGAAACGCCGGCGGAGGGGGGCGTGAAGGCGATACCGCACATTTGCGTGTGCATCTGCACTTACAAAAGGGCGGAGCCGTTGCGGCGGCTGCTGAAGGATATCGACAGACAGGACACGGGAGGATTGTTCACATTCTCCATCGTGGTGGCGGATAACGATCCCGACGGGTCGGCAAAATCCACCGTGGAAGATGTGGCAGGCAGCATTGGAACTCGGGTGAAGTATTGCGCAGAGCCCAGGCGCGGCATTGCGCGGGCGCGCAACACGGTGGTTGCAAACGCGGAAGGAGACTACCTGGCACTGATCGATGACGATGAGTTTCCGATCTCCGATTGGCTCAAAATCTTGCTCACCACGTGCAGGCGGTACAACGTGGACGGAGTTTTAGGGCCGGTAAAGAGACACTTCGATGAGGAGCCTCCGGGCTGGCTGAAGAAGAGCAGTCTCTATGATCGGGGTGTGAATCCGACCGGGATGCAGGTGGATTGGAAGGAATCGCGCACCGGGAATGTATTAATGAAACGCGACGTGGTGGAGAACGATCCCGCCCCGTTTCGACCCGAATTTCGAGCCGGGGAAGACCAGGATTTTTTCCGTCGGAAGATCGAAGAAGGGCGTCGGTTTGTGTGGTCCGGAGAAGCTGCCGTGTACGAAGTGATTCCGCCCTCGCGATGGACCCGGTTGTATTACATTCGCAAGGCGCTTTTGCAAGGTTCAACGGCGGCCCTTCAACCCGACTGCGGCCCCGGCAAGACTGCAAAGTCGCTGATCGCTGTCCCACTGTACACCCTCATGCTGCCATTCGCTTTGCTGGCCGGTCAAAGCCTTTTCATGACCCTGCTGGTGAAACTTTGCGATCACGCAGGCCAGTTGCTGCAGACGATGAAGATTAATCCGATTCGCGAAGAGTACGTGAGCGAGTGAAGCAGAGAGCAAAAGACCAGGGTTAAGCAATAGAAGGAACATTAGTTGGCGGAGTGAGAAGAGATGCGGGTTTGCAACAAAGAGATCAGGGTTTCAGGCGGGCTGGTCCGAATTGCACGGCTGGATGCCGACATGTACGACTTTCTGACGGAGCCCGAATCGATGATCGAGGCGCTGCGTGCCTCGAGGGCGCGCGTCGACCTGTTCACATTCACGCAGACAATCGTTGAAACGGCACCGAAGCATTCTTACCCGATGGAGTGGGAGAACCTGGCGGTTTTGCCGGTTTCGACCTTCGAGCAATGGTGGGAGAAGCAAATCGGTTTCAAGGCGCGAAACAAGGCCAAGCAGGCGGAGAAGAAGGGGGTCGTACTTCGCGAAACCCCGTTCGGCGATGAACTGGTGCGGGGGATCTGGGAGATTTATAACGAGACTCCCATCCGGCAGGGTCGTCGCTATCCGCATTTTGGAAAAGACCTGGAAACCGTGTTTCGGGAGGAGGCGACCTATCTCGACACCAGCACATTTATTGGCGCGTACGCCGGCGACGAATTGATTGGGTTTATCAAGATGGTGGCGGACCAGGCGGGCGTGCAGGCAGGGTTGATGAACATCGTTTCAAAGATCTGCCATAGGGACAAGGCGCCAACGAACGCTCTGGTGGCGCATGCGGTGCGCTCGTGCGCGAACCGCGGCATTCGAAACCTGGTCTATTCTCATTTCGCGTATGGCAAGCGGGACCGGGACAACCTGACCGACTTCAAGGAGCGCAACGGATTCGTGCGCGTGGATCTGCCGCGATACTACGTCCCGATTACGGCATGGGGACAAGCGGCGTTGCGGCTGGGACTGCATCATCGGATCGTGGACCGGCTGCCCGAGGACATGGGAGAGAAGTTGCGCGAACTGCGGAGCAAGTGGTTAAGCCGCTCCAGTCAATCAGCAAAGGCCAGTACTTAACAGACCCGTACCTAGAGATCGAGACACGATGCCAGGAATCGTAGGAATCATCACGAGAATGCCGCAGGCGCGAGCAGTGGCGGAGTTGTGGCGCATGCTGGAGTCGATGCGTCATGAGTCCTTCTACGTGAGTGGCACATGGATCGACAAGGAACTGGGGCTCTACGCAGGCTTTGTGGAGCGCGAGGAAGCGTTCGACTCGGAGATGCCGCACCGCAACGAAGGCGGCGACAAGGTCTTGTTGTTTTCAGGCGACGAGTTTGCGAAGCCGGGGATCGTGCAGGAGCTGAGGCACCGCGGCCACGTAGTGAAGCCCGGCGTGTGTTCGCACCTGATCCACCAGGCTGAGGAAGACCCGCACTTTCCCATAACGCTGAACGGACAGTTCCAGGGGCTGCTGGCGGATCGTGCCCGGGGAACTGTCAAGCTGTTTAACGATCGCTTTGGGATGCGCCGGGTGTATTACCACGAGGCGAAGGACGGATTTTATTTCGCGGCCGAAGCGAAGGCGCTGCTGGCCGTGAAGCCGGAGCTGCGGAGCATCGATGAGCAGAGCCTGGGGGAATTGGTAGGATGCGGCTGCACGCTCGAAGATCGCACCCTATTCAAAGATGTATTTGTATTGCCGTGCGCCTCGGCATGGGTATTCCGGCGTGGCGAACTCGAAAGCAAGGGCAGGTATTTTGATCCCCAGGATTGGGAAAACCAGTCCACCATGGACGAGGAATCCTACTACCGCAAAGTGCGTGAAACATTCGGCAACAATCTGCCGCGGTTCTTTTCCAACCCGGAGCGGGTGGGGCTTTCGCTGACAGGCGGGCTGGACACGCGGATGATTCTGGCATGGCAAAAGCCGGAACCGGAGAGCCTGCCTTGCTACACATTTGGGAGTGCGAACCAGGAATGCCGCGACGTGCGGATTGCGAGACGCGTGGCGGCTATGTGCGGGCAGTCGCACCAGGTGATTTCGGTTGGCGATGATTTTCTGGGCAAGTTTCCGCATTATGCGGAGCGATCGGTGTACCTGGGGGACGGCTGCGCGGGCGTGCAACACGCAGCGGACTTGTATGTGAACGAGCTTGTGCGCCAGGTGGCTCCAATTCGTATGTCGGGCAACTGCGGAGACCAGGTTCTGCGTCACAAGACGGTATTCAGGCCTGTAGCGCCGGCCCCAGGGTTGTTCAGCCCCGAGTTTCTGACACACATTTTGGCAACCGAGGAAACATTCACGCGCAGCATGCAGGGCCACGCGCTAACCGCAGCCACCACCAAGCAAACTGCGTGGTACTTTCATGGTCTGATGGCGGTGGAGCTATCGCAGGTCACGCTGCGGACTCCGTATATCGACAACGATCTGATTCGGGCGCTCTATTGCGCTCCGGCCTCCACACTGGCCAACAACGACCTGCGCGTTCAGCTGATTGAAGACGGCGATCCGAAGCTCCGCCGCATTCGATCGGATCTCGGTTTTGCCGGAAGGCCGGGTAAGATTACGGGAGAGGCCAGCCAGTTGATTCATCGCCTGACAATGCGCGCCGAGTATGCATTCGAGTTTGGAGATCCACCATGGCTTACCAAGCTCGATCGCAACCTCTTGGGACGGACACTGGAAAGGCAGTTTGTGGGGCTGCACAAGTTCACTCACTTCGGGTTATGGTATCGAAACTCTCTTGCGGAATATGTTCGCGAGATGCTGCTCGACTCGCGGACGCTCGCCCGCCCCTATTTGAACAAGAGAGCTGTGGAAGCCATGGTGGAACGCCACGTGAAGGGTGAATTGACCTGTACGCCGTCGATTCACAAGATTCTGAACCTCGAATACATCCACCGCCTGTTCATCGACGCGTAATGAGTGCCATCGCCACAATTGTTACGCTTGCGCTGATCGCGGGGCTGTTCTACCTGAATCGAGAGAGGGGCGAATCCACTTCAAAGGCCCTGTGGATCCCGGTGTTCTGGCTGATGATTGTGTCGTCGCGGGCGGTGTCATTGTGGCTGCACATCAATCGCGAAATCACGCTCGAGGATCGTTATACCGAAGGAAGCCCGCTGGATGCGGCCTATTACGGGCTGCTGGTAATGGCGAGCATTTTCATTCTGAACCGGAGATGGGTTCAGGTGAAAGGCTTTGTGCAGGCGAACCTTCCTATCCTTCTATTCTTCTTCTATTGCGGATTGAGCATTATGTGGGCCGATTCGCCGGCCATCGCACTGAAGCGGTGGATCAAGGCCGTTGGCGATCTGTCGATGGTCCTGGTGGTGTTGACGGATCCTAATCCTGGGCTGGCGATCCGACGCGTTTTTGAGCGCGTGGGATTCGTGCTGCTGCCATTATCGATCCTGTTCATCTACTTCTTTCCGTCCATGGGAAGCAGCTATGACCCCGTCGGTCGCGTGACGATGTACTTTGGCGTGACTACGTTCAAGAATCTGCTGGGTGTCACCTCAATGTTCTGCGGGCTTGGTTCGCTGTGGATGCTGGTTGGCGCATACCAGGATCGCGCCATGCCCAACCGCATTCGAGTGCTCATCGCGCACGGGGCGGTCGTCGCGATGGCTGTGTGGTTGATTGTGAAGGCTGACTCGATGACGTCGCTGTCATGCTTTGGGCTGGCCGGCGCAGTGATGGTCCTGGCCTCGGCGAAGTGGGTGGCGCAAAGACCGGCCGTGGTGCTTCTGCTGGTGGCCGGGGCCGCGGGCGTGGCATTATTTGCGCTTTTTCTGGACACGGGAGGATCGATGCTGCAGTCCATCGGACGCAACTCGACCCTCACGGGTAGAACGCAGATCTGGGCGGCGGTACTGGCGCAGCGCATCAACCCGGTACTCGGCACGGGATTCGAAAGCTTCTGGATGGGAAATCGGCTGCAGTCTGTGTGGAGCCTGAGTCAGGTCGGCATTGAAGAGGCGCACAACGGATACCTCGAGCTCTATCTCAACCTGGGGTGGGTCGGGCTCACGCTTCTTGGGGTGTTGATTGTGAGCGGCTATCGGAATGCGCTGACGTTGTATGGCAGAGACCCGGTGGCAGGACGATTACGCGTAGCGTTTTTGACGAGCGGGGTGATCTACAGCTGCACCGAGGCGGGTTTCCGCATGATGAGCCCTGTATGGATCGGATTTCTGCTGGCGATTGTGGCGGTGCCAGTCCATTCAATGACGAGCGTCCAAGCCGAAGCTGATTTTCCATTGCGGCAGGCCGTGCCGCGCCGGCGTTTGCGGGTTTTGCAATAAACGAAGGGTTAGAATCGGGGAGCATGTTCTACCAGGAGCCGGCTTGAGGCCATTCGATGCCAATGGGGCGTTTGCGCCCTCAGTGCCAGGTGGAGGGCATGCGCTGCGCCGGATGGCAGTGCGAGGCGCTGGCGCGACCGTTCTCTCGGGCGGAATCGCGTTGGCAATCCAGATTGTTGCGACGGTAACGCTGGGCCGACTGCTGACGCCGCGCGATTTCGGCCTGGCGACCATGGTCACCACGTTCAGCCTTCTACTCATGAATGGCCCGGCGAACGGATTTGTTGATTCGCTTCTGCAAAAGAAGGAAGTAAATCATGACCTTGCCAGCACGCTGTTCTGGATCAATCTTGGAGTGGGCGTTGTGCTGACGCTCGGTTTTGCCGCCTCAGGACCGCTGGTGGCAAGGTTCTATAGCGAAAGTTCATTGACTCGACTCACGGCGGGTTTTTCGGCCACGGTCATCTTGACGTTGCTACCCACCATCCACGCTGCCTTGCTACGGCGTGCGATGCGATTTGCGGCACTGGCAAAGAACGACATCATCGCCCGCGCAGTCGGAGTGCTCACGTCGATCTTGTTCGCAATCGCAGGATGGGGGTACTGGTCGCTGGTGATGGGTGCGTGCGCACTGGCGGTCAGCACCACGATCGGCGTGTGGATTCTCTGCCCCTGGGTGCCCGGGCCTCCGCGAAGGCGCACCGGAAGCGCCGTGACGCTGAAGTTCGCATCGCATATCAGCGCTCGCTTCAGTCTCAATTATTTTGCCCGCAACTCCGATAACCTTCTGGTCGGCTGGCGGTATGGGGCGCACGCACTGGGTTTCTACAAGAAGGCCTACGATCTGTTTGCGCTTTCGGCAGGCCAGTTGGTGTCTGCCACTTCGAATGTCGCCGTATCCGCCTTAAGCAGGGTGCGCGACGATCGTCCGCAATACATTCGCTATGTGCTGGGCGCTATTGCGGTGATGTCGTTTATCGGGATGGGTCTCGCGGGCGATTTGACATTGGTGGGCAAAGACCTGATCCGACTTCTTTTGGGGCCGAATTGGGGCACCGCGGGGGAAATCTTCACGTACTTTGCTCCGGGCATCGGCGTCATGATCGTTTACTACATCCACGGCTGGATCCATGTGTCGATCGGGCGCGCCGACCGATGGTTCCTGTGGAGCATCGTGGAATGGGTCGTGACGTTCGGCTTGTTCCTTGTGTGTTTGCCTTATGGGCCGCAGGGCATTGCCGTGGCGTGGTGCGTATCGTACTGGATACTGACCGTGCCGGGGATGTGGTACGCAGGCAAGCCCATCGGCCTGGGAGTGGGGCAGGTGGTCGGGGTGGTCTGGCGCTACGTGTTTGCATCCACGGCGGCAGGAATTGTGACCTTCTTGGCGAGCCGCAGCTTCCTAGCGCTGGCTGAGGTGCCGGGAGGGGGCGGGGCGGCGCTTCGCATCGTGTGCGTGACTGCTGTTTTTGCAGTTTTTTACCTCGGTGCCGTCGTGATTCTGCATGGCGGGACGGAGCCGCTGCGAAGGATCCTGAGGCTGGTCCGCGAACTGCGCGGCAAGGCGCGTGGGAATGAGGCGCCGCAGAATACCCCAACCGGGGGAGTTGGCGTGGCTTAGGTGCAATTGTCGAATCTGGTTCGTAGTGTTCTTCTTCAAAATGAGATAGTTATGGTCGCGTGCACTGCGACCGGGAGTCGAGCGGCGTTCCTATGAGAGCTTGCATGGTAGCGTACACTTTTTACGACGCGGACAACCGGGTGCGGCGCTATGCTGAAGCGCTGGTCCGGCGCGGAGACCAGGTGGATGCGATCGCGTTGGCGCGGGAAGGCCAGCCTGCGTTTGAGGTGATCCACGGTGTGCGCGTTTACCGCATTCAGAAGCGCGTCATCAATGAAACCGGGCCGTTCAGCTACCTGATCAAACTGCTGCTGTTCTTCATTCGCTCGGCGTGGTTGCTCGCCGTCGAGCAGTTCCGCGAACCTTACGATTTGATCCACGTGCATTCGGTGCCGGACTTCGAGGTGTTTGCCACCATCGTTCCGCGCCTGATGGGCACACCCGTCATCCTCGATATCCACGATATCGTCCCGGAGTTCTACGCCAGCAAGTTCAAGGTCAATGAGAGATCGCTGGCCTTTCGTGCGCTGGTGATGATGGAGCGGCTTTCGATTGCGTACTCCAACCACGTGATCATTGCCAATCACATCTGGTACGACAAGCTCACGCGGCGTTCGGTGCGCCCGGAGAAGTGCACCGCCATCATCAACTATCCCGATCCGGCGATCTTCTCGCGGCGCGGAGATTCAGCGAGGATGGGAGATGGCTTTGTCATGTGCTACCCAGGGACGCTGAGCTGGCACCAGGGACTCGATATCGCAGTCGAAGCAGTTGCGCTGTTGGGTGAGCGGGTTCCCAAGTTGAGACTGCAGTTGATCGGTGACGGTCCCGAAAGGGAAAACCTGAAGCGGCTAATCCGTGAACGGAGATTGGAAGATCGGATATCCCTTACCGGGCTGATCCCCATGGAGCAGGTTGCCGAGATCATGGCCGGCATCGATCTCGGTGTGGTGCCCAAGCGCGCGGACTCATTCGGCAATGAAGCGTTCAGCACCAAGATCATGGAATTCATGGCGATGAATGTGCCGGTGTTGGCCTCGCGAACCAGGATCGATGAGTACTACTTCAACGACGGCATCGTACAGTTCTTCGAGTCGGGAAGTGCCGGGGATTTGGCAGACAAGATTCTGCTGCTCATTGAGCAGCCGAACAGGCGAGCCGAGTTGCGCTCCCGCAGTACAGAATTTATTGCACAAAATAATTGGGATGTAAGGCAACACGAATATTTTGGGCTCGTGGATCGGCTTCTTGCCCGGCGCCAACTCGTCGCGGCATAGGCAAAGTTCGATTTCGCGCATTAGAAGGG
>Ga0206998_1173_pt1 | contig 14806 bp, 10 predicted proteins | sample Alteio_BWMinCont_FD_153309 | JGI IMG/M metagenome (GOLD analysis project Ga0206998, IMG submission 153309) | Enriched cells from forest soil in Barre Woods Harvard Forest LTER site, Petersham, Massachusetts, United States -... | ecosystem: Environmental > Terrestrial > Soil > Temperate forest >... | reverse complement strand
TGCAAGGAAGCGCGCAAACGGCACAAGCATTGCCGGAAATTGACACCGACGTTAAGCTGAGCTCCAATCTGCGGGTCAGTTTCCAAGCAAAGGCGACACGAGAAGGCGGCCAGCCCGAGCAAGCTGAAATAGGGCCCAGTCTCGACTTTTACCTGAAGCCTTTGATTCGGTTAAAAAACGTCGCTGAGTTCGATCTGGATGACGCCAAGACGCGACCGCTGGTGTTTTCCATTGGATACCGCTATATGCCGCAGGCAAACAATGCGGCGGCGATAAACCGCATGGAACCAGTTGTAACTTTTCATTTCCCTATACCGGCGAGATTTCTAGTGTCCGACAAAAATCGTGCAGATCTTGACTGGCAGGCCAGCAAATTCGTGGCGTTATCGCAACCGGGTCCAGATCGAAAGGACGCTCACGATCGGCTCCTATCACCCTACACCGTACGCCAGCGTCGAGCCCTTCTACGATAGCCAATATGGTAAATGGAGTGACACGGCAATCTACGCCGGCTGTTCCTTTCCTATCATTAGGCACCTGGAATTTGAGCCCTACTATGAGCACCAGAACAACACTGGCAACCATCCGAATCAGCAACTGAACCAGCTGGGGCTGATACTCAATCTCTACTTTTCAGTTCGAGAGCACGATGCTCGTGATCCAAGCCCTTAAAGCCGATTGAGCAGCTGCATTCCCGACGCTCAAGGTTTACAGAGTGATTAATCTCAAGTACCGCCTCCGAACCCTCGGAGTCTCCTCCGGCCTGTCGGAGTTGCGCTGTTGCAAACAGCCTAACGCCAAACCTCTTGCGCCTGCGATAGGCCTTTGGCTGCAGCGATTTATCCAAATGCCGCTTGCGTGTGCAGGTTGGCCCATCGATTGCGACTATCTGTTACGAGAGCTGCCTAAAGGATGCGGGAGCTCGCCTGTCGCAACTGACAGTAGTAGAACTTGCACCCGCGCGCTAGGCTTCTGACGTGGCTGCTACCCAGGTAAGAACACATTGCCTGTAGAGAAGCTCTTATACCAGAGATGAGGAGAAACGCATGCTGAAGCTCAGCCGTATTACCAAGGTCGCTTGCTTGGCGGTTTCACCCCTGCTGCTTGCTCTTGCGGGTGGCACGTACGCTCAGGATCAGCACCCAGTACTGGACCAGGTTGCCAACAAGGTCGTTATGAAATACCAGAATTCCACCTGTCAACAGTTGTGGGCGGAGAGAGCGAACAAGCAGCCGCCGACACCGGAACAACAAAAGGTTGTTCAGTTTCTGAAGACGGATCCGCAGATGCGGACATTGTTTCTCAACAAAGTGGCAGCTCCTATTGCCAACAAGATGTTTGAATGCGGAATGATTCCGTAATGGCCACTGTTCGGGCCTTCACAACTGATCTCAGGGGCTGTATGACCACGTTTAAGTTCAGTCTTTCCATGCGGCTCCTTTGCGCGTTCGGTGTGCTGACAGCAGTAACGTGCGCCGCTAGCGCCTAGGGTTCAACAAATCCCGCACCTCCTTCCACCGATGGGCCGGCAACGGCCCCGGCGAGGCCTGCACTTGAACCCAAGGCGATCGAGATTCTGAAGGCCACCTGCGCACGGCTGGCGGCGGCCCATTCAATGGAGTTCACCTCGGTGGAAACGTTCGAGAGCCCAAGTCGTCTGGGCTTTCCGCTGGCTTATGGCACCAAATCGGACGTGCTTCTTCAGAGGCCTGACAAACTTCGCGTGATCACCTCAGGTGACGGTCCTGTTTCGGAGTTCTACTACGACGGTAAGACGATGGTGGCTTTTGCACCGGCTGAGAACCTTGTCGCCGTGGCCGATGCGCCGCCCACCGTTGACGAAATGCTTGGAACAGCCTTCCACTCTGCCGCGATCTACTTTGCTTTCGACGGCATGCTCGTGACAGACCCCTACAAGGACATCGCGCAAGGCATGAGCGTGGCATTCTACGTGGGCCAGTCCAATATCGTCGGGGGAACTACGACCGATATCGTGGCTTATGAAAGCGGAGGGGTTTTCATCGAAGCGTGGATCGGTGCAGAGGACAAACTGCCGCGATTGGTTCGCGCGATTTACGTGGATGATCCAGCCCAATCGCGCCACAACCTCGTGCTCACGAATTGGCAGCTTGATGTGCCGGTTCCCGGTGACGCCTTTAGCTCCTCGAAGGCCAGCAGCGCAAAGCGCATTCCATTTGCCTCCCCAGCCCGGCCCCCCGGCAGCTTCGGGCCAAATGTTGCTGCGAAGTCTGCAGCTAAGCCAACGACAAACCCGTAATGCAGGAGTTCGGGGACGCCATGAAAAAACTATTGTTAAGCCTCCTAAGTGCAATGATCTTCGTCATGTTATGTGAACCGGCGTCGCTAGGGCAGCATGCGAACCGTTACGGAGGCGGCTCCACCTACCATGCCCAGGGTTCCGATTCCACCACCCGCACTAACGGATACGGCGGAGAAGCGACCCACACTGCCGGGCAGGGCACATCGTACAACAACAAATACGGCGACTCTGCATACCATGCCGAAGGATCAGGGACTACGACCGGCAGTAACGCCTACGGGGGCTCCGCAACGCATACAGCCGGCCAGGGAACCTCTGCCACCAGCGCCTATGGTGGCAGCGCATATCATGCCGAAGGATCAGGGACTACGACTGCCACGGGCGCATATGGCGGCAGCGCGACCCATTGCCAGGGAGTTGGCACAGTCGGGACCACTTCTTCTGGCTCAACCGTATATGCCAGCGATCACTACTACGGTGGAACAACCGCGGTTTACCATCCCCCGGTCGTTGTCAACTCCTACTCTGCGGGCTGCTACAACTGCGGAGGCTGGTCCACGGCCGGGGCAGCGGTGGCAGGCGCCGCTGTCGGCGTAGCTGTTGGCACGGCAGTGGCTTCGGCGAATAATAACGCAGCCAACGCCAATGCTTACGCCGCCGGCGTGGCGACCGGAGCGGCAGCTGCGTCAACGAATACCGCCGTTGCTACTAGCAATGCCTATAATGCCGGCGTCGCGGCCGGAGCAGCAAGCACTGCTTATTCAATGGGAGAAATCGTCGCGACCGTACCAGCCGGTTGCGGAACGCCCACCGTAGGCGGCATGACCTACTACTTGTGCGGCAACACCTGGTTTCAGCCGGCTTACGGCGCAAATGGTGTCTACTATCGCGTTGTACCGACTCCATAAAGCTGACGCAACTGCCAGTATCGGCAGATCACCGTCAGGCCTAGGATGATTCCGGGTCTTTACTCCTTGAAAAGAGAAACCGTGCGCAAACGTGTCAGGAACAGTGCACAGGCGAGCGAGCAGTTCTTCCGGTCAATTTTCGAGAATGCCCAGATCGGTATCAGCTTCTTCAATATCGAAGGCTGCGCGGTATTCTCTAACCGCGCACTGCACGAGATGCTGGGTTACAGCGGAGAAGAACTGAAGCGGTTGGAGACGTGGGACGAGATCGTTCACCCGGATGACCGTGCTTCCGGGGCGGAACGATATGCCGACCTTGTCCAGGGGAAGCGTGACAGCGATGAATGGGAACAACGCTTCGTTCGCCGAGACGGCAGCATAATGGTCGCGAATGAGCGGTTCTCATTGCTCAGGGATGCTTCGGGAAACCCGCAATACGTCGCCTCATTAATGGAGGACATTACAGAAAAGAAGCGGGCGCAGGAGGAACGAAACCAGGTTGCGAAACAAATGGAGATGTTGCTGGAATCTACCGGCCAGGGCATTTACGGTATCGATCTGCATGGAAATTGCACGTTCATCAATAGGGCTACCTGTGAATTGGTCGGCTACCGTCCCGATGAGGCCCTGGGCCGGAACATGCATGATCTGGTGCATCACCACAAGCTGGATGGTTCCGTATACCCCGTGGATCAATGCCCCATCTACCGCGCGTTCAAGAAGGGAGAGGGCTGTTGCATAGACACGGAAGTGATCTGGCGACGGGATGGCAGCCCGATCCCGGTCCAATATTCCTCGTTTCCAATTATTGAGGACGGAATGATCACTGGGGCCGTCGTTACCGTTGTTGATATCACCGAGCGCAAGCGCATCGAGGAAAAGTTGGGGGCAAGCGAGCAGCTCTTCCGTGCGGTGCGGCGCACGACCCACCGTTCGCGCACTCGGTGTAGCGACTGCAGGTCGAGTTGATCGTCGGTCTTGATCGGCACAAAGCGCATCGTGGGGCGGGTTACAGCTTCGGCAATGGCTTCGGCATCGATGTAGTCGTTCTTGTTCGTCTTCACGTACGGCTTCACATACTGTGCCGGCATCAAGCGCACATCATGTCCCTGTTCCCGCAGAGCGCGGCCGAGAAAATGAGATCCTCCGCAGGCCTCCATGCCGATCAGGCACTCGCGAAGGTTAGATGTAAAGCGCAGTAGCTGAGTCCGCGAGCACTTCTTGCGAACCACGACTTCACCCCGTGCGTTGACACCTACAAGGTGAAAGACAGTCTTTCCTAGATCGATACCAATTGTGCGAATCTCCATGGAACACCTCCTGTGATCACCTCTACAACCCTCGAGGGGCTTAGGCGGCGGACCATCCCAGTAATAACGGCCCGAGATGTCCGTTCTATAAAAGGAACGGTCAAGAGAAAAACCTTCCCCATCGCTGGAATTTGTCTTGCTTTCCAGCCCCGTTGAGTGAGCAGGATGTGTTTTGACCGGCCACACCATTCGCTCGGCTCCTGGACATGGACCCAGAGGTTAGGGGTTTCTCTCATAGCGGTTGTCATCGCTTATTAGCGACGAAGCCTGTTCAGTTCCGAAACCAGCAAAGCAGAACGGTGCTCAAGTGGCGACCATGGTTCTATCTGGGACTCGTGGCCCATAGCTTTTTCTGGTTATCCGAGAGGGTCTAGGGTATTGCCTGAGACTACGTGCCCGAGGCACACAGCGCCTGACGGACATTTCTGAGACTCGCTCTCGAACCAGAGTGTCTCGAGAACCCGACGGCCAGCGCTAGAAGAGATTCCCAGCATGGAGCGGACTCGATCAGAGACACTCAAGCTGTTTGTGGTTTCAGATGATTGGCGTCGAAGCAGACTCCTTTCTTCCAGATGATTAAAACGATCGTGGCAATTTTTCTGGCTAAGGTCAGTCTCGCCATTTCCGGCCGCATGCCTTTCGCCACTAACGCCGCGTAAAACTCTTGGAATGGGCCTGGATGGGTCGAGGCGCTAGCCGCGGCACCCTTGAACAAATTCTTCAGATGGTGATTGCAATTCTTGTTCAGTCCGCGGATCTCGATCGGCTTCTTTTTCCGTTGCAGCTGGCCTTTCACTACCTGATGATCGGCGCTGCTGTGCACCTCGATGCCTAACCCGCTGTACGTCCACAACTGTCGATTGGTGCGGAAGCGGTGCGCGGTCTGCACAATGCCAGCAACACGGCCGCCCGGATCGGACCCACGCAAGGAATCTGACGGAGCCGTTTCCACACCTGGTGCTTCTTGCTCTCTGCGAGGAGATCTTTCCGCACCTCCAGACGCAACAACCGGAGCGCATCCAGCTGTTGGTAGTAATGCTCGGCCCGCCGGCGCACCCCAGGTTCGCGGATTTTCCCGAGCCATTCGGCGCGATGGCGCGCGCTATAGACCTGCGTACCGCTGCACGGAATCCCCCAACTGCGATAGATGGCCTTCACCCGTGTCATGACTCGACTTAGATCTTTGCTAATGGTCAGATAACTGCGCACCAGCTCCTTCAGAGTCCTTAGGCCATGGTCTCCGTGATACACCGGGCGCAGTTGGTTGTTCTGCAGCAGTTCGGCGAGCTTCCGCGCATCCACGCGATCATTCTGATTGCCTTCTTTCAACAAAGCATTTCGCCGCGGATCGCAAACTACCAATTCCGTGACGTGGGGCTTCAACAGGTCGTATAACCAGGCCGACCAGGTTCCTTCTTCCAACGTGACATGCACGTCTCCGCGCAGCCCATCGATAAATTCCAGGATCATGTTCGCTTTGGTTTCGATCACACTTTCCATAACGATCTTCCCAGCAGCATTTCTAACCGCGATTGACATGCTTTCCCTTATGCACGTCCATGCCGATATATTTACTGCTAGTCATAGAGGGTGCTCCTTTCTGGATGGTTTGTGGCTTGCACCAAAAACCTTACTCCAAAAAAGGGGCGCCCTTTTATATTGCGTATTGCCGACCAACCGGACAGAACTCAATTGCACGGCTCAGGAGCTCTCGATGAGCGCATTGGCCCGTATGCGTCGAATGAGAACCGCGCGGCCTTCGATGGACAGAAGACAGAAGCCAACTTGGTGTTCACCATGAGCCGTACATTGATTTTTCCAGGGCAGACATTGCGCATGGTGCCGCGTTAGGTATTTTCCGGTTTCCCGTCGGCGTTTTCGCTGTATTTCACGATTTTTCCGGCGAGGCTCGTGATTTCTGTCTAGTGCAAGACGTTGATGGCCGCAGCGCCCAGTCCGAACTGCGCAAAAATCTGTGACCAGTCGGTGAGGCCGCGCATGAGTGTCGTTTTGTTCAGTTGCTCCGGCACGACGAGCGCATCTCCCGGGTTCAAAGAAAACCGCTCGAGCCCATGGCTCTCATGAGCGAGTATCGAAGAGTGACTGACGACCGAGCCGTCGGCACGAATCACAAAGGAGTGGTTCCAGTCGCCGCTTTTGGTTACACCACCCGCCGTCTGCAGGTAGTCTTTTACCTTGTCGTCGGGTTCATAGATGAATGAGTTCTGATCGTAGACCGCGCCCACCACAGAGATACTCGATGGCCGTGCCGGAACCAGAAAGACATCGCCATCCTCAAGAGGCAATGCCGGAATGCCGTCAACGTCGTTGCTGCCCGGATTGATGTTCAGTACGATGCGTCCCGTTGCCTGCATCTGGCGAAGTTTTGCAACTAGCTGGCGTTGATTTTCAATGCTGGCGGCAGCTACCGCTGCTTCTTGCGGATTGATGATCGAACCGGCTTTGTTGCCGGCTTCTCGATCGATCTCTTCTTCCAATTCTGTCGCGTACTCGTCGAGTCTTGCCTGCTGTTGGATGCGAGTGGCACGACGGCTGAAAGACGATCCGAAGAGGTAGGCATCCTCGGTAAGGCCGCCTGCGCGCTTCACGAGATCGCGCAAGTTTTCTCCTGGCTCGACGCTGTAGACGCCAGCGGATTCAAACTCGCCTTCGAGACGCACAATCTTGTTCTGGTGCTTTTGAGGAACGCGAATGTCAGCCTGCGAAAAGACGGTGACTACGTCGCCCGGCTGAAGCAGGTAATCCTCAGATTGGTCGTGGTCGAGGACGACACGGCCGAGGTTAAACGGCTTCAGGAGAGCGTTCAGATCTCTTGGATTCCTTCTTTCGATTACCGCATAGTCCCAGTTAATTGCAGGTGCGGAGAGTTCCACGTCATTCTTTCTGGGAAACTCTTCGGAGGGCCTGCCGGCATCGAGTGCAATGCTTCTGCCGGTCGAGTTTACGGAGTTGGGCGTGCCGTCTTCGGGACTCTGCAAGGCCACGTTCTGAACATCCTGGGCCTGTCGAGGGGATGCTTCCGTGCCGTTAACGTTGTTATTGCCAGCGTTTGTCGTCCCGGAGGATTGTTGTGCTGGCCTGCCGTCGTTGGAAGACTGAGCTGCCGCTTCGATGCGTTGAGCACGAATGCTCTCTTCGTCAGTGAGCGCGAGCGAATTGTGACCCTTCCAGTAGTTGCGGGTCATCAGGCTTTCCTTATTGGGAATGAGATCGCTGATGCGCATGCCCTCATGCCAGGCATATCGGCCCGGATTGGACACGTTGCCGCGCAGGATCACGGCGTTGTCGAATTTGGGCACGATTTGGAAGACACGCAAAACGTCGCCATTCATGAGCGGGGTCTTGGCTGACTGCGCGTTCAGCACGATATCCTCGACCTGACGGTTTCCATTTTGATCGACGCGTTCCAGGGAGGCCCGCTGGAGGGCGGCGATCGAGGTGACTCCGCCCGCGAGACGCAGTGCGTCCGCGAGGGTGTCGCCATCGCGTAATTCATAAATCGCGGGCTGGCTCACGCTTCCTGCCAAAGCGACGGTTGGTCCGGCTGGCGGGATAAAGATGACGTCTCCGGAAAGAAGCGGCGCGTCCTTGGATTCATCGCCGTTGGCGAGGAGCTGATAAAGATCAAGCGTTGTTACAAGTTTTCCGTTACGCCGCAACTCGATCTTGCGCATCGAACCGGTAGGTAATGGACCTCCCGAGGCGAAGAGCACATTCACTAGCGTGCTCATCGAGCTTACGGTAAAAGAGCCGGGGCGACGGGCGCGGCCTACGACTAGTACTTGAATAGAACGTAGCTGGCCCATCGATACCGAGAGATCAACTTTGTGGAACTCATCGCCGATATGTGCGGTTAAGAAAGGCTGTAACTCGGAGAACTTTAACCCGGCGACGGGCAAGTCGCCAAGATGCGGCAGGAAAAGGTTTCCATCACGGCTGATATGCTCGCGCAGATTGAAATTGATGCCGTTCCAGGCGCGCAGCAGAACCTCATCACCCGGTCCGAGTACGTAGTCAGGCGTGACCGGGCCTTTGTCGAGCGGGGCGAAGGTTGTCGGCACGTCGAGAAAAAGCTGACGGCCAAACAAGGGAAGCATTTTGCCAATGGAACCGGCGACGAACAATTGAAATTCAGTGGGCGGATCTTCTTGGCGGCGCGTGGGTGTCATTCTCGGTTGTGTGACAGTAGTTCCGGCAGACCCGGGCGGTTGCTGCGGCCGCTGCTGGCCATAGATCCCGTTGTCGTAGAAGTTGCCAGAAGGATCAGTTCCATCGCCAGGAATGACGAAGCCACTTGTGGCATCGGGCCTGAGTGCTCCGCTGCCCAGGCCGCTGTCGAAGCCCGAGTCGAACCCTGTGCCGTTATTCAAGCCAATGCCTGCATCCGGAGTGATGCCGAAATCATTTCCAGCGCAAGGTACGAAGAGATTGTCGCAGCCAGCGGTTGCGCCTCCCGTGGATTCCAGGCCTGAGGCGGAGGGAAGAGGCGCAGTCTGCGAAGAAGCCGGTGCAGTGATAGAGAGAACGATCGCGGCCGCCGCAGAGCACATTTTCAAGGAGAAGTGCACGGGGTAAAAGGTGCGGCACTTTAAATTGTGATCGTTCATGGGTAGTCTCTTCGTGCTCGTCGCCAGCGTGTCGATTGCCGCACGCGCATCGGTGTGCCGCACATTTTTTTTCAGCATCCGAATTCTCTTATAAATCACTCGCGCGTCGTGAAAACCCATTGACACTGAGCAGTGACAAATGAATGACATCCCAAATGCAAAAGCCCCGAACATGCACAGGTTTGGTTTGCACGGATCGCCGATATCAGCAAATGGCGAATCTCCGTGCTGGTGCACTCCAACCAGCTGATCAAACTCTGAAATGGAAGAAGGGGTACAGCGCGTTTTCTGAGCAGGTGCAAGCATCAGCTAATCCGCAGCGCCGCGATAGCGTCTGGATTGATCCCTCGTCGGGTCAGTCCAAGGTGCTGGGGATTCGGCGTGAGTCTTTGAGGCGGCCACAATACGAAAGGTTTCACGGATTCGCTGCCTGCCACGGGTGGGTTCTCCCTCTGCGCTGACGCGTAAGCGGCCCAAATCGACAGAATGCCCACCGCGCTCGTCCCCATGCTCCGTATGAACAGCACACCAGCGACTATCGTCAGGCTTCCGGGCAACTGACCAGTCACTGCGTTCCCAGCTAGCTGGACTGCACAAAAGCAAACAATTGTGCCAAATGGGCCGATGGTAATGTCCGGGTCGCCGACAATGCGTACGCTACGCGTTCAATGAGTACTTTGGCTTCAGCACATAGACACGTCATTGAGTTGACAGCGCTCACTCGCGATGAGAGCACGGCATTTAAACTGGGGTGGCGTTCCGGGAGGTGTTCTTGTTCAAGCGTTCCAACCTCGGGCTTTTCCTGGCGTTCAGCCTCTTACTTGGCTCAGTTTTATGTGCGGCGCTGACGACGCCGAATCCGAATGGCAAGACGGTTGCGGAGAGGCTTGGTTATCCTGCCAACTCTCGCCTGCTAGTAATTCACGCGGATGATTTCGGGATGATGCACACGGTGAACCACGCGATCGAAGACGCCTTTGAAAATCACTGGGTGACTTCGGCCAGCATCTTGGTGCCCTGCCCGTGGTTTCCGGAGGTCGTGCAGTGGGCGAAGGCGCATCCCGACGCTGATCTCGGCATTCACCTCACGATGAATGCGGATTGGACGCCGTACCGGTGGGGACCGGTGTCAGCACAGCCCATGGATTCCAGTCTGCGCGATCCGGACGGATACCTTCCTTTGACTACGGAATATGTGGACCAGCACGCCAAGATGGCGGATGTGGAAGCTGAGGGGCGGGCGCAGGTGGATAAGGCGTTGGCTGCCGGAATCAAGCTTTCGCACCTCGACAGCCACATGGGCACGCTCTTCAGCACGCGGGAGTTGTTTGGGGTCTATCTCGGACTCGGGAAGCACTTTCATCTTCCGTTGCTGCTTGCGAAAGATACTCGCGGAACGGGAGTGAGTGTGCAACTGCTGCCCGATATCAATCCGGAGGCGGTGGTGATAGACAGAGTGCTGGAAATGACTCCGGGTGTGCCAAAAGAGAAATGGCTCGAGCACTACAAAGAAATGCTGGGGCCACTTCCGCCGGGAACCTATGAGCTAATCGTGCACCTCGCCTATGACAATGGCGAGCTTCGGGCGGCTACGTTCGACCATCCGGATTGGGGAGCGCAATGGCGCCAGAACGATATCGACCTGGTCAAGAGCGAGGAGTTCAGAAAGTTTCTGAAGGAACAAAACTTCATCCTTGTCACGTGGGCGGACTTAGCCAAGGCAATCCCGGCTTCCGCGAAATAGGCGCCAAGCGTAGGGCTGATTAGGGGCTGGCGACGTCCGGCACAGCGTACTGCTACCACGCCGGTGTGAAAATGGGCTTCCTTGGCTGCGCTGGAGCAGCCGAGAATCGTGTCGGAATCCGTCCGCTTCCGAGGCATAAGCGGGGGTGTTCCCGCAACACCATGGCCATCGACCACGGCCGACTCGGCTTGTGGTCGGATCACCGGCTTGTGGTCGGATCACCGGCTACACGGAAATAACTCGACTTCGCAATGCATACCTTCTCTCCTTTTCGGTGATGACTCTCGCCTGAGATACGGCCCTTCGCTGCAATCCGCTCTTCTACAAAACGTCAGGGTTGATACACCTTTGGTCATAATGTCAGCCATCGGGTCGTCCGTGAAGGCTCGGATATCGTTCTTGACTCCACACACGATGCGCATATAGCGTTTACAGCACCGCTGTGACGTGGCAGCAAGCCCAAAACAGCCTGTGTCCGCTGCCGAGCTCCCTCTTTGCGGACGGAGTGTAAATGAGCAGCAAGCGGTCTCGACCTTTCTACGGATGGCTGATAGTTTTACTGAGTGCCGTCGGGCTCATTCTTGGCGCGCCCCTCGTCGTTTTTTCCTTCAGCGTATTTTTCAAGCCGATGGTCGTGGATTTTCACGCCAGCCGCGGCGCAGTGTCCTTTGCCTTTTCGCTGTTCAACTTTGTGGGTGCCTTATCGATTCCGTGCGTTGGTGTGGTCATCGATCGTTTTGGAGCAAAGCGCGTCATCCTGGTGTCCACACTCCTCTACGGTCTAGTCTTATGTACTGCTTTGTGGCTCGGCGACAGTTTGTGGCAGCTTTATTTTTTCTTCATGGTGCTGGGAGTCGTTATGGCCAGCGGACCCGCACCCGTTCCTTATGGCGTCGTGATTTCGCACTGGTTCAATCGATACCGCGGACTTGCCCTGGGCCTGTCGATGATGGGAATTGGCATTGGCTCCGTTGTCGTCCCGATTCTTTCCCAGCACCTCATTGCCATTTTCGGCTGGCGGCGTGCATTTGCGATCTTCGGTGGCGCAGTCCTGCTCGTGCCGCTTCCAGTCATAGCTGCGTGGCTCCAGAACGACCCCGAACAACGGGGCCTTCGACCGGATGGCGACGAGCAAATTCCGCTTTCACGCCTTGCGCTACCGGACAAGCAGGGTTTGAGTTGGCGCGAAATCTGGCGTAGTCCGACATTCTGGGTTCTGATCTTCATCTTCTCGCTGGCCGGCGCGAGCGTGCATGGCATGGTTCTTCACCTGGCCGCTATCTTTACGGACAGAGGTGTCAGCGTAGCTCGGGCTGCTACGGCAACTTCGATAGTTGGCGCTGCTGTGATTGCCGGTCGCCTCGGCTCCGGATATCTGCTCGACCGCCTCTTTGCCCCTCGCGTAGCAATTCTCTTTTACAGCGCAACAGCGCTGGGTATCGCAATCCTGTGCACGGGAGCTCAGGGAAACCTGGCGCTCGTTGCCTCCTTCCTGGCCGGGCTCGGCATGGGAGCGGAGGTGGAGAGCATGGGCTACATGATCAGCCGATATTTCGGCCTCGTTGCCTTTGGAACCGCCTATGGCGTTGCCTTCGGCGCATTCATGATCTCAGGATCGGCAGGTGTGTTTCTGATGGGCGTCGGGTACGACCGCTTTCACTCCTATACGGTTCCGCTCGCAAGCCTTTGCGTGGCGATGGTGCTGGCGTTAATCCTGCTCACTCGCCTTGGACGATACCGCTACGGAGTGGAGGCTGAATCGCACCAGGCGATCGAACCCGCGCAGATTGCGAGCGGCGCATAGAACCACGGAAGACCCCTGCCTTTCCTCAGCCCACTACTTTGACAGTGCTTTTATCCGAGTTGCATGGTTTCCTGTGTGGCAACCTTCCAGACTCCTCATTGCCTTCCTGCTAGCCATCTCCTCTGTGTTAGTGCGGGCTCAAGCTGCGCCCAGCCCGGCACCAGCCCATCCAACGAGCAAGCCGTACATAGGCGATTTTTCGATTTTTGAATATCCGGAACGCGACGCGAGGCTCCAGCCCCAGCGCATTCTTACGCTTCTCGGCGTGCGTCCCGGATCCTCTGTTGCGGATGTTGGAGCCGGCGGCGGCTGGTTCACCGTCCGGGCAGGCCCAGCGCGTCGGTTCCGACGGCACTGTCTTTGCTGAGGACATCAATCCTGAGGCAATAAAAGCGATCAACGATCGTTTCTCCGGGACCGGCGTGTGAGTGATGTGCCGAATAGATACAGACTTGATCGAATTGACGGCGCAGATCCAGATTTAGTATTCATGGTGCGCCCTTTCAAAACTTTTCGTGAACCATGCCATGCTTCCACTTCAAGGAGAACCCAACCGTGACTCCCCAACCAAGTTCTCCACGAACTATCGAGGTGCTGCGGGCCAGGAGCGGGCCGCAGTCAGAAATAGGTCGAGCGAAAAGAGCGCGCCAATCAAGGCTGCTCAGCTGCAGTTTTCTCGCCCTCGTTCTTCTGCTTGCCTTCAGTTCTCTACTGACCGAGAAAGCCAGCGGCCAGACCCCCAGCGCCGCGAATGCGCAGATGCCGCGTCCATCGCATCAGAATCCTAACGGCATGCGCATATATATCTGGGCGGGCCTCAAGTCGCATCTTCCTGGACAGCACGACTACCCCCAGTTCCTCGCTGACTGGAGCAAGATTCTCACTGAGCATGGCGCCGTTGTCGACGGTGCCTTACATGGACCGAGTGCTGCCGATCTGGAGCATGTCGACGTCGTGATCCTGTACAAGGGCGACGCGGGTTACCTCAGCGACGAACAAAAGGCCGCGCTCGAAGCGTATATCAAACGTGGAGGTGGGCTGGTCAGCATTCACGACTCATTGTGCGGTCCGGATCCCGCATATTTTGCAACCCTGGTTGGTGGCGCCAAAAAACACGGCGAGATCAACTACACCTTAGACGCGCCCATTCCTTACACTGTGGTTGACTCCGCCAACCCCATCATGAAGGGCATGTCGAAGATCACCATCTTCGACGAAGCCTTCTACAACATGACCTGGGCGCAGAATCCCAGCGTGCATGTACTAGCCACCACGGTCATACCTGGCACTCCGAGCGCAGGCACACACAAGGGCGAGGTGGTGCCGCAGATCTGGACCTACGAACACACGCTATCCGGTGGGCAGACGGCCCGGGCGTTTGTCTGGATGCAGGGACATGTATATGCAAATTTCGACAACTATCAGATCCGGCAAATGCTCCTTCGGGGCATCGCGTGGGCTGGGAGGGAGCCGGTCGACTCACTGGTCGATTATGTGCCGCCCTCTTTGGAGAAAAAGTAGCCCGAATTACTTGGCGGTCCAGCCGCCGTCGATCAGGATGTCGGTTCCCGTAATAAACCCCGCCCCTTCCGAGCACAGATAGCAGGCCAGTGCGCCAATCTCTTCGATCTTGCCCCACCTCCCAACGGGCAAACTCGACAGGAATTGTGCGTTGGCTTCCGGATTGTTCATCACCGCCGCATTCATGTCCGTCGCGAAAGGTCCCGGACTGATGCCGTTGACTGTGATTGCCTCGCCAGCCAACTCCAGCGCGAGTGAGCGCGTGAATCCGAGAAGCGCAGCCTTTGCCGAGGAATAGGCGGTACGTCCAGGCAAGGAAACATGGCCCATGATCGAACTCATGTTCAGAATGCGGCCGTAACCGGAACCTTTCATGCCGGGCACGAATGCCCGACACATCAGAAACGTCGAGATGAGGCTCGAATCCACCACGCTGCGAAACTCGTCAAGCGAAAAGTCCACCACATTCTTCCTGATATTCGTTCCCGCATTGTTGATCAGAATTTGCGGAGTTCCGAGCTGCTGAGTGACAGTGTCGACCAGGCCGGCGACCTCGTTTTCCTGCGTTACATCGGCTGCATAGAAGGCGGCAGTTCCTCCCCCCTCGACT
>Ga0206998_1172_pt1 | contig 14845 bp, 8 predicted proteins | sample Alteio_BWMinCont_FD_153309 | JGI IMG/M metagenome (GOLD analysis project Ga0206998, IMG submission 153309) | Enriched cells from forest soil in Barre Woods Harvard Forest LTER site, Petersham, Massachusetts, United States -... | ecosystem: Environmental > Terrestrial > Soil > Temperate forest >... | reverse complement strand
ACGATATTGTTCGCCACAATATCCGCGGGAACGAAGCTAACCTGGTTCAGAGCATCGACTCCAATGCCGTGGTTCACCATGAACGCTACCAGGCGAACGGCGATATCGAAATTGTTGCCCCCGCCTGTAATCGAGGGACTGACGAGAGCAGGCCGGAAGATCCGCGTTGAAAGCCCCCGGCTGCGCGCGTCTGCAACCACTTGTTCCGCGACCCATTTGGACTGGCTGTATCCGAAATCAAGAAGCTCCATATTCTTGTTGAAGTCGGTTTCATACAGGACCGATTTGACAGCCCAGCCAAAGACGAAGGTAGTCGAGACGTAATTGAATTCCTTGGACCTTCCTTCGAACGCAAGTCGTAAGACCTCGTTCGTTCCCAACACATTCGCGTCACGCATGCGGTCGTAGTTGAGCAGGTAGTTCACGGTCGCGCCGTTGTGGAACACTGAGTCCACTTCACTCGCGAGGAAATCCCAGACGTCCTGCGTCAGGCCCAGCATTGGCTGCCCGAGATCGCCGCAGATGGGCATGACGCGAGCCTCAAACATCTGCATCAGCCGGGCCGGGCATGGCCCCATCGATTCCATGGCTCCCCGCAGTCGTTGGATGCCCTGGACTTCGTCGGAGGACCTAACGAGAACATAGATCTTCGCCTGGGTCTGTTCCAGCAGGCTCCTCATGAGGAACGGTCCGATGAAGCCGGTGCCACCCGTCAGCAGGACGTGATTCATCACCGGTATCTCCGGCAAAGGCCTAGGTATCGAGGGTGCGAAGATGAGCTTGCTATCGTCGCTCATCATCTGCTTTTCCACTTCGCGCTGCTCTTCACGGAACGCCGCCAGGGAATTACGCAACAAAACCAGGGCTTCTTCGGGAGCACGCTCCAACTGTTCGGCGAGTTGAAACAGTTCGGCTACGCTCACGCGCTGAATGACGCCGATATCTACCTGCCTCGCCAGCATCTCGGCGCCTTTATCCTTTAAAAGCTCCTTGAGCTCATGCATAAAGACGACAAGATCCAGGGAATCCAGCCCGGCTTCGACGAGGTTGTAGGATTCCATGCCTGTCAGGTTGTATCTGGATTTCAATTCGTCGAAGGGTGACTGGATGTCAGATCCGGCCGCAAGGGCGCCCGCGTCCTTCTCCCGGGAAAACTCGGAGAGAACCGTAAACTGACCTTCCAGCCACATGTGCTTGGTCTTGTGGCGCATGATCTTGCCAGAACTCGTCCTCGGCATCGCACGAGGCGCGATGAAGGAGATCAAGGCCACTTCCACATTGAGAAAATTCCGGACCGCGGCGGCAATCTTTCGCCCTTCCGGACGCGCATTTGGGCTTTTCACTTCGGCAACGATCGCCAGCGCAGGCTCGTTGTCTTCGTGAATCTGGAACGCTGCGACGCAATTGGCCCGGATCAGGCCGGACGCTCTCTCGACAACGTTTTCGATATCTTGCGGGTAATAGTTTTGGCCGCGGAGGATAATCATGTCCTTGATGCGGCCGCAAACGAAGAGTTCGCCGTCGTGGAAGAATCCCATGTCGCCGGTCCGAAGGTAGCCGTCGTCATAGGGGCTATCATCCACGAGCCGCGCGCGAAACTGCTTCAGGGTTAGCTCCGAATTGTTCCAGTAACCCAGACACTTGCCGCTTCCGGCGACCCAAATTTCGCCGATAAGGCCTGCCTTGAGAGCAACGTGCCGTTCCGGATCCACGATCTTAACGTCGAGCCCCGGAAGCGGAGTTCCACAACTAACAATCTGCGTGGCGCCGTCGATTTCGGAGACCTCGGTCGTCATGCGCGCCTTCCCCAGCGCGAGGGCACGCTTGTTGACGGAAACGATATTGCGGCCGCCGAGTGAAACCGCAAGAGTATTCTCAGCCAGCCCGAAGGCAGCATAAAAGCTCTCCGACTTGAGTCCGCAGGGCTGAAACGCCTCGAGAAACCGTGTGTAAGTATTCGGTTTTACGGGTTCCGCTGCGACCATCAACACCTGGAGCGAACTGAGGTCGAAAGCTTCCAGAGTCTCCGCAGAAAGCCTCCCGGCGCGCAGACAATAGTCGTAAGCGAAGTTGGGGGCTGCCGTCGCGGTAGCCCGATAGGTTGTTATCGTGTCGAACCACAGGGCCGGCCGCTGAATGAAGTCCATGGAAGCGAAGCCATATGTCGTGCCGCCTAGCAGCGCGGGATACAGGTAACACCCGATCAGTCCCATATCGTGATACTGCGGGAGCCAGGATACGACGACCGGATCGGGATGGTCGATCACGAGCGGACAGGTCGACAGGATGTTTTCGTGCGTGACCATCACACCCTTGGGCTCCATAGTCGAACCCGACGTGTATTGGAGAAACAGAATCTTCGAAGTGTTGAGGAAGGAGTCGTCCGAAATCGTATCGACGAACCCTTCCGTGGCAATCCACGGCAGACCGGAGATGTAATCGACGTCGACGCCGGATGCCGAGACCCCACTTCGGGCGAGATTTGTCTTTAGAGATGCGTGGTAGCCTGCGCTGGTTAAGATGCCGGACGCCTGGCAATCCTTGGCGATGTGGACCATCTTGTAGAGGGCGCTCTGGAAGTCGCGAGATCCGGGAGGATAGGCAGGCACAGGGATCAATCCGGCGCGCACGCAACCAAAAAACGCGGCGATCATCTCGAGCCCTGGCGGATAGGCGAGCAGAAGTCGGTCCTCCGGCGCGAAACGGCCTTCCTTCCGCAAGTGACCGGCGATCGCCTTCGTCCGCTCGATGAACGATGCGTAGGAGTAGGATTCGACTGGATTGCCGTTCAGGTCGAGGTACGAATAAAGGAGTTTGTGCGGGTGTTTATCTCCCAGCCTATCCAGTTGGTCTAAAATCGACGCCATAATTGCTTGGCCACGCCCTCGAAGGTGAAATGGGAAAACTCAGTACATAAGAAATACGAAACGTCTTGCTGCTCCACGTGACATTTCCAGGTGAGAAACGACTGAGTCTCGAAGTACGGACTATCGTGCAGGCCAGCGCAGGGCGATTTTGAGAACGAAGGCACGGCCCCTCTGCGCATGCCTGTTGCTCGGTTCGGCTCAGTTCCATGATGGTGAAGCACATGAGGCGAGGAATTCTTGGAGGGGTTTGCTGAGCGGCGTCAATCGCCCCATTCAAAGTGTCGTCGGTGTACGGGATCAATCGGTTTAATGTTAGCAGAGCCAAAAGCAATGCCAAACATTTTCGCTTCCAGAAGCGAGACCCCACCCCAGCTCCGTCTGACTAGACGGAGCCGAATTTCCTTGATTCTCCATAAATTCTGGCAATAGCCTCAGCTCTCGACGGCCGCGGGGGGGCAACAGCTTGGCTGATGCCTTGGGCGATCGGCGCTACCGCACGGGATGCGCCGGACCGGCTAGAATGATTTTGGAGGCGCCGTGACGTCCGAGGCCCAAGCGATGATCGCTCTAGAGCAAGAGATGGGCGATCTTGTACCATCCGAAGCCTCGCCACAGCGGCCCGTGGGCGAACCGGCAGGCGCGTCTTCCTTCCCCAAAGTCTTACGCAGCCGCCTCGACAGGTTCTTTGCCGATCAGAACATTTCCCCCAAAGCCGACCGTTCGATGTGGGTCAAGATTGCCACAGGACTGGCAGTGCTGGTGGGCAGCTGGATTGCCATCTACGCGTTCAAGCCGGATTCATGGAGGTTTATCGCCCTCTACGTTTTTGGCGGCCTGGCCCAGACGTTCCTTTTACTAAACATCGCGCATGACAGCAACCACAACGCCATCTCGTCTGTGCCGTTCGTAAACAAGACTCTGAACTATGTGTTCGATCTTTGCGGAATCAGCTCCTACATGTGGCGTATCCTCCACCATCGAGGCCACCATTCCTGCATTAATGTCCACCCTGAGGACGACGCGCTGACGGGACGCGGCCTCCTTCGATTTACGCCCCGCGAACCGCGCACGCGTGTACAGCGATTCCAACACATCTATGCGTTCTTCTTGTACGCGCTGTTCTCGCTAGACTACGTTTTCGTTAGGGACTTTGAGTGTTTTTTCTTCCCGTCTCATGACTATTTGAAACGTAATCATCCAGCGCGAGAATACGCCATCCTCTTTGCGGGGAAGGGATTCTATCTAACCTACATGCTCATTTTGCCGGTGGTGGTACTGGGGAAATCGCCGCTGCTGGTTGCTGGGGCGTTCTTACTTGTCCATTTGATCATCGGTTTGACCGTAGCTCTGGTATTCCAAACGACACACACTGTCGACAGCACGTACTTTCCCTCAGGCCGCGGCGAGTTTGACGACGGCGTGTATCACATCTTTGCGACCACAGCCGACTATGCGACAGCGAGTCCGATCGTGGGCTGGCTTGCGGGCGGCCTCAACCATCACGTCGTGCATCATCTGTGCCCGTTCGTGTGTCACACTCACTACGGCCACCTGACCCGGATTGTGAAGGAGACCGCTGAAGAGTTTGGCGTTCCCTATCGTGAACACCCCACCATGACGCGCGCAATCTGGCATCATCTGATACTTTTGAGGCAACTTGGCAACGAAAATTGATCCGAGCGTTTAGTCCTTTCCTATGGCTAGCTTACCGCTTCAGGCAAACCACATGAAGCTCCACGCATTTCCATGCGAGAACCTGGCTGGTGAGGTGTAACGTTGCCTTCCTCTATCCCCGCTGTTTCCCGATTTCGCTCCTTTGCGGATTCGCGCGCGCTGGCCCGCAATCCCGTGCAGGTTTTGTCGAAATACACCGCAGACCTCGGCGACACATTCCGATTCTATATCGGTGGTCTTAAAGAGGCCATCGTGACTACCGATCCCTCCGTCATTCAGCATGTATTGAAGACCAACGCGGAAAATTATCAAAAATCCGAAATCCAGGTAAAACGGATGGGCCACTTCCTGGGTAAAGGTCTTCTCACGACCCACGGGGAAGCATGGCGTACACAGCGGCGTCTTATCCAAAAAGGTTTCGACCGCAAACAACTCGATGCTCTGTCTTCGATCATGCAGGATTCCCTTGCTGACTCACTGCGGGATTTCGACAGGAAAATTGGTACGGGCCCGGTAGATATCTACCCACATCTGATGCAAATGACCTTCGCCATGGTCGCCCGCTCGCTGTTTGGCGCGCGGCTGAAGGAAGAAGACATCGACCTCGTCAGCCATACCATCTGCGCCGTCCAGGGATTTATCGTTCGGCAAACCCTTCAGCCCTACCTGAATCCATATTTTGCAGTTTCGGGAGAACTGCGCAGACACGAAGACATGCGAGCTCGCGCCGACAGCATTCTGATGGCTTACATCAAACAACGCCGCAACCAGGAAACCGGCCACGATCTCCTGCAGACTTTGATGGATGCCCGTTACAGCGATGGCGAAGGCATGAGCGATGAGCTGGTGTTGAGCGAGAGCATGCAACTTCTGGTTGCCGGCCATGAAACGTCATCAAACGGCCTATCGTGGCTTCTCTATCTATTGAGCTCGCGTCCGGATTGCCTCGAAAGGGTCCGGCAGGAGTTCGATTCCGTGCTGGGCGAAGCGCCTCTGAGTTACGCGGACGTTCCCAGGCTCGAATTCACAACTCAGGTCATTCAGGAGGGACTGCGCCTCTACCCGCCGTTTTGGATGATCGACCGCATGGCCGTCGCGGACGACCGCGTTGGAGAAGTCGACATACCCGGGGGTTCGACGGTCATTATCTATGTTTATGGGGCGCACCATGCGCCGCGCTCCTGGGAGAGTCCAGAAAGCTTCGAGCCTGAACGTTTCAACAAAGCGAACGAAAAGTTGCGCAAACCCTTCACTCATCTCCCTTTTGGAGGTGGACCTCGAGGCTGCATCGGTGGTAACTATGCGATGCTGCAGATGCTCATGATTCTGAGCCATCTGCTCCGAAGGTACGACTTTCAGCTGGTTCCGGGCCAGACGATCGAAGCACGCCCGATGGTCATCCTGCAACCGAAGCACGGAATCCGCATGACCTTCACCAAGGCGATTGCACACGACCAGCGGTTCGCTACGACGCCATCCGGTCGGGGATAAGCTGAATCGTCACGTCATGAATGTTAAGACGGCCTGTTTGAAGGCCGGCTCAGTGAACCAATGTTGACGCCCCTTGCGCTCATTGAGTAGCAAATGACAACGGGAAGTCGGCAATGCGAAAATAATGTGGGGGAGTGACCGGTAATTCGGACGTTTCATCGCAGCCGTCCCCAATAGCTGCCGGAAAGGTCCGTGTAGCCGACAAACCGGACATTGATATGGTGTGACCCTGTCAACATCTTCGAATCGGTGGGGTGGTTTTTGTTTTTGTAATTCAAGGACAACGTTGTTCATTGGTTGGATGGTTTTTGCTTTTTCCTTTTTTGGAAAGTTTTGTTTTTGTCTTTTCGGTTTCCGTCATGCCGCCAGTTGTAGCGTGCAGACTGCTTCGGCCTTTATCCCTATGGCCCAGATGAAGCCCAGCAGTTCACGCCCTATCGCGGTCATGGTCTTTCTCTGATCCTTGCCCGCAGCCATCAGCTTCATATAGCGCCGGTGCAGGCGATTCTGTGCTTTCCATGCAATCTCGGTGATCTCTGCAGGAACCCCTTCTTGTCGTCTGCGCAATTTAGCTCCGATCGCTGGCCGGTGTCGATAGCTCCAGGCCGATTCGACAACGATTCGTCTGAGGTGCGCGTTGCCTGCCTTGGTAATACCTCCTTTTCGAATGCGCTTGCCGCTGGAGTCTTCGCTGGGAAATGATCCGCTGCAGCCCATCAACTTCCGAGCACTCTCGAAGCGGGAGGTGATGTTGCCCAGCTCGGCGGCAATCGTGACTGCCGAAATATGGGCTACACCGCGCAATGCCTGCAGACCCCGAATTACTTCCTGCACCGGTGCGGGAGCCAGCTTCACCACCTCCACAATCACCTCTTCCAGTCGCTTGACCCGGTATCCCATGTGCTGCACTTCGTTCATACAATCCAGCAGCGTGGCTTCCTGCGCCGGCTGTGTGTAATGGATCTGCTGCAGCCACTCCGCGTAACCTTCCGTCCAGGCCTTCACTCCCCCCGGGGGACGCCGGCCCGTGCGGAGCAGGAACTTGGTTAGCCGGTGCCGCGCTCGCAACTGATCCTGCTTGGCCGCCTCCCGCGCACGGACCAGATCGCGCAAGGATTCCGAGTCCTCATCCGGCACCCACACCGCGGTCAGATCGTCGGAGCGGTGACTGCGCGCCAGCTTCAAAGCATCCCGACGGTCGGTCTTGACGCGGTCTCCGGGCTTCCTCGGAACCAAACTTGGCGCCACCACCGCGCAGTCGACTCCTAATTGCGTCAGTTGCCAATAAAGCACGAATCCTGTCGGCCCGGCTTCCTAGCAGGCGCGCAGTTGCTCTGGCGAACCAACCTTCTTGATGAACTTGCGGATCGAATCTTCGCGGTTGGCGATCGTGCTCAGGCTGCGCACCTCGCCATTCGGTTCCGCTACCGCCACGGCTATCGTTTCGGCGTGGACATCCAAACCCAAAAATCGTAACTTCTCTCTCATGACCAGTTCCCTCCGCTTGTGGTTCTGGACTGTAGTTCGTCAAACAAACTCAGCCTAACCCACGACTAGCGCATCGAGCCGGTCACACCATAATGACCACGGTTCAGTTGGGAATTTATCGTGACTGGATTGTTGTTCCCAATCCAGTATGAGTCGACTGCGCTGAAGAACCAAAGGAACCACAGTGCAGGCTGAAATCGTGCCCTTGAAGTGTCACATTGTGCGAGATCATCCCTAGCTGCCATCCCTCCGTCTGTCGCTTAGGTGGGACTTATGTGAGGAGGACACGGTGATGTTTACGATTGCCTGCATGGGCTGCAGCCGCGGCCCAACGCGGCGGCCGATCATTCCCATTACCGATCAGCGGTCGATGAGTGAATTCGCTGTTGGCAACAGTTGACCCAAGAGTCACTTGTCCGGAGAGCCGACTAATGAGATGGTCCGCCGCTTGATTGACCTGCGCGGGCAGGGTTGATCGTGGTGGCAGCTTCTAATAAGGAGGATCATCGATATGCAGATGGTTTCGGTTGGCATCGATCTTGGCAAGACAACGTTTCACCTGGTAGCACTTGGTGTAGCCGGCAAGGTGCTAGTGCGGAAGAAGTTCACGCAACGACAGCTGCTGACGTACACCGCCAACATGCAGACGTCGCTGATCGGGCTGGAGGCATGTTCCGGAGCACATTTTCTCGGACGCGCGTTGCGCAATCAAGGCCATGATGTGCGGTTGATTGCAGCCCAGTTTGTGAAGCCGTTCGTAAAGTCCAACAAGACGACTTTGTGGATGCAGAGGCGATCGCCGAAGCCGTGGAACGCAAGAACATGCGTTTTGTCCCGATCAAGACCGATGACCAGCTCGATCTGCAGGCCATCCATCGAGTTCGCGATCGCCTGATCTCTCGACGCACTGCGGTCATCAACCAACTGCGTGCGTTTCTGCTCGAGCGAGGCCTGGTTTTCGCGAAGACTCCAGCGAAGCTGCGGGCTGCGTTGCCCGACATTCTTGAGAACGCTGACCTTGACCTGACAACGCAGATGCGGAACCTAATCGGTCTTTTATGGAATGAATGGAAGACAGTCGAGGATCAGATTGAAGGACTCAGCCTGGAGTTGGAACGGATCTCCGCCGCCGATCCGGGGTGTTCTCGCATCCGGCAGATTCCAGGTATCGGGCCTATCGTGGCCACGGCCATCGTTGCCGCCATCGGCAACGGCGCAGCCTTCCGGAAGGGACGCGACTTTGCTGCGTGGCTCGGTGTCGTGCCACGGCAGTATTCGACTGGAGGCAAGGCGAGATTGCTCGGCATCAGCAAACGCGGCAACGTCTACCTTCGCAAGATCCTCATCCACGGAGCACGGGCTGCGGTATTACGGATCAAGCGGGATCGAGCGCCGATCGGAGCCTGGCTGGACGCGCTCGATGCCCGCGCTCCGAAAAACGTCGTCGTGGTCGCCATGGCGAATAAGCTCGCGCGCATCGCATGGGCTGTGCTCTCCAGCGGAGAAAACTACAGACCAATCAGCAACATGGTCACAGCATCATGAACTAGCGCGGAAAAGACTGCCTGCGGCTTGGAATTTACTGACCGAAGTCTGCACGGAAACAATAAGGACGAAAGAACAGTCACAACGGCGTGCCTGAGAACCTGCTGGACGTGTTCGTTTACAACAACCGACCGACTAATAAGGACGGACACGCGCGCAACTCATCCTGGCTAGGAGGGCTGTGCTCCACCAAAGGCCGAATACATTTGCGCAGACTTGTCTTCTCGCTTCTAGCTTTTTCCTTGCAGTCGGACGGCGGACCATACATCCACGGGCAAGTGGAGTCTCCCCACAATGGATTAGTAAACACTGGCGCGTTTTTCGGGACTAATGCGGATCTAACCAGATTTCCGGGTGGTCGCTAGCCTTGATGGAGCCGACTCGGGCAAATTCGCGTCGGGTCCTTCCTGATCAACCCCCGTTCGTTTCGAAATGAGCAGCAAAGGCATGAGTTACTCTCACGAAATCTTCTTCTGGCGCTCGACGCGCTTGCTTGCCGAAGGGTAAGTCGGTGCCGAGGACACTGCCAATCCTCGCTTCGACCGGAGACGCCGGCATGACGCGAGGATTACAGTTTTTGTTACCTTCCGCTGGAGACCGGCAGGTGGAGCGTGACACGAGTACCCTGTCCCGGTTGGCTGGAAATCTCCACATCGCCGCCGTGAAGCAGCGCAATGCTCTTCGCAATGGCCAGCCCCAGGCCAGTGCCCCCGGATGCGTGGGACCGCGACGAATCGACACGGAAAAAGCGATCAAAAACTCTCGGCAGCGCTTCGGTCGGAATGCCGACGCCGGTATCGGAGACTTCGATGCGAATCGTGGAAAGATCTGCATTCGTGCCCAGTACGACAGCTCCGCCGGGAGGAGTATGCGCCAATGCATTTGAGACCAAGTTTCCTACGGCCCTCTGCAAGAGGGTGCGGTCCAGTTCAGCAATCACTGGTTGGTCGGCGACAGTAGTGGTGAGCGCGACTGCGCCGTCCGCAGCCGAAGCTTCGTAATATTCCCGTACTCCGCCAAGCAATTCACCTAGATTAACTTGCTCGCGCCGCAAACAGGACAATGGACTCTCCGCGCGTGCGAGAAACAGCAGGTCGCCGATCAGATCCGATAGCTGCACGGCCTCTTCAAGGCAGGACTCAATCACATCGCGATACTCGCTGGAGGTGCGCGCACGGGCCAAGGCGACTTCTGCTTCGCCGCGAATGTTATTCACGGGTGTGCGAAGGTCGTGCGCAATGTCCGCTGAGAATCTCGAGATACGCTCGAAAGACTCTTCCAGCCGGTCCAGCATCTGGTTGAAGGTACGAGCCAGTGATGCCAGTTCGAATGGATATCCTTCCGCAAGAATGCGCTCGCGGAGGTTTGTCGAACTGATGTGGCGCGCAGTCGTTGCCATCTCTTCGACCGGGCGGATGCCGTGCCGCGCAACCCGGTACCCGATCAGGGGAAAAATGATGAAGGTCGCCAGCAGAATGGACCAAAACCAGAACCGAAAGCGTGCCAGCAGGGCCTCTTTTTGCGAGACGTCGACAGCAATCTGCAAAGTATCCGTTTGGCCCGGCAAGGAACCGACCTGCGCCGAAGCGCTGATCACACGGAAGGCTCGACCGTCTCTGCCTTTCATCCGGATGGTGTGATCGGGGCGGTCTCGAGTTTGACTCGTTAATTGCGTCAGGTCCAACTGATCCGCCATGCCTGGCGTCATCAAAAGTGTTGTGATTCGATCTTGCAGCAGGCGAATATAAAATTGTTCGTATCGCCGCGCCGCCGATTCCAGCTCAACTTCCTCCCGTAATGCGTCCTGGTCGTCGGGTCTCTCGCGCAACATGGTGCGTAGCACGTGGACCTTGTCCGCGAGGAACAAATCGGTGCTTTCTCCAGTTCGCTCACCAACACTAAATAAAGACCGACTATGGCGAAGGTCACCAGAAACAAGCCTGCAAGTGCGTAGCCGGCCGTTAATCTGAAGGCCAAAGTTCGCCACAAGCGTGAGGCCGGCGCGAGGCTGCTATTCGGATTCCAGGACATAGCCGGCGCCCCGAACGGTATGGATCAATTTGAGCGGGAAAGGATCGTCCACCTTGCTGCGCAGTCTTCGCACGTTGACATCCACGACATTGGTGTCGCTGTCGAAGTTCATATCCCACACCGCTTCGGCGATCAGGGTTCGCGACAGCACTTCACCCGCGCGCCGTGCGAGCACGGATAAAAGGAGAAACTCTTTGGAAGTTAGTTCCAACCGCTGACCGGCGCGCATGGCGCGCTGGCGCAATAGGTCGATTTCTAAATCGGCCAGACGAATCGTCTCTTGCGCACGCTGAGGACCACGGCGCAACAGCGATCGCACGCGGGCCAGAAGTTCGGAGAATGCGAACGGTTTTACCAGATAGTCATCCGCACCCAGTTCGAACCCTCGCACCCGCTCATGTACGGCATCGCGCGCGGTCAGAAACAGCACTGGCGCGCGCTGGCCTTCCTGGCGTAAACGCGTTAACACCTGCCAGCCGTCGAGACCCGGAAGCATCACGTCGAGGATGATGAGATCGGATTCGAACTCCTGCGCCAGGTACAAACCATCCATCCCATCGCTGGCGACATTGACAACGAAACCTGCCTCCCCAAGTCCCTTTTTCAGGAACCTGGCAGTCTTCGCTTCATCTTCAATGACTAGAATTCTCATGATCAGCCAGCCTCGTGTTTTGCTAGAAGCGGAGATGGATCGCGAACTGGAACTGCCGTGGAGTGCCCTCTCCCACTGGGCTCACCGGAGTCGTCGTGTTCACCGTGTTTGTGATGCTGCCAAAGCCGTTCACTAAGATGGTTGCATTCGGCAACCCGTACTGCGGGTGGTTGAAAATGTTGAATACCTCAGTACGGAGTTGAAGGCTTATCCTTTCGGTGAACGGAATCTGCTTCGCCATGCCCATGTCAATCTGCCATGCGCCGGGCCCACGGGCCACGTTCCGCGGCGAGTCGCCCCAGGTACCGTTCGCGGGCACGGCGAAGGCGGCGGGGTTGATCCACTGGGCGATGCTTTTGCCTCCCGGTGGGGTGAGCGAAACTGCCGGTGCGAGATCGGGACGCTGATCGTTGGTGTTGCCGTCGGGCGTTTGGGCCGCCGAACGATTGACGAGAACGTTTACCGGGAATCCCGTGCGGGCAACGGCCGTGGAGGTGAATTGCCAGTTACCAACGATGGCGTTCACGATTCCTGGCTCGCTTAAGAACGGCTCGCCGATCCCGAAAGGAAGATCGTAAACGGCGTTGGCATTGAAGACATTGCGAGCATCCCAGATACCGCTGGCGCGTTCACACTTTGGGCACGTGACATTTTGAGGCACCAGCGAGTCGCCATCGCCGCTGCCGTCGGAGCCGTCATCGATTTCGTGCGACCACATGTAATTGGCCGAGACCAGCAAGCCGCGCGAAAAAGAGCGCTTCAAGGATACTGAAAGTCCCTGATAACTACTGCTGTCCTTGTTGCCGCGCCAACTTACCATTCCAAAATTCGGGTACGGACGCACACCGGTGACCGGGTCGACGACGTTCACTTCGGAGAGTGTGAGCAAGTATGTGCCCTGGGTCCCCACGTACGAAGTGGTCCATACAAAATCAGCGGGCAAGGCTTGCTTCACCGAGACTCCCCACTGTGTGACGTAGGTATCCTTGCGCCGGCGGTCATCGTCGCGGGGCGAAATTATTCCCGAAGAATCGACGAGAAACGGAGTTATCGGATAACTGAGGTTGGGAATCGTCTTGTTCGACAAAGAGTAGGCGTAGACCTCGTTGCCGATGGGAAGGTTCTGATCGTCCAGCTGGCCGTCCTCGTGATACATCCCAAAACCGGCGCGAATCACAGTCTGTCCACTGCCGCCCGGCGACCAGGCGAATGCTATGCGCGGATCGATATCGCCGTAATTCGGCTGGCCGAAGCTGGCGCCCACTCCGCAGAAACCCTGCGGCCCGCAGGTGGCGAAATCAAAGGGATTGGCACGGTTTTGTACTTCGTGAAAGAGATTGAAAAAGCTGTAGCGCGCGCCCAGGTTCAAGGTAAGATTCGGCCTCCACTTGAACTCATCCTGGAGATAGCCGTGATACTGCGTCTTGCGCAGACCGTTGATTGGCAGGTTACCGTTCAGAGTTGCCGTGCTTACCTGGTTCTTATCGAAGGCCGGAAGGAAGGCATAGGTGACCGTACCAGCTTCGGTGTTTCCCTGGTTCAATTGAATGCGCCGAATCTCAACTCCGGCTTTGAGCGTGTGCCGGCCCTTCACCCACGTAAGGTTATCGATGTAGGAGAAGGAGTTGCCCACGCCGATGCTTACCCTGTTGTTGTTCAGACTGGTGAAACCGGAAACCGAGATTACGTAGGGTACTCCTGTTTGATTAATGTCGTAGGTGTCGGCGGTGCTGCGGTTAAAACCAAACTTGAACTCGTTCACCAGCGACGAGGAAAAAACATGCATGAGCTCGACAGCGCCATTCACAGGAGAAGAGGTCAGCTGCTGCAGGTCCAGAAGATAAAAGCCAGAGCTGGCGAGCGGCTGCGTATTCACCGCTCGATCGAAGTTGAAGCGGACGAATGCAGTAGTAGCGGCGGAGAAGTGCTGGTCGAGGCGGATCATCGCAGAATTTTCAGAGACGTTCTGCGTGCCCTCGCTCGTAAATTCATTGATTCGGGGATCGCTGGTGGGAGTCTGGCCTTGCGGATAAGCATTGAGAATTGGGATGAGAGCGGGGGAATCCGCAGCCACCTGAGCTTTGAACGCGGCACTGGGAACATAGCCGAGCAGAGGAAAACCCCAGTTCTGACGGTAGCCTTCATAGGCGAGAAAGAAAAAAGTCTTGTCGCGCACGATCGGTCCGCCGATGGAACCTCCGAACTGGTTCAAATGAAAAGGTGGTTGCGGGGCCGTGGGAACGGGAACAGGTTGCAAAGCGTCGAAGACGTTGTTGCGAAAGTATTCAAAGGCGTTGCCGTGCAACTGGTTCGTGCCTGAAGCCGAAGTTACGGCCAACTGCGGGCCTCCCGTTGCGCCGGCCTCGGCGGTAGAAAGCACGGAGTCGACGCGAAACTCGTCAATGGTGTCGAGGGGGATCGCCAGGCGCACATAGGGCTGCTGGGGCTGGTTGATGATGTTGGTGGAGTCGATGCCGTCGTAGGTAAAGTTGTCGTCGTCGCGCCCTCGGCCAGCGAATCGAATCGAACGCTGATTACTGCCCCCGGTATCGACGGCACTGGGCTGAAACGCAGTGAGATTGGCCCAGTTCCGGCCATTGAGCGGCAGTTCTTTGGCCTGCACCGTGCTGATGCTGACACCGAGCGCATCGGACGTTTTGTCCATCTGCTCGGAGCTGGCTGATACTTCCACCCGCTCCTTACCGCCGGATACCCGGAGGGTTGCGTCCAGGGTGCGTGTCCTGCCGATCTCCTGCTCAACATCTACAAAGGTGAGCGGCTTGAATCCCTCGTGGTCAAACGTGATCGTGTAGACTCCCACCGGCAACTCGGGGATGTCATAGGTTCCGCTGGAGGAAGACGTGGTTTTCCGCCGCAGTCCTGTGGGATTGTGCACTGCCGTGACATGGGTCTGCGGCAAAACGCGCCCGGAGGAATCAGTGACCGTGCCATTCAAGCCCGCACGGTCAATCTGTGCGAAACCTTGAGATGCGAGACATACCAACGCGGCGGAAAGGGTAACCGCAGCTGGAGAGAAGAAAGAGCGGAGTATGCGCACTTTGGCCTCGGAAAAATGGGGGTGTTTTCGTGGCGACCA
>Ga0206998_1171_pt1 | contig 14964 bp, 15 predicted proteins | sample Alteio_BWMinCont_FD_153309 | JGI IMG/M metagenome (GOLD analysis project Ga0206998, IMG submission 153309) | Enriched cells from forest soil in Barre Woods Harvard Forest LTER site, Petersham, Massachusetts, United States -... | ecosystem: Environmental > Terrestrial > Soil > Temperate forest >... | reverse complement strand
AGGGTACAAAAGACACTGGCTTCCTTGTTGAATATTTCCAATATTAAAGTTGAAATTAGTAGCAAAATAAATGCCCATAAGGTACAAAAAGACACCAAAAAGGTCCCTGGGGTTAAGAATATTATTGTGATTGCCTCTGGGAAAGGGGGGGTAGGTAAATCCACAACGGCGATTAATTTAGCGCTTGCCCTTCAAATTGAGGGGGCACGAGTCGGGCTTTTAGATGCGGATATTTATGGTCCTAGCCAACCCATGATGTTAGGGGTAAAAGAAAAACCCTCATTAACTGAACAAAAAAAAATGAAGCCGGTGATGGGGCTGGGTCTTCAATCCATGTCGATGGGTTACTTAATAGAAGGGGATGATTCTCCTTTGGTTTGGCGAGGTCCCATGATTGCGAGTGCCTTGCAGCAGCTACTTTATGAGACAGAATGGGATGATTTAGACTATTTAATTGTTGATTTGCCACCGGGAACAGGCGATATTCAACTTACTCTGGCCCAAAAGGTCCCAATCGCGGGGGCTGTGATTGTCACCACCCCCCAAGATATTGCGTTATTGGATGCCCAAAAGGCGTTGATGATGTTTCGTAAATTAGGGGTCACGGTGTTAGGGGTGATTGAAAATATGAGTATTCATATTTGCAAAGCCTGTGGTCACGGAGAACCTATTTTTGGGGAGGGAGGTGGTAACAAGATGGCGATTCAGTATAATATCCCGTTATTAGGCAAATTGCCTTTAGACATGGCTATTCGGGTACAAACCGACCAAGGTGAATCTCAATTAGTAAGTGAACCAAATGGCCCTATTGCAACTCGGTATAGAGAAATGGCAAAATGTGTGAGCGCTCGGTTATCCTTACAAGAGAGGGATTACGGTTCAGTTTTTCCGAAAATGGTTGTTAAAAATACGTAGATTGAGGGGTAGAATGAAAAAATGGCCATAAAATCAGATCATTGGATTCGGCGTATGGTGAAATCCCACGGGATGATTGAACCCTTTGCTGAAACTCAGGTGAGGCAGGATGAAAGAGGGAGGGGGATTATTTCCTATGGGACATCCAGTTATGGCTACGATGTTAGATGTGCAACAGAATTTAAGATTTTCACCAATATTAATTCAGCGATTGTTGATCCTAAGGCTTTTGATTCCAATAGTTTTGTTGATATTGTTAGCGATGTCTGTATTATTCCCCCTAATTCATTTGCACTTGCCAGAACAATAGAATATTTTAGGATTCCCCGTGATGTTTTGACGATTTGCCTGGGGAAGTCAACCTACGCAAGATGTGGTATTATCGTCAACGTTACGCCGCTTGAACCCGAGTGGGAAGGTCATGTGACCTTAGAGTTTTCTAATACAACTCCCTTACCCGCTAAAATTTATGCGAATGAGGGGGTTGCTCAGATGCTCTTTTTTCAATCCGATGAGGTCTGTGGGACTTCTTATCGAGATAGAAAGGGGAAGTATCAGGGGCAAAAAGGGGTAACCTTGCCGGTGGCATAAAAAATAGGCCTAAAGTTTTTTAAATAATGGGCGATTTTTCAGATGAGAGCACAAGATCTTTTTTTAGAGGATGATAAACATGAGTACAAATGAAGCATTGGAGTTTGACCAACTATGCCAGGACTATATGAATGCATTGTATCAAGGCATTTCTGGGTTTGTTAGCTATGAGCCAGGTGAAAAGGAAGAAGGGGAACAGAAAAAAGTCTTCTTGACCTATGGTGAAATGTTATATCCCAGCGTAAATTCCATGATTGAATGTATGGAAATCGACGAAAACGATGTGATTTACGATTTAGGATCAGGCGTGGGTAAAGTACCTTTACAGTATTTCCTTAAGACACCTGTTAAAAAGGCTGTTGGCATAGAGTTTTCTGAAAAAAGACATTCTTTAGCTGAACAAGTCTTTAATCAGGTTAGACAAGAATTCCCAGATTTATTTGCGGGTGGACGGGAATTAATTGCGATTAATGGCAATATGTTAGAGCAAGATATTAGTGATGCCACCATCATTTATTCATGCTCCACCTGTTTTAGTGAGGAACTTTTAAGTGGTATGGGCGAAATGGCTGATCGTTGCCCTAACTTAAAATATATTGCTTCCAATAAGCCAATACCTAACAGAATGCCTTTAGCGGGTCTACTGGATGTTGACTGCTCTTGGGATAAAACCAAATGGCATATGTATTCTAGGGATGGCAAATTAATGAAGGATATTACACGTAAAGAACCAGCGATCTCTGAAATGACAGAGGCCTCTGGGGATAGTCAACAAACCAGCGGTACAATATAGTTGCTGGCGCGAAATTCAATCTTTCGTCATTGCGAACCGAAGCGTTAGCTTCGGTGAAGCAATGGCTCTGTGCCGACCCCTTTTTTTCTATCAATTAAAATGATATACTTATTATGTATCTCGGGGGCGACCCGGATTCGACGTGGGTTGCAAGGCCCAAGGTGCATGCCGAGTAGGTAGCTTAATCTCGTAAAACTTAGCTGCAGGCACATAGCTGCCAACGATCAAGACTTCGGTCTAACCGCAATCGCTGCTTAATAACCAGTAGATTGCCCTCTAATCCAATTAGTGCTTGTGCGCTTGGAATCTAGGGGTCGTTTAACACAAGATGCGTAGTTTGTCTCGCTCGAAGACGGATTACTAAGAACTAAAGAGCTCGCTCATCAACATCCTCGCCTGATTGGGTAGTAGATGGCTAAATAAAATATGAGGCTAAGCATGTAGATACTTTCGGATGAGCGCTAACGGACGCGGGTTCAATTCCCGCCGCCTCCACCATCAGTGAATTCAACAAGATTCAATTAAGTCCAAAAATAGCCAGAAACCCACGCAAGACGTGGGTTTTTTGTTTGTAAGTCTTCCAATAATGTTCATCTAGCTCCCCTTGAAACCAATACAAATTAGGGGTATGTTTGGGGGTATATGCGTTCTTTGGAAATGAGATACCCCCAATGCACCTGACTGAATTAACAATTAAGAACAAAAAGCCTTCTCTAAAGCCGTACAAGTTGACGGATGAGAAAGGGCTATTCTTGCTAATCCACCCCAAGGGTTTTAAATACTGGCGCTTCAAATATCGGTTTGACGGTAAGGTTAGGATACGATTCAAACGATATGACAGCGCATGGTTTTAGAGCGACAGCACGCACCATTTTAGATGAAACATTGGGTTTTCGTCCTGATATCATTGAACATCAATTGGCTCATGCCGTTAAAGATCCCAATGGGCGTGCCTATAATCGTACTTCACATTTGCAAATCCGACGAGAAATGATGCAAAAATGGGCAGATTATCTAGATACAATAACATCCACTTCCTAGCCATTATTAAAAATTGAAAATGCGCCCATTTAAGAGTTTCTACTAAATTCTCAAAGTTTACATATCATCTATTTGAAATAGTTAAAAGCAATTGTTAGAATGCTTTATTTTTTAAGCATAGGGATTAGTAAATGACAGTTTGTCTTGCTTCTTTTTCTAGGGAAGGCTTTATTGTGGGGGCTTCTGATAGGATGGTGACCTATGATGGAATCACCTTTGAGCCACCAATATCTAAAATTTGGTTACTTACTCCAACTATTGTGATCATGACCTCGGGAGATTCAGCTCTCCAAGCTGAAACTCTTAATCTTCTTGAAGAGAATATTGCTAATATTCAGCCACTTTCAGTTAAAAAGGTTGTAGACCTTTACGTCGAATGCAGAAATTCAATAATACGTTATCGCTCGCAAAATGCGATTTTAGAAAAATTCGGGCTTACCCACCAAGATTTTCTTTCTACACAAAAAAATATGAATTTTGAATTTGTTAATGAAATAACAAGAGAAATTATGGCTTATAAAGCCCCTGTTACGGGCGCAATTATAACTGGATTGAGTGATAACAAGCCTTGGTTGTATACTATTCATGAAAATAAGACTGTTGATTGTATGAAGGTTGGATATGCCTGCATTGGAAGTGGAGGCAGGCATGCTAGACTACAACTCATGCTTGCTGGACATAGCCGTGTTTCATCGCTTTCGGAAACGCTTCTCTTAATCTATATTGCTAAAAAAAGAAGTGAAATCTCAACTGGAGTAGGCAGTGATACTGATATGTTTGTTATGGGCCCAAACTTTACTCTTTTAAATAAAGCAGAAATTGACAAATTGCAATTAGAATTCAAAAAAATTTCACAGAAAGAAAAAAAGGCTCTAAAAAAATCCTTCTCCAACATGGAAAACTATGTAAACAAAATAATACAGGAAAGTAAAGAGTCGAAAACTCAGGATTTATCATCAAAACAGGATCTTAAAAAGAGCATGACCAAAAAAATCAAAAGAAAAATAAGTCAAGAGTTAATGGCAGAACAGAATAACAATTGATGCTGCGGCGATTGTTAGTCCTAATATTACCTCCTCTCGTTCTCAATTACATGTTGATATCCATGAGGCCATCAATATTTGCAATATATGGAAGTAAGCTTGCAGCAACCCAGAAAAATTGGCATTTAAAATGATACAAAAATAATATCAAAAATTTACATAAATTTAAGAGATATAGTATCGAAATCATCTTTTATCATTTAAAAACGTCATTGCTAAACTTAGCACATTAGATATTGATCGGTATGCTTGCAATTATAGAATTTTTGAAAATATCCAGTTTAAGAATAAGAATTAATAAAATAACAATTTTTAAATTTATTTAAATTATGAAAAAACATAATCCAATAAGATTCCATAAGCATCAATTATGTATTTAGAAGCACAAACTAATCTTAATTTTATCGTAGGACAAATTTGTCGCCCATCATTTATGAGGATATACAAACCCATTTCAAAATAATATTTTTGATTTGAATGCAGTTATGTTTAACAAACTCCAAGAGACGGTAAGGGGATCTATATGACCAATGTACTAAGACTTCCAGCAGTGAAAAGCCGAACGGGACTGGCTCGTTCAACCATTTATTTACGCATTTCCCAAGGCACTTTCCCAAAACAAGTTTCGTTAGGGGGAAGGGCCATAGGTTGGGTTGAGCATGAGATTGAAGCTTGGCTATCCAATCAAATCGAACAAAGTCGAATAAACAATAGGGGATTAGGATGTTCGAGGTAATGACGCAATTTAAAGAGGCGATACACTCTGCTGGGATAAAACCACCAGAAAAAATAGAGGATGATGGTCGTCTTCACCGTTTTTCGACTAACGGTAAAAATGGAAATGTGGCTGGGTGGTATATCTTGCATGGAGATGGTATCCCAGCTGGTTGTTTTGGTGACTGGCGAACCGGAATAACCCAGTATTGGCGTGCAAATATAGGGCGAAAATTAACTTTACAAGAAGAGTGTGATTATAAGAAAAAAATGGAGTTTATTGCCCTTAAACGCGAAGCTGAAGAAAGAAAAAGACAAGCCGGTGCTCGTGAACGAGCGATGACTCTATTTGAAAAAGCAATAGTCGTTTCAAATGATCACCCCTACCTTAAAGAAAAATCAATTAAAGCTTATGGAGCGAGAGATTATAAAGGAACCCTTGTGGTTCCAATATATATCGATGAAATATTACATTCATTACAATTTATTTCACCCAATGGCTCAAAACATTTTTTACCTGGGGGTCGTGTTAATGGAGGATATTTTACGATAGGAAAACCTGAGGATAGTATTTGTGTTTGCGAAGGTTATGCAACGGGCGCTAGTATTTTTGAAGCCACTGGCCATTCTGTAGCAATTGCTTTTAATGCAGGTAATCTTGAATCTGTAGCTCGATTTTTACGCCAAAAATACCCCAATGTTCAATTAATCATTTGTGCCGATGATGATATAGCGACGGAAGGCAATCCTGGAATCACAAAGGCCCGCAAAGCTGCTTTGAGAGTAGGTGGGTTGTTGGCTATTCCTGATTTTGGCAATAATCGTCCACAAGGGGTAAGCGACTTTAACGATCTTTATCGATGTGCTGGTATAGAGGTTGTAAAAAGATGCATAAATAATGCCAAGGAACAAATAAATCAAAAAGATTTAACAACTAACGGTAACGAAACCATAAAAAGCGCGGTCGAGTTAATATGTGGAACTGATTTGGAACCAAAACCCATACATTGGATTTGGAACAATTGGTTAGCTGCTGGAAAGTTTCACATTCTTGCTGGGGCCCCTGGTACAGGAAAAACGACCATTGCATTAAATTTAGCTGCGACAATAACGCGTGGTGGCCAATGGCCTGATGGAACCAAATCCGAGTTAGGCAGTGTTTTGATATGGTCCGGAGAAGACGATCCAAAGGACACCCTACTACCACGGTTGTTAGCCCAAGGTGCAGATCGAAGCCGCATTTTTTTTATAAGTAATGTCAATGAGAATAACAAACAAAGGTCCTTCGACCCATCAAAAGACATAGATAAACTGCGTGAGCAGGCTCTAAAAATCAGTGATGTCCGATTGATCATTGTGGATCCGGTCGTAAACGCGGTTTCCGGGGATTCTCATAAGAACGTCGAAGTAAGGCGAGACTTGCAGCCCTTAGTTGAGCTTGGTGAGAGGTTGCAAACGGTAGTGTTGGGTATATCGCATTTTACCAAAGAGACGGCAGGGCGTGATCCTTTAGAGAGGGTAACAGGTTCCATTGCCTTTGGGGCGTTAGCGCGAGTAGTGTTGGCTACCGCAAAAATTACAGACAATAATGGACAATCAAAACGTTTATTTGTCCGAGCAAAATCCAATAATGGCCCTGATGGAGGCGGTTTTAATTACACCATAGAGCACATTAGTTTGACAGGTTACAACGGTGTTTGTACGTCTAAAGTAGTGTGGGGCGAGTCAGTTGATGGCACAGCACGAGAATTATTAATTGACACAAATGACCAGTGGAACTCTGATGATCGTTCAGCCCTCATAGAGGCACAGGATTTCCTAAAAGCAGAGCTTGCTGATGGTCCCCTATCGCAAAAAGAGATTGAGCGGCGCGCTAAAAATGTTGGGATCAAAAGTGCAACTCTTCGCAGAGCTAAGAGCGCTTTGGGGATCGAGGCTAATCGACATGGGTTTGGTGCGGGTAGTACTTGGGAATGGCATTTACCTTCGAAGGTGATCACATTATCCAAAGATGCTCACACACAGAATGTGGTGATCTTCGACGGAAATGATCATCTTCGATTAAAGAACATCCAATCTAAAGAATCCCAGACTTTTAATGATTGACATCAGATCCACACTTCAATTAACTAGGGAAGACAAAATTGTCTTATGGAGAAATTTCCGATCCAAATTTACCTTAGACAAAACGATAACCCAAGAACTGAGCGGAGCGAAAGGCGCACTTAAACATTGCGTTGCAATTTTTTTGAAACAGTAATGTTTTAAGACTCCATTAGGTTCAGAGACGTTATTGATTTTATAAGTTAGCTCCGCTCAGTTTTTGGCTTGTCCTCTTTCTTAGGATGGAGCCTGATTAGAGATTTTTTTAATGTGACAAATTTGTCCTTCTTTTTACGAAAAAGTAAGGCGATAAACTATTAGGACAGAGAAGAATAGCCATTGCGAATCCATTAAGTAACAGAGAAAGTTGCAAAAATACAATTATCAGGTAGTCCTATTGATGATAAAATAACTTAACAAATGAGGCATCGATGATTTCTATCCTAAATATGGTTTGGCGTTATTGGCATATTGGGGGTAAGAAGGAATTTTTGGATCTTGTTTTGGTTAAAAGGGTGCTAATATCGTTTAAAATTTGTAAGGGACCAGATATTATCCATGATTAAAAAAGGGAAATCCTTTTAAGATGAATTGATTGTCTGGTAGGTCAAAATTTCTGTATATTATGAGGACTACGTGGGAAAAGAAGTTTCGTTAAAGCTTGATAAGGATTATGACAATTTTCTTAATGTTATTAAAAAACGTCTTAAGGATACCCAGCTAAGAGTTGCTAACTCAGTAAATCAAGAGGTTATTAAATTTTATTGGCATTTAGGGAAGGATATCATTCAAATACAAGCGTCCAAACGCCATTGGGGTAGTAAATTTATAGAACAGCTTTCTCATGACTTGCAAACCACTAATCCAGGCACGACGGGGTTTTCAAAACGTAGTTTGGAGTATATGCGCCTTTTCGCTATTTTGTATCCTGACGAGGTTCAATTTACGCAGCAGGCTGCTGCGCAATTGCCTTGGTCATCTATACAACTATTGATTGACAAATTTAGAGACGATCCAGTCCGGAGAGAATGGTATGCAAATGAGATATTAATCAATGGATGGTCACGTTCGACACTCAGTATGCACATAAAGAGCGAATTATATGAAAGGCAAAGTGAAGCGTCAGGCAAAGTATCTAATTATCGAAAAGTACTACCATCCCCACAATCTGATTTGGCGCATGAAATATTGAAAAATCCGTATTCATTTGATTTTTTAACAATATCTAAGGATGCACATGAACGCGAGATTGAAAAGGCCCTGATAGAACATATTAAAGATTTTTTATTAGAGTTGGGGAGTGGTTTCTCATTCGTTGGAACTCAAGTTCCCATAGAAATTGAGGGGGAAAATTATTTTATAGATGTCTTATTCTACCATCTAAAATTGAGATCATTTGTTGTAATAGAATTAAAAGCTAAAAAATTTAAACCTGCTGATTTAGGGCAGCTAAGCTTTTATTTGAGTGCTGTTGATGAAATCTTTCGACATCCACAGGATAATGCAACCATAGGAATATTATTATGTGAATCTCGAAGTAAAATCATCGCAGAGTATGCCTTGAAGAAAATAAATGCACCCATTGGTGTTTCAGAATATATTTTATCTAAAGCATTGCCCAAAGAACTTAAAACAAGCTTACCTACTATCGAAGAAATTGAAGCTGAACTGAATGAGTCTATTAAAGATGAAGATTAATTGAGAGGGTATAATGCGATCATATATTGACGGAAATGCAATCAAAACTAACCTTCTTAAGACAATATCCAAAATAGATAATGATAAAAAAACGAATCCCATACTTCAGAATTTAGATTTTGGATCTGTTCTAATCCAAGTTGCCGAAGATTTAAATCTGAGAGGTGACGACCAAAATGAACAGTTATTATTAGCAGTTTTTTATGATTTATTTAGATCAGGTCATCTTTCGTGGGGGCTGAATTTGTCTAATCCAAATCCTCCATTCTTTCATGTTACAGAACGAGGTAGAGCTATATTAAGAAACCTTAGTCGCGACCCCACCAACCCTGATGGCTATATGAAATATTTAAATGAGACTTGTAAACTAAATAAAGTCTCACATTCCTATTTAGATGAAGCATTACAGGCTTTTAATACAAACCTTTACAAATCAGCAGCTGTTATGATGGGGTGTGCAGCCGAGAGCATTATTGTAGAGCTTGCTAATTACTTAAATTCAAAAATTGTCAATTCTTCAAAAAAATTAACTGACTGGAAGACCAAGAATATGTTGATAGCTATTAAGTCTGAGTTGGATAAACACAAAAACAACATGCCAGAAGATCTTGGTGTAAAATATGAAGCATATTGGCCATCATTTAATGAGCAAATCAGAAGAACTAGAAATGATGCTGGTCATCCTCAAAACATCGAATTCTTTACTTTTGATGATGTACATGCGGCGCTTTTAATATTTCCTGAACTTGCGAAATTGGTAGTACAGCTTAAGCAGTTTATTTCAAAAAATGATTTTAAATGAGAAATCAGTTATAACAAATATGTTATAGTTCCTAAAAAACACGGAAGCCTCTCTGATATATACCTCGAATGGGTAATATCTAAGCATAATGTGAGCGACCCGCTATGACGAGATTTAACAATTCCCAATTTTCAAGGCCCGCTAAATGTAGAGGTTTTATTTTGGTCTTGTTAATTAAATAATTTTAAAAATTTAGAATTTTTTAAAAATTCTTTCTTTGCTGTAACAGCGATAATATCTCTTAACAAATTTTCTGTTTTAATCTGAGAATTATTATTGTTGTCTGAAAAATGCACGCCGTTATAAATTTGAAATTTCCAAACACTAAACTCAGGATAATCAGTGCCTTGCCTACCTTCATACAGAAATGTGTCGCTTCCAAGATTTTTAGTAACTTGCCTGTTAGAGTTTTTATTCAAAAGAGAAGAAAATTTTTCTTCCAAAGTATTTTCAGGAAAGATAATTTTAACATCATAAGCTGATTTTAGATAAATATTCCAATGGTAATACATAAGACCTTTTACTATAAAACAAAATAATTGTTCTAAATAATCGGATTTAAAAGGTAATATAGAGGTTGTTTCACTAAAATTGTTTTTACCAAAAATTTCAATTTTTTCTATATTTTCTAATAATTCGTGATGGAGTTTGACATTTTTTTTGAGACGAGGAGGTACCTTGGTTTCCAGGTTGACAAGGGAATCATTATGTCTTGCTCCAAAAGGTAGTATTGTTACTAAATAATGTTCTAATTTGGACTTCTCATCATTGCATTTTTTACAAGCAGGAACTTTTGGGAGGTTATTCCTTTCTTTTTCAAGAAAAAATTCTCTCGCAAAAACATGATCACCTGTTTTTGTAGAGAGATTTTCTAAACAATAAACACAAATTTTCCCTTCGAATTTTTTACTCATATCGGATTAGGAGGGCTAATAGCATCTGTAAAAATAAGCTAGGCTCAAAGAGATTCAATTGCGTTGTACCTCTAGTTTGAATTTGTCAGTTCCAATTATACGATTAAATCTGTCATTAATCAATACTTGTGTATTAATTGGGATTTGTGTAGTGACACCAGCATTGTAGTTCTGTTCAGCAATACCTGGTTGCCATTTAACGCCTAACAGGTTTAAAGATTCTTTCGCAACTTGATCGAAACCGCCTTTAGCGGCAATCATGGGTAATCCAGTAATGCGGTTTTTTCGTGCTTTAGTGTACAAGCCATAACCAAGGCGAATAAGTTTCCCTTCTCTAGTTAAATTTAAAAGTGCTCTGCCTATTTGGTCGTAGTCCCCCAAGCTTACAAAATCCTTGCGCGTAAACACGTTCCGTTTCCTGCAACGGGTTATTTTGTCCTCGACTTGTCGTTCAAGTGATATTCTTCTTGCTATATCTAGGGCCTCCTCGTATATAAAGAATAACAAAAATACGACAGCTTTACTAAAGTATTAATGATATTATCAATAAAATACGTTTTTTAGAAATTTTTTTAGATGGGGGTTAAAGTGGTAAAATAAGGATGGCTGTTTTGAGCTGATTTTTAAAGGGGGAATAAATAGGGGTATTTTTGGGGGTATATTGACAATGCTGAGTTTAAAAACTTCAATTAAAACAAAGGCTAATAGCTGTAATGTGAGTGACGCCGCCCCACCAGCCTTCGCTAAAGCTTCGGCTGGCATGCCATTTAACTTTAATTTTCGTTTAATTCTTTTTTCAGTGATAACTTGAAATAAACCTGGTTTTTGATGGGTAGCGCCATGATATAGCGCTGCGATCAAAAGACAAGCATAATAATCTATATTTAAATGCTTCATGAGAATTGGCAACCCTTCCCGCGCACCTTTTTGAAATGAGGCTTAAAGCACGGGAATGATGATTAATTTGCATTTAAAGTCGGCGCGCGGCGACCATACCATCAGTGGAAAAACCATCTGAAACGCGGTCTGCAGAAGCAGGAGAGCCTGATGCTGTAGCAGCAGCTCTAATTTGAGCTTGAGTGGGTAGATTTAGAGCGGCTTCAGCTGCGCTATTATAAGAATGCGTTATACTTGGAGTTACAGTTGCTGGAGCTCCTGTTCTTATATCTATACCATTAAATTCAACTCGAGATACCACCCCCGTGAAAAGAATGCCCATAAGAAGACATTTTTTTAATGCAATTCCCGTTAGACCCCTCAACTTTTCTTGGCTTATTTTTAATAAAATAGAGTGCACTTGTTCCAGTTCCTGTGCTTTATTTTTAAGATTATATGGGTACTGGTACTGTAACATGTTGGTCATAAAAAATGTATAACACTCATCGTCACTTTGATACGTTACAGCTCTTTGAGCACAGCTGATATGATGATCAAAAAACGATCCATCCCCCGTCACCAGAATTTCATTATTGTGCCTATCATAAAATTTAACTTGTGTTTGCATCAAATTAGATTCCTCTAATTTTTTCTTACTGCTTACTTCAAGTGCAAGACTACTCATGATGTTTAACTCCTTAGTTATTCGTACATAGAACAGCATATTTTACAGTCATTCGATTAAAAGTCAAGAACGAGTCTTGTCCAACGCAAGATGCGTCATTCTAATTTTCCTAAACTCCCTTTGACCATACCTAAAAATGGATCCTATTGATCCTACAAGATCATAACTCGTTCTCCGAGGCTTTGAAGAAGACTTTTGACTTTTGATCGAAATGATGACGAGCGAAGCAGATTTAGAGCGGATCATTGGACACGATATTATTCTTCGAAAAGCCTATGAAGAGTTGAACCAGTATTACTGGACAAAGGAAGAGCTTGCGACTTATGAAGAAGCACGTAAAAGTCAGTTGGATGCTAAAGCTATGTTGGATGCGTCTAAAGCTGAAGGAAAAGCTGAAGGCCGAACAGAAACTCTAATCGAAGTGGCTAAAACCATGCTTGCTCAGGGTATGGACATTAAAACCATTATTGTTGTAACAAGACTATCAGAAGCAGAAATTAGGGATCTAAAAGAAAAAGAAGAAGTGTAAAATCCAGCACTTCGCTGGTTCTAGCCTTAAGGGTGTACTTGATGTACATAGGTGAACATAACTCGGTTCACTGGAGCCCCCAAAGGCACGGCTGGTTGTGGGTCGGGTGAACTTGGTGAACATGGTGAACTTGTTTTCCTAAAACTTTTTTAAGTAAAACATGATAATAACCTTTGGCGGATTGTGGCCACCCGTTGCTTTTGATGTATACCCATACTGTCAATTTTTGCTATGCTGCCTGTATGAATCTTTATAGCCACTCAAAACCTAACTTAGTTTTAATATGTGTTCCTAATGCCTCTCCATATTCTTTCACCCCCACCCCGACCCTCCCCCGCGAAGCGGAGGGAGGGAGCTTAAGGAGGCTTCGCAGTATTTTATTAGGCCATTGCTTGAAATAAGGAATCGGTAGCACATTGGGCGGGAGGTCCTTTATTATTAGGTATTTTAGCTAATTCGCGTGCATTTAACCAAGTGGTTAAATTAAATAAACAAGATAAAAACAAGGGTTTTAAATTTTGAAAATTTTAATATTCTGATTTTATTTTAAAATTCATCTTTCGCAACATTATTTTAAGTCATAATTCTCCTAGCGGGGTAGTCCCGGGGTAGTCCCGGGGTAGTTAAACAAGGTTCAATACCGTAGTTGTTCGCCTTTACCCGTTGTGTTGCCATGTGATATTCTGATTAAACTCAATTTATTGGAGGCTCCGATGTTTAATTTGAAATCTTTTGTTGTAATGATCATATTGATGACAATTAGCTTTTGGTCTTTGGCTCAATCGAATGAGACTAAAGTATACACTCAATCAGAAATACAACAACAGAAAAAAGAAATGCTGAAGTTGGGATATTGGGATTTTGATCAATCTGAAAAAGGTTGGCGTTCATTAGGTGAAGGGAAGGGAAAGGATTCAGAAATAGCTGAATTAGTCGATGAATACATGACAGAAGACTGGATTGCGCAGCTCAGTTCGCAATGACGAAACCAAATTATGACCGCGCGTGGTATAGTTGTGGTATATTTCAATTTATTGACATATTGAACTTAAGACTCTCAATATGTGCCGTTACACTATTATTTCAGACTTTTCAATCGGGAGAATAAAATTGTATTCATTATTAGAAGCTATTGTTTTAAAAACTTATATTTCTAAAAGTCTAGACAACGGTTTGTCAAGAGAACTAGGAAATGTAATTCGTTTTAAACTTACCAAAGAGCAATTAATACAACTTTTTGTTTGGAATACCTTACATGTATATCAAGAATATGGCAACGAAATGTCAGAAATTTACTATGTTTTTTCCAGCCCTTCTTTTAGAGTGTTACTTGAAGCAAATTGTGGTGGAAAACGAGTACAAGCCCGCTATATCCCTGGGAATAATATTTTATGTTTAAATTTAAAAATGACTTTCTTACGTTCGAACAACGTAGAAGATTTTAATCATAGTTTAAGGATACTTATACGGCATGAGAGTCATCATGGTTCTAAATCTATATTACATGCCCCACTTTATAAAAGACCAGATATTCGACTGCCTTGCTCATATGAAACGTATCATTATGATAACATTTTCAGATTCGATGGCGTTCAAGCACTATATCCACCTGGAAATGAAGAAAACAATATTTTAATTAATGCCATAAATAGCGATTTAAATTATATTGTTTCAACCATGCTGGTAAATTCTAACCATTGCCCAATATCCGGCGATCTTTTTGATAATTATCAACCTGATATATGGAGTGTTTTTGCACATCCAGAAAAAGATTATGGCTTAACAGCCAACGCAATACAAAGTGTCATCGAAGCCCAGGGTAACTATTGTTTTACGCCTTTTAATCAGCCTATTTGGCATAATCAAACACTTTCGTTGTGCGCGAATACAATCGAATTACATGATAATGGTCTGGTAACTCTATTTGGTTTTGCGGTGAAAAATTCTACCCCAAAATATGTAGCATTTGCTCAAGATGTCTTGTGGAGGATTCATCAAGTCGAAAAAGGTTACACTTCTTATGAGCAGTTATTAGAAAAAGACGCTTGGCTTTACGAGTTTCCTTATCCTTTGTATCGAGCATTCTTCCCAAACTTAAACAGATTGCGTCAGCAAGAATTTTCAAAATTTATTCAGATAGGAAATAGAACCAAACAATGCCAAGATATATCCAATGATTTAAATATAGAGCCGTGTTTACAAAGACTATGTTTTGATGATTTAGAAAATATTACCTTCAGTGATGTAAAGGGCATTTTTC
>Ga0206998_1170_pt1 | contig 14981 bp, 15 predicted proteins | sample Alteio_BWMinCont_FD_153309 | JGI IMG/M metagenome (GOLD analysis project Ga0206998, IMG submission 153309) | Enriched cells from forest soil in Barre Woods Harvard Forest LTER site, Petersham, Massachusetts, United States -... | ecosystem: Environmental > Terrestrial > Soil > Temperate forest >... | reverse complement strand
TAGCGGCCACGAGCCTGCTCCTCCCGAGTGGTCGCAGGCGGGACAATCTTATTTCTTACCCGTTCGCTCCTCGGGCGTTATGCGGCCATTCTAGGTTTGGGTGTGCGTTCGATCCCCTGCACTTTCGTGGCATGGAGCGCCAACAGACATCGAGGTAGGGTTGAGGAAAGCAGTTTTACAGAAGTCATTCCTCAACTGCGGTGATCCCCAGATCGCTAGCATCGGTTGTTGCGATTTTGGCGCATGTCCTTGAGATGACCCAACTTTTCTCCCAAAGATCAATGGATATCCACATGGGCAGAACAACAATTACGCGAATCACACGCATCGTATTTCTAGTCTGGCTAATTGTGACAGCAATTCTCCTGTGGGAGTCAGTCCGCCCGCACAACACTGTCACCCATGCGCGCCCTGGTGAACTTCATGCATCGCGACGGCTGGATTAACGTCCTGGCGGAGGCTGAAGGACGTTCGCGATAAGGAATTGCTGCTGCGCATCGTGGCGAAGCTCCACGGCGACGTAGACGAGGCGGAACACGACATCAGGCGCTGGGGACGCGGCGGCGTCTGGATCGATCCCTCGCCCAGATTGATGCGCTCAACCCGATTCGTGCGGCGTACGAGTGTCCGATAGACTGAGATCAATGGACCCCGCACAGACATGGCTGGCAGCGATTTCTCTGCGGGCGCAATGGCGCGAACGCCTGGACGCGGCCATTGAAAGGCTGAAGAACGCTGACTTGGATTTGGTCGCCAGGGCTCTAACCGAGCAGGAGATCACGACATACGAGCAAGTCATCCATGAGCTGGAGGTGTTCCTCAAGCTCGACGGGGAATAAGAAAGGAAAGAGCCGCGCGCAATCCATGAAATATACTTGCATTTCGCTGAAAATGCCCGTACTGATCTCTCCAGATACATCGCAAGCACTATTCCAGACGCTTGAAAGCGGCCCGCTAATTGCCTTTCCCGATCTGCGACCGACGTGATGTTCTCGAAGAGGCTTACCTATGCCACGGTTGCGATCTTTCGACGAATTGCGGCGTCCGCCACCTTCGCAGCTGTGCGCCGAATGCTCCACCCTGCGTGCAGAATGGCTCGACGTCGTTGGCAAGACAGCTCTAGAAAAGCTTCGATTTGGTTGGCAGTGGCAAGTAACACCTCTAGATAACGCCGAGGTGGAGGCGTTCCGACGATATGTGGACGGCCGGCGCCAATATAGAATTTGCAACAAGCGAGGCGCTGAAATGTACACCGCTAGTTGAGTCCTCGCTTCCTCGGTAGTGAGCGTCAAAACTTTCTGATTCCGGAACGCCTTCCGCGGTGTTCATCTCCAGCCTTTTTGCAAGCACTTGCAGCAGCACTGTCGAGCAGGTTTTGGAACTGGATTTGAGGGCCTTCGCGGAGCCTATCTTCCGGATGATGGGGCTTTCTAAAACGATGTCGAGCGCGTACGGTGAAAGAATAAATGAAAGGTCTTATGACTGGTGATCTGCAGCTGACTTGTAACGACTGTGGGCAGGAATTCATGTTTTCAAGCGAGGATCAGGCATATTTCCGAGCGCGTGGCTATTCGGCTCCGAAACGCTGCAATGCGTGCCGCCAGGCCAAGAAGAACGAACAAGGCGGAGGGGCAGTGTATCACCGGAGCGAATCACAAGGCGCGAGGGTCATTTGTGCCGGGTGTGGGAAGCAGACTACAGTCCCGTTTGAGCCGCGGGGTGACCGTCCCGTATATTGCCAGGACTGCTACAGGCCCAAGAAGCGAGCAGGCGGCGGTGGGAGAGTTGGTAAACGAAACGGTTAGCAATCGTCCCGGGCAGAGTGAGGCATCCAGCGTTTGCAAGGCGAACGGCACCAGCGCGGCGGTGCGCCGGGAGTATGCCTCATAAGGAGCTCCGAACTGGGTGCGCATCCACTGCTCTTCCATACGCAGCTTGTACCACAGCACCAGCAAGACCAGCACAAACGCGACGATGCCCCGCATCTGGGCGAGGGCGAGGGCTGAGCCAAGGAAGCCGGTGAGGATGCCGGTGTAGATGGGGTGACGGACGAGGGCGTAGGGGCCGGTGACGATGAGCTGGTGATCCTGCTTGATGGTGACCGAGCGGCTCCAGTTTATCCCTAAGTGTTCACGGGCCCAGACGGCGAAGAGAAGTCCGGCGGCGGTGATGGCGGCTCCCAGCCAGAAGGTCCATGGGCCCTGGGCCAGGAACGGCCGGCAGAGCCAAGAGACAGGAATGTGGGGCCACGACAGAAGGACGATGGCGCCGAGGAAGACCAAGGAACGCACGATCCGGGACGCTGCGGGTTCGAGACGCTCTGTCGCCTTGGTGCCGGCAGCCTTGATTTGCCAGTAGAGAAGGAAGCCAATCCAGAGCACGGGAAACAGCAATTCGTAGAGCCAGATCATGGATGCCTCACTGAGGAGATTAGGTGGTCAACACCGGCCTTAGAGAAATGCGAGGCGTCTGACCGTTGATATTTAACCTCACAAGTCGGAGCACGGTGATCCTAAGATGAACTTTGAAGTCGCTAGCGCACTGCATTTATTTTCCAATCCAGGCTGTTAATCTGCGCGCGGAGGTCTATGCTCCGACACACAGGAGTTCAGCATGTCCAAGAAAGAGCCTAAAAGCGCTAAGAATATGAGTGCCCAGGAGGCGGTGGAGAATCTCTTTCACCCTAAGGCTTCGGGGAACCCCAAAAAGCACGCCGAAGGCGCGAAGAAACCGAGAAAGAAAGGCTCTTAACCCTCACCCTGAGGCGCAGTTGTGAAATCGCCGCATTCGCCAGCTTCCTGCAGGCGAATCTGATGCTCTGTGTGCTCCTACGCTCCGAGAAACCCGCACCGGATCATCCGAATGTCGGTGTGCTCAGTTTGGTCAACCAGCAAATAATGATCGATACAGCCGGCGTCGGTCGCTCCGAACCGTCGAAAATCAGTTATCGTTGTGTACGTTGCGCATGCCATGGCTTACACCAAGGGTGACAATGGCCGGGTCGTGAGAAGTTGGAAGTTACTACGAGGGCGAGCTTTCGAAGAAGTAAACGTCGTGCCGGACACTATCGCGTCTTGACAACCGTTAACATAAAAGCCTAGCCTGACAAATGAGCAAGTATCCCTTCTTACTCATTTAGATTCCCTGAACTAAGTCAGCCCATCTGAAGTTACTCCTCTTAGATTACTGTTAAGGAGGAACTGCGTCATGACACTATTGACAGGTTGGGAATCTCTCCGCGAATTGTCCGCCATGCAAGACCGCATGAACCGCATGAACCGTGTTTTCCGGACGTCCCACAGCCCCGAAGGCCCGGAAGATGCGTTGACAACCACCACCCTTGCACCACCCGTGGACATCTACGAAGACGAGCACAACATTATTCTGAAGATTGAAGTCCCGGGCATCGACGAAAAAGACATTGATGTCAGCATTCAGAACAACACCCTCACTGTCCGTGGCGAACGCAAGATCGAGAAGGAAGAGAAAGAGGAGAACTTCCGTCGCGTCGAGCGGCAATACGTAGGCTTTACCCGCTCGTTCACGCTTCCCAGCACCGTGGACCCGGGGCAAGTAAGCGCCCAATGTGACAAGGGGGTGCTGAAGATTAGCTTGGCAAAGAAGGCCGAAGCCAAGCCCAAGCAGATCAAAGTCAATGTCAACGGCGCGAAGGTTCTCGAAGCCAAAGCGTCCGCCAAGGCCGCGTAAACTCAGGAGCCAGGCAGAAATGGGAGGCAGCTTACACTGCCTCTCATTTAGTTCTCCTTCACCTCTGGCACGGTGGTGCCCGTCCCCTACTTAATGTTCGGCCGGCCCTTTGCGGCCTTGGGAAATTCCCCGGCCCTTTGGTGAGGGGCGATGATCTCAGTACGGCGTCACGCTCCGAGATCACGAGGCCGGGGCTGCATTGGCAACTGCGCATCAGTTCCCTCCATTTCTCCCCGATCTGCCATTAAGTGAACAACGCAAGGATCTGTACGCTGGCCTGGGCGTCGTTGTCTTCGAAGCACACGGCCACCAAATGGATGCATTGCGCATGGGATAAGAGGCCGGACGGATCAGCTTCTGGCTTTGGAAACCCGAAGGGGAAGACCATCGCCCAGGACCTCGGCGAGACGAGGATAAAGCCCTGCATGGCTCGTCCGGTAAAGCACGAGCAGTCGTTTCGTCATCAGGTGATAGGCCCCGACCGAGTCATGCAAGTAAAAGACGCCACGTCCGGGAGGAACGCCTGCATCTCGGGAAGTGCGAATATTCTCCCGGCAAGATACACGTCCCGCCGACAGGTTTGACGGCTACTGCTTTCGCTTTGCAGATGTCTCCGAAATTGAGAATATCCTTCGGTCTAACCACGTAGACGCGCTGACGAGCGCGAAGGTGGCCAAGGCTATCCCTCGATACCTTGTTCCACGGCCATTGCAGGAACAGGGCGAAGACATCCTGGCATATGCGCGCCGAGGCTACGCAACTGTTGTTGTGGCGCCCCTTCGAACCGAAACGGCCGTAGCCTTAGCAATGAAGCAGGTAGGAGAGCTCGCGAACCTGGATGTCCCGCTGCTGCTCTTCCTGGACCGCATCAAGGAAATCCGAATCGACGTTGAGAGTGCCGACCAACCACCATATCGGCGCCGCCTGCAAAGGCGCGAGACAGACCTCTGCAGTATCCCCTTACTCCCCGGTACGAGCATATATGAAGTCGATGTCGGAGAGGGTAGACGGTTTCTCGTTGTTCGGCGCGAAGTTGACAAGGATCGCGTCCGCGGTGCTGTGGAGCGAAGCATACCCGCAGCCCCGCAACTTAAGCGCTGGCTGAACTGGAAGGGCGTACCTGTCGTTTCGGTTGCCGTCGGCTTGTCTACCTCGGTAGTGACAACCAGCCGTTTATACAACTTCCTTCCGATGGGTTCAGGAGCGGTCTCGCCGATCACAGGCTATGTCGATGCACCATTCTTTGCAGAGATCGACCGCAGAAACGCAGACCTCAGCCTCCCACTAAACAAGACCCTGATGGAAGCTGCCGCAGAGACCTGTGCGGCGGCGGCGATAGCAATCGTTGAGCGCAACATTTCCGTAGCGCCTCAGGCCGTCGTTGATCTGTTCGCATGGACAGGCGACTGCGCCAATATGATGGACAGAGCTCTCAAAGCCATGAAGACGAGCTGCGAAGACATGCGAGAGAGACCCGAATCATGGCGTCCTGGTCGAGATGTGCCGCACGTTTCTAGTTGTGCATAGCAAAGCAAGCCAATGAGCCCGTGTGCGCGCTGGATGCGTCGTTGTTTTTTATGAGGGCAATGACCTGTGCAGGCGCTGGCAGCGAGGTGTTGATGACCTGAAGGAATTCGGAGTTATCGGCGACGCTGCATACCGCCTGGTAATTAGCATCGCCAAACGGAGTCTTCCAATGGAGCGTCACCTGAACCGTGCCGCCCGGGCCGACGTCTCCAGTGCTGACTGTCTGGTGCTTGAGGCCACTTCCATCCTGATATAGACCGGATTGAATACTCAATGTGCCTTCGTTGGTGTCATCACGTGCGTTCAACAGCAGTAAGTCCCCGCCAAGAAATAGTCGGCCAGCGTGCTCGCCTTCACAGGAAACCAGATCTCCTGCAGTATGGCCCTGGGGAAACCCCTTGCACGAGGGGCTTTCCGCCATGATGATGTCCTGATCTTCCAAACTGGCGCCGAACACTGCTCCGCCACCTCCAACGAAGCCGAGATTTAGATTGGAGGCGGGCGCTACGGTGTGCCAGCCGGTTTCATTGATCGAAAGAACATGAGCACTGGCGTTGGAGATCGTGCCCTGGTTCAGGAGATTTCCAATACTGGTAATGTTTTCCGATCCATCGACAACGATGGCGTGGTTGTTCCATGTGTTATTCAGCCACACTGGATTCCCGGGAGTTCCAAATGGATTATTTCCGTGATCGATAACTGCCGATGTATTGCCCTCGACCTCGTTGTTGATTAGCGTTGGCGAGTCGGCCACGGTTGAGTCGATCACGATGAAGGCCGGGCTGGTGCCGAGCGGCGAGCCTGTGTCAGTCTTCTCGATGATCAGACCCTGATTAGTCGAGAGCACGTGGATACCGATATTCACTCCCTGAATATTTCCGTTAAAAACGAGAGAGCTATTCGCGCCGTTCCAGGAGTTGATGTGGATTTCTTCGCCGGTTGGATCATTCAGGTTGCCGAGGATCCTGTATCTCTCGAATTTGAAGGAGTCCGCCTGCGTGCAGCCTGCTTGCCCCTCGTTTCCGGGGCATGACTTAGGCGGAGTTGCCGTAGGAGCCGGCGAGCCGACGACAAAAGCCTGATGACAGCCTTTGATCATCAGATTGTCGACATTGAGAAAGCTGGACGTCGGGTTGTTGTCGGAATCGTAGAGAATGCCGACGGTCCGGGGCACATTGTTGCAATCGATACTGATTCCCGAGAGAGTTGCGCCCGGCGCATCGTGGAACGAGACTACGACCTTGGGCAAATTGGTAACGATTTCAGGCTGGGTTTGTCCGGGCTTCGCCTTAGAGGCTCAAATTTGAGAGTGGTACCGATAGTGGTTTCGCTACCTTCAAAGGGAACCGCGCCGCAGGCACCGATGAACTTAACGCATTTGGGTACCTGAATCACGGTGGAGACGACGTAGGTATTCTGCTGGGTGCATGCGAGTTCGACAGTCGCGCATTCTTGCCCCGCTGCCGTCAGAGCGTCCTGAATCGCCTTTGTGTCGTCGGTGCTGCCGTCTCCTTTTGGAGGAGGAATCGAGAATGGCCAATTTGACGATTGAGCGAAAGAAACGGTCGAGATAAGAAGTGCTAAACAGGCAGACACACAAAAGCGCCGTCGGTTCCACGCATGCTTCGATTGATGTGCCGTTTGGTAAGGGCGAGCGAAATCAGGTAATAGGCTGATTTTCCCACTGGCAATCATTTCTAGATTCACGCTTGTTCCTTCGCTTCAACCTGCAAGAACCTGCTCACGATCGGCCATCTGAGGGGGCCGGTATCGGTACGGTCCCAGTTTGGTCATCAGCACAGCCGCGACTGAAGCTGAAAGAAAGAGGACAGCAAGAGGCGCCCTGTAGGAGTCCGTTAAATCGAAGCCTGCTCCCATCACGAGAGGGCCTAACGCCCCTGCCAAGAGGAATGCGCCAAAAGCAAGGCCATAGATCTCCCCGAAACATCGGAGTCCAAAATATCGGCTGACCAGATATGCAATGATGTCTACTTCTGCCCCAAGGCCCATTCCGACGAGGAAAGCGCCCACTAGTACCGTAATTGTCGAGTTACCCATCCAAAGCAAACCAATTCCAACCGCAGCGCCGCCAAAGAAAACGGCCGCGAGACGAGGCGCAAAGAAGCGATCAAGCAGATAGCCGGTTGCAACTCGGCCTATGAGTAGTGCGGCCCCCAGAAGTGAGCTCCCCAAAGCGGCAGTTTGGATAGACAATCCGCGGTCAGTAAGCATCGCTGCCATGTGAAGTACACAGCCCTGGACGCTTGCGCTTACCAGAAAAAATGCGCAGATCATGAGCCAGAAGGTACGACTACGCCGGACTTCATGCGCGCTTGGTCCCGGAGGAGTAGTCTCGATAGACGCCCTGGAAATTGTAGGCAGCGCTCCGTCAGGCAAGAGCGCCAGGTCTTGTGGCTTTTCTTTAAGAAACGCTACGACTGTCGGTATCGAGATAAGAAGGACAGCGGAACCGAGAATCGCATACGCGTTCCGCCAGCCAAGGCTTGTAATCAAATGTTGAGCGACGAAAGGCATAACCATCGCTCCCGAGCCAATTCCGAACATCATCAGGCCAAGAGCCAATCCTCTGCGCCTGTCGAACCAGCGAGAGATGACGCTCCCATAAGGTACTGGCCCGACCCCAAGTACCAGCACGCCCAGAGAGACGTAAAAGAGGTAGAACTGCCAGATGCTGGCCGACACCGTTTTGGCCAACAGCAAGACGCAACCGAACATCGCCGTAGCCGGCAGGATTACTTTGCGTGCTCCGTAGCGATCCAGAAGCCATCCGACTGTCGGTGCGCTGAGTGCACCGGCGATGGCACCCAGCGTGTAACCAAGGGAGATCTGGCCACGGCCTGCGTGGAAGTCGTGCATGAGCGGCTTGAGAAAGACGCTGAAAGAGAAGACCGTGATCGGCGCTCCCCAGAACAGTCCCACGGCGGCCGCCAGCACGACCCACCAGCCATAAAACATACTGCGATGTTTTCTGTTCGAATCCTGCGCGGGGACCGGCCGCACACTGGAGGATTGCGAAGCTATGTCATGCAGAAGAATTTCAATCCTTGTCCTGCGACGATTGGTTGGAAGCAGAGCGTTGCTTGGCTATAACCATGGTTTGAACGAACGAATCAAACGGCATCGGTTCCTTCGACAGGCGTCGCTTCAGCCTGTTCTCAAGCTGGTCCGCGAAAATATGACGTTGGCCGGGATCGTGGGCACCCGAGAGACTGAGCGCCAGCGTTGGAACGAAAACCGAACGGAAGAAGAGAGCATGCCTGGTCGCGAGCGCATCCGCATTCCTGTCGCTCTTGTAGTCAGGCCATGCGGGATCCGGCAGCGAAGAGAGCTCACAGTGTTCTACGGTCAAGTGTTGGAACCGTCCGTCTGTCTGGAAGGGCGCGAGAAGCTCACATCTCCGGCGCGGATAAGTTCCCAGCACCATTCGCTCGCGTTCATCGGCGCGAATCTCCCCCGCGTCGACTATTTCTGCAAGCGTTTTGTTGGCTTGGTCGAAAAGCATTGCTAGCCCCGATTCGCCTTCGTCATTCAGGGCGGGAAGCACGACGACGAGACGGCCTCCAGTGTGCATTTCACGAGACCGCAACGAAAGAAAGTCTTTCCAATCCTGAGCGGCCTGACGCTCAAACGCGGCACACGCCGCGCCGGTATCACGATGCGCGACGAAATGACCAGGAATCAGCGACGGGACGCGGCTGAGCCAGACGGCCGCGTATGAGCACCATGCCAGATGGACCGATTCGGTTGGAAGTACGTTCTCATAGAAGGACCTTCCGATGGCACAGGGATATACATTCGGCTCATCGAGGGCATATCGGTTAGTGTCTGCAGCCAGCACTTCGAACAGCGTGTTGAAGTCGTTCGTGGGCTGATCGATGTGAAATACAAGAATCGACTGCTCAGGAGCAAGCCGTTCGCGAAGAATCCTAATCGCGAGGCGCATGGGAGCCAGCGAGTTCTTTCCCTGCGACGATCCATAGTCAGCAATCACGATGGGCTCGTTCCGTCCGTCGAGTTCCACCGTGAGAGCCGCCTCTTTCAGCAGCGGCACTGCCAAAACCGCGCCGCCAGCTGGAATCATGGCATTTCGGTTGTAGGAACCCTCCGCTTCCATAACGCCATGCGAAACAAGAACTTTGGTCTTCATGCCAACTCTCCGTCCGTGCGAGAGCCACTCGCGCAAGCGAATAGCCTTAGTAGCCTTTGAAATTCGCGTAGAGCGACCACCAGAAGAAAAACCCTGCCAGAGTCACCGCCAGCTGCCGCAAGCCGTAAATGCCCGGGCCGTAGTGGAAAACAATGCTCAGTGCCGCAGCCAGAACACCGAGAGACACGGTTCTCATAATCGTCGCGGCAATTATCTATGCGATCTCCTTCCGCCATTTCACCTTGCTCATATAGGCGAGAAATGCCCGCGTAATTACTAATGGCCCAAGAACTTTTCTTGAGCGATCAGTAACGAACTTTGGATGAAATGCACTAAGCACGGGGGCTTAGCTATCGTGCGTCGCGAAATGAATTCAATTGCGCCTGAAATTCTGGGGGCGATAAAATGTGGCAATTTTGAAACGGAAGGCCAGCCTATGGTTCAACAGCCTTCCTCCGAAGTAACCGGACTGCTCCGTGCCTGGAGTCGTGGCGATGAGGACGCGCTCGCCAGAATCGTAAAGCTCGTATACCCGGAGTTGCGTGACATCGCTCGCAAGTGCTTGAGCCGGGAACGCCCGCATCACACTATCCAGGCCACCGCCCTGGTGCACGAAGCCTATCTTCGGCTCGTGGATGTAAAGAAAGTTGAATGGCAGGATCGAGCTCACTTTTTGGCCGTGGGCGCGAGAGTCATGCGTCGCGTTCTCGTGGACTATGCCAGAGCGCGAGACTGTGCCAAACGTGAAGGATCTGCGCAATACGCACCGTTGAACGACGCCTTATACGTGTCCACGGAACCGGATCCCATGGTGATACAACTCCATGACGCGCTTGAACGTCTGGCAGCATTTGACTCACGCAAAGCACAGGTGGTTGAGATGCGCTATTTCGGCGGGCTCACAGCCGAGGAGATTGCAGCGGTTCTTCACATCTCACCACAGAGCGTGAACCGCGACTGGAGCTTGGCCAAGGCGTGGCTGGTCCGGGAAATGAACAGCGAGAATGCGAATGGAGCACCAGCGCTGGGCGGCAATTGAATCGCTTTATCAGGAAGCGCTCGAACACGAGCCTGCCGAGCGCTCGGCCTGGCTCCAGGAGGCCTGTGGCGATGATACGGTTCTGTTCAAAGAAGTTGAATCGCTGCTTGCCTGCGCTGACGTGAGTCTGTCGAACCCTGCGGCGCGTCCCCGGATGGCCAGACTCTGGGATCATATCGCGGGACATTCCGATATCGATTCGCAGTCGCTGAGCGCTGCTGCGGCAGATGATTCCGGCGTTGCGTCTCCGTCCGCTGACGTGACGTCTGCATTGCCTTCCAACATTGGTCCTTACCGGATTCTGCGTCTTCTTGGCGAAGGCGGAATGGGACTTGTGTATGAGGCTGAGCAGGAGCACCCGCGGCGCACGGTGGCCCTCAAAGTCATTAGGTCCGGTCTAAGCGATCCCAAATTGGTTCGGCGCTTCGAGCAGGAATTACTGGCGCTGGGACGGTTGCAACATCCTGGCATTGCCCAAATCTATGAAGCGGGCACCGCTGACAACGGATTCGGACCACAACCCTATTTCGCTATGGAACTCGTCCGCGGTCAGCCGCTGCTCGAGTACGCCGACGCGCATCAACTGACATCTCGCCAACGGCTGGATCTTATGGCCCGCGTCTGCGACGCTGTTCACCACGCCCATCAACGCGGCATCATCCACCGCGATCTTAAACCCGGCAATGTCCTCGTGGATGAAACCGGCCAACCCAAGATCCTCGATTTCGGTGTGGCGCGAGCGATCGACAGCGACGCCCGAATGACCCATCAGACTGATCTGGGACAGATCGTCGGAACCCTCGTCTATATGAGTCCGGAACAGGTCCTGGCAGACCCGCTGGAACTGGACACGCGAAGTGATATTTATTCGCTCGGTGTCGTGCTTTATCAACTATTAGCCGGAAGATTGCCGTACAAAGTCAGTCCCCGCCTGCCCGAAGCAGTGCGAACGATTCAAGAGGACGAGCCGAAACCGTTAAGCACAGTCAGCGGCGCATACCGTGGTGACATCGAAACCATCGTTGGCAAAGCGCTTGAGAAAGACAAGACACGGCGCTACTCGTCGGCAGCGAATTAGGCGTTGATATCCGCCACTACCTTCATGACGAGCCGATCATGGCGCGTCCGGCCAGCACTATTTATCACTTGCAGAAGTTCACGCGCCGGCACAAAGCACTGGTGTCAGGGATTGCGGCAGTATTCGCTGTGCTAACTGCAGGAATTCTCATCAGCACTCGAGAGGCGGCGAGAGCGAACAAGGAAGCGGAGACCTCCCGGGCGATCAGCGATTTTCTGCAAAACGATCTGCTAGCGCAGGCCAGCGCGGCCAACCAGGCGCAGCCGAACACCGAACCCGATCCGGATCTTAAAGTGCGAACTGCATTAGACCGTGCAGCGGCCCGGATCGCACGCCGGTTCAACCGACAACCGGAGGTGGAAGCGGCGATTCGGGAGACAATAGGGCAATCCTACCTTGATCTCGGTTTGTTTCCACAGGCCCGGTCGCATTTGCAACGGGCACTGGACTTGCAACGCCAGGTGTGGGGACCCAAGAATCCCACAACTCTCAAAACCATGAGTCGCACCGGATATGTTGCCTTCCTTCAGGGTAACTTTCCTGAGGCCGAGGCGCTTCTCGGAAGATCGCTGGAAATGCAGAAGCGGATTCTGGGTCCGGAGCATCTCGATACCCTCTCAACCATGAACTATCTGGCCAACGTCTACTGGGCGGAGGGCAAATATCCACAGGCCGAGATGCTTCATACACAGACACTGGCGATTCGGCGTCGCGTGCTTGGCCCTGAGCATCCTGACACCATCGCGTCCATGAATAATCTGGGGATCGTCTATGACGAGGAAGGTAAATATGCACAGGCCGAGACGCTCTACAGTCAGGCTTTAGAGATACTGCGCCGTGTGTCAGGTCCCGAGCATCCTCGCACTTTGATGTCCATGTCAAATTTGGCAGTCGTATACGACGAGCTGGGTAAGTACGAGCAGGCGGAGGCACTCGACACCCGGATCCTTGAGATTCAGCGACGCGTGTTGGGTCCTGAGCATCCGGACACGCTCATGTCTATGCACAATTTAGCGGTCGTCTATTCAGCGGAGGGGAATTATGCGCGGGCCGAGCAGCTTAATAGCGAGAACGTGGAGATCCGGCGACGCGTATTGGGCCCTGAGCATCTCGATACCCTCATGTCCATGCATAGTCTCGCAGATGTGTACTTGGCGGAGGGCAAGTTCGCACCGGCAGAAGCTCTCTATAGCGAGACACTGGAGTTGCAGCAACGCGTGTTGGGCGCTGAACATTCCAATACTTTGGATTCGATGACAGGTTTGGCAGCAGCTTACGCCGCGCGGGGAAAGTATACGCAGGCAGAAGGTTTGTTCATCCAAAACTTGGATGTTCGTCGCCGCGTGCTCGGACCTCAGCATCCTGCTTTTCTTACCACGGTTTCCGCTCTCGCTGCCATGTATCAGCAGGAAGGCAGGTACGCTCAGGCGGAGATCTACGCCACACAAGCCCTAGCAGGGCGCCGGAAAGCCCTCGGCTCGAATGACGCGGACACGATGGCGTCAGCGGCGGATTTGGCGCTCGCTTATCAGTCGCAGGGAAAGTTTACCGAGGCTGAACCCCTCGCTGGCGAGTAGCTCGCATTCTATCGAATGAAACAGGCGGATGACTGGCAACGATTCCGTGCCGAGAGTCTGGTGGGCGCCAGCATGGCCGGGCAGAAGAAATATAGCGAAGCGGAACCGCTGCTGCTCGAAGGTTACGAGGGGATGATGGCGAGAGGAGACAAGATTCCGGCTCCGGACTGCTATTACCTGGACCTGGCCCACGACTGGATTGCCCAACTCTATCGAGCCTGGGGCAAGCCAAAGAAAGCAGCCGGGTGGAGCAGGAGCCTGCACGCCGGCAGTATTCCTTCTACCAAGGAATAGTTGGCTCAAAGTGGCTTGGCGATCCGCCCCGAGTCCATTCACGCGTTTCGGTTGTTCAGACAAAAATCTCTCCGCTGATTAGTAGTTGCATCAGCTTTTCTCGCCTTTATGAACAGAGGGCTGCCGCTCATTCATGAGGCTATTTCGCTCAGTGGAGGTTAAAAAACAGTGTTCTGCTTCATGAGCTTTTCCCGGTCAAACTCATGAAAATCACCTTGACACCGCGAGAATTCGAGGAGCAGGATTCCTGCAAATTGAATCGTTTGAATAAAAATTGATTTGCAGAAAAGAGAATCATTATGCCCGTCCCTGACCCGCGCCGCTCCATCCGGCGTCCGCTGATCTCGCTCCTCGGAGTTCTGCTTCTCGAGTTCGCCTGGGTGAGTGTTGCTTCTGCGCAATCTGCCTATGTCCGCGTCAGCCAAGTTGGTTACGAGACAGGATCGGGACCGTTTCGCGCATACCTCATGTCGACCGTGGCCGAGGACGGGGCTACCTTCAAGATTCTCAATTCGAAAGGAGTGGCTACCTGTCGTGGCGCAGTCGGGGCTTCTCTTGGCGCCTGGAGCCACAGCAAGACAGTGCGGTATTCCGTCTATGCCATCGACTTCACTGTTCCCGGAGGTGAGCTGTACAAGATCTCGATTTCGGGGCCAGCCGCGGCGACCTCGCCAGCGTTTGCGGTCGATTCTCCAGACAAGCTTTACTCCGGTCTACTGCTGAACACCTTGTTTTTTTATGAGACAGAACGCGACGGCGCAGACTACATCCCCAATGCCTTGCGCGATGCACCGGGACATCTGAAGGACCAGCGGGCGCAGGTCTATCAAACCCCTCCTTTGGACAGCAACGATTTCATCGATAACATCCCTCCGGTCCCACCCCTAACATCCGTAGATTCCCAAAGCATAGACGCATCCGGCGGATGGTGGGACGCCGGCGATTACCTGAAATACGTCCAGACGACAAGTTACACGGCAGCCCTGATGCAGATAGGGGTTCGTGATTTTCCGAGGCAGATGGGAGCAGGGGCTCCGCTGTATCCGCCTGCGGCCCCGGTTTCTATTTCCTACGCGGGCAATAGCGGTGAGGGATCTCCGGTGTCCTCGGATTTTACGAGAGAGGCAAGGTTTGGAATCGACTGGTTGATGAAGATGTGGAATGACCAGACGAAGACTCTCTACTACCAGGTGGATAATTCGCAGGATTGGGATTACTACGGAGAAGGAGATCCCAGTTCTGCCACAGGAAATTGCGGAGGAACTTATAACTCACCTTACTGCCTGATTACAGAGTATGACATCTGGACGCTGCCTCAGGCGGCGGATAACTACCAGCAAGCCGGCGATCCGAAGCCTTGCCACGTGTTCACAACGTTCTACATCTGTAACCGTCCGGTGTTCATCGCCGGGCCGGCCGGTGCGCAAATCAGTCCAAACCTAGCCGGCCGTCTGGCAGCGGACTTCGCGCTGTGTTATCAACTCAACCGCACTGCAGACCCGCCTTTGGGACGCCAGTGTCTGAAAGATGCAGAGGACATCTTCGCGTTGGCCAAAACGAATTATCCGGATCCCGCGCCAGCGGGGGACT
>Ga0206998_1168_pt1 | contig 14993 bp, 15 predicted proteins | sample Alteio_BWMinCont_FD_153309 | JGI IMG/M metagenome (GOLD analysis project Ga0206998, IMG submission 153309) | Enriched cells from forest soil in Barre Woods Harvard Forest LTER site, Petersham, Massachusetts, United States -... | ecosystem: Environmental > Terrestrial > Soil > Temperate forest >... | reverse complement strand
ATAAGTTCTGTAATTCCCGCAGCAATGGCTTCTTCTACTGCATATTGAATTAAAGGTTTATCAACGACAGGCATCATTTCTTTTGGATTGGCTTTTGTTGCGGGTAGAAACCGCATACCCATTCCGGCGACAGGGAAAACGGCTTTTTGAATGTTTTGCAAGTTAAACTTCCTTAATTATTGATGTATAGGTTTGATCACATCCCAACGTTTACAGCTAGGACATTGCCATTGGAGCGTACGACCTGAAAAACCGCAAGCTTGACATCGGTATAAAGGCTTATTAATTAACATTTTTTCAATCAATTCTTGAATTAATTTAAGTTCCTCTTTAGCACCCCCTTCCGTTCGGACAACACTAAATTGAATTAATCTTTGTAATCCACGAAGAGAAGGGTATTCTCTTAAATGCTGCACAACAAACTCAGAGGCTTCCGTTTCACTTTTGTTTTTGTTGAGCCAATCGGCAAACGATAAGACCACTGAAATATTAGGGCGATCCCTTAAATATTCGGTCAAATATTTTACCATCCCTTCAGGATTGTGTAAATTTTCGTAACATCTTGCTAGGGGGAAAATTATTTCAGATAGAAAATCAGGGTCTTGTTTTTCTACTCGTTTATAAGCTTTAAGTGCTAATTTATAATTTTGAGCTTGTACTTCCATATTCCCTAAAAGAAGACTGGCCCTAACACTTCGTCTGTTCACGTCCCGAGCTTTATGAATATGAAGGTGTGCCAGTTCTTGTTCCCCTTTCAACCAATGTTGTTCCGCTAATTCACAATAAAAATGAGCTATCTGCGGTGTCATATCTCGATGTGTAGTAGCCTGTAATTTTAAAGCGGCTTGTATTGCTCTTTGCCAATCTTTGCTTTGTTGATAAATTTCTATTAAATGCTGAAGACCCGCATCCAGTTCAGATCCTTGATTCACCAATTCTAACAATACATTTTCAGCGCGGTCTAGCACACCCGCACGCATATAATCTCGACTTAACTCTAATAATGATAATGCCCGCTGCTCAGCAGTGAGCGAAGGTTTTGCAATTAAATTTTGGTGAATACCAATGGCCTTATCCACTTCTCCTCGACGACGGAAAAGCCCCCCTAATGCTAAATGCGTCTCGATCGTTTCCTGATTACTGTCCAAGAGTTTTACAAAAACATCTACCGCTTTTTCAGGTTGCCTATTGATAAGATAATTTAATCCCGCAAGTCGCCTTACGGCATTCCATACAGGCAAACGTCTTCCAATCCACCAACCCGATAAAGCCGCCAGCGGAAGCAGTAGAAAAAGTAATTCCCACATTAACCTTGACCTTTTCGTTGACGCCTTATTTTTAATTTAAGGCGTATAATAGAGGGCAAAGAGACAACAAAACCAATGACGATACCGATTATAAAAATACCAACTAATAGAACAGACAGAGGAAGGGCTTTTGTACCAAGGTAATAATTAACGACAACGGTCTGGGCATTTAAAATAGCAAAACTGACCCCAAGTAACAGTGTCAAAGCAAGTATGATGAGGCCTAATAAACGCATAAATCTAAACTCCATGTCATTGCGAGCATAGCGAAGCAATCTCCTAGTCTTTGCGAGAGAGCTCGCGACCCCGTCATTGCGAGGGAGCGAAGCTCCCGAAGCAATCTAGATCTGGATTGCTTCGCTACGCTCGCAATGACGAAACCCGACGTCAATGACGAAACCTAACGCAATGACGGAGGGTGCTACTACCTATCCTTACTGTCCATTTGTTCCTTGAACAGATCACCTAACGTCGGGCTTGCTGTATCGGTACGGTTCAACTCACGCATGACTTCCTGTTCTTCTTGGCTTTCTTTCGCCTTCACAGATAAGGTCACTACCCGGTTTTTACGATCCACACCCATATATTTGGCTTCAATCGCATCGCCTTCCTTTAACACGGTACGAGCATCTTCTACTCGTTCCCTGCTTAATTCTGCTGCTTTCAAATACCCTTCTACGCCCTCTGCTAATTGAATCACCGCGCCTTTAGCATCCACTGAAGTGACGATACCATTCACGATGCTGCCCTTAGTATGTTCCGAAGTATAGCTGGCAAAGGGATCGCCTTCTAATTGTTTAATCCCTAAGGAAATACGCTCACGTTCGGGATCCACGGCCAACACAACCGCTTCCACTTCTTCGCCTTTCTTATACCGACGAACAGCTTCTTCCCCAGTTTCATTCCATGAAATATCCGAAAGATGGACTAGCCCATCGATACCACCTTCTAAACCGATGAAAATACCAAAATCGGTAATCGATTTAATTTTCCCTGAAACTCTATCGCTCTTATTATGAGTCGATGCAAAAGCTTCCCAAGGATTAGATTTACATTGTTTAAGTCCCAGTGAAATTCGACGACGTTCTTCGTCAATCTCTAACACCATCACTTCAACTTCTTGTCCTAATTGAACAACCTTGCTGGGATGAATATTTTTATTGGTCCAATCCATTTCAGATACGTGAACCAACCCTTCCACCCCTTCTTCAATTTCAACAAAACAACCATAATCTGTAATATTGGTAATTTTACCTACCAATCGTGTATCAACAGGATAACGTGCTGTAATTGAAACCCAAGGATCGGAGCCCAATTGTTTTAACCCTAAAGAAACACGATTACGTTCACGATCAAATTTCAAAACTTTGACCATCATTTCTTGTCCTACCGTGACAATTTCATTAGGATGTTTGACTCTACGCCAAGCCATATCGGTGATATGCAGTAAACCATCGATACCCCCTAAATCCACAAATGCACCATAATCGGTTAAATTCTTAACGATACCCTTTACTTCCTGGCCTTCTTGTAAGTTGGCTATTAAGGAATCGCGTTCCTGGCTGCTCTCCGATTCCATAACAGATCGTCGTGACACCACCACGTTATTTCGTTTTTGATCAAGCTTAATAACTTTAAATTCTAACTCTTTACCTTCCAAATTCCCTGGATCTCGCACAGGGCGAACATCCACAAGCGAACCTGGTAAGAAGGCACGAATATTTTGAATTTCAACGGTAAAACCCCCTTTCACTTTACCACTGATAATACCTTTAACTGCCTCACCTGTTTCATGGGCTTTAGCCAATCGATGCCATGCTTGAGCTCGTTTAGCCTTTTCTCGAGAAAGTGGCGTTCTGCCTGTTCCATCTTCTAAGGCATCAAGAACAACTTCAACCTCAGATCCAAGCTCGATCTCCAACTGACCATTTTCATCAAAAAACTGACTGATGGGCACGGCCCCTTCCGATTTTAAACCCACATCGATGATGATATATTCTTCATCAATCCGAATGACTTTACCGGTTATGACAGCACCTGGACGGATATCCGTTTTGGCAAGACTTTGTTCAAATAATTCTGCGAAGTTTTCGCTCATGTTCACTTCCAATTCTCTGCGCTGGCTTTACACATAAAACCATTTTCGCAGGCCTAAAGGTTAAAATTTCAAGAAACGTTGCTTTATTTCGCTCATCACGAGATTAAGCACTGTCTCTATCCCTATTCCTGTCGTATCAATCACCACAGCTTCTTTTGCAGGAATCAACGGCGCAACTACACGCGCTTTATCGCGAGCATCACGCTCAGCTATCTCCTCCAAAAGACTTTGCAGAGTAACATTCTTAACAACATCTTTCAACTGCAAAAAACGTCTCATTGCCCGTTCTTCCTGACTGGCTACCAAAAAAATCTTCAATTGGGCTTTTGGAAATACAACGGTGCCCATATCTCGCCCATCCGCCACCAGCCCAGGGGGCGTTAAAAAAGCCCTTTGGCGTTCCAAAAGCGCATTTCGCACGGCGGGGTACACTGCAATTTTAGAAGCAATATTACCGCATTGCTCACTTCTAATGGCTTGAGTCACACATTTTCCCTCTAAAAAGATCTCGGCACCAAACTGCGTCTCTAAATTGTAGGCTAAAGCGGCCAATTTTTTTTCATTGGTTAAATCGATATGCTGGTTCAAAGCCGCTAGGGCTAAAATTCGATATAAAGCCCCACTATCTAAAAAATGCCAACCCAATTCTTTAGCGACGAGGAGCCCCAGGGTGCCCTTACCTGAGCCACCGGGACCATCAATGGTCACCACGGGTATGTTTGATTGCACTTTATTCATCTAAGTTTTCTTTCTCTGCATAAGGTAATGAAAAATGACGATAAGCCTGTTCCGTTGCAATACGACCCCTTGGGGTTCGCATTAAAAAACCTTGTTGAATCAGATAAGGCTCCAAGACATCCTCTATCGTTCCCCGTTCTTCCCCAATAGCAGCGGATAAACTGTCTAACCCAACGGGACCGCCGCTAAATTTTTCAATTACCGCACGTAACAATTTTCTATCCATCATATCAAACCCTTGCAGATCCACTTCGAGTAAATTCAAGGCAAGACCTGCAATTTCAAGGTTAATAGATCCATCTGCTTTGACTTCGGCATAATCTCGAACTCGACGTAATAATCGATTGGCAATTCTAGGGGTCCCTCGTGAACGACGTGCAATTTCCAGCGCGCCGTTATTATCAATATTAACCTTTAAAATAGCGGCAGATCGCGAGACAATGTACGTCAGATCGGGCACTGAATAAAACTCTAATCGTTGCACGATACCAAAGCGATCTCTAAGGGGAGAGGTTAAACTGCCCGCACGCGTGGTTGCTCCCACTAAGGTAAAGGGAGGCAATTCTAATTTGATTGATCGGGCGGCAGGGCCTTCGCCAATCATAATATCTAGCTGACCATCTTCCATGGCTGGATATAGAATTTCTTCAACAACAGGACTTAAACGATGAATTTCATCAATAAATAAGACATCTCTTGATTCTAAATTGGTTAAAATAGCCGCTAAATCGCCCGCTTTTTCCAAAACCGGACCCGAGGTTTGACGTAATGAAACCCCTAATTCAGAGGCCACAATATGCGCTAACGTGGTTTTTCCAAGTCCAGGCGGTCCATATAATAATACGTGGTCGAGTGCCTCTCCTCGATTTCTGGCGGCTTTAATAAATAAACCCATTTGATCACAAATATTCGGTTGTCCAATATAATCGGCCAGAAACTTAGGGCGGATTGCTTTATCTAAACGTTCTTCGTCTCCTTTGAGGTGGGCACTGGTTAATCTATCGGTTTCAATCATTTTGCCAATCCTTGCAGCGCTAAGCGGATGAGGTCTTGGGTCGTAGCACCTTCTGTTCCTACCTTCAAAATAGCTCGATTGGCGTCTTGTGGTTTATATCCTAAAGAAATCAAGGCTTGGATGGCTTCCTCCTCTGATTCTTTAAGACTTGATTCACCTAACTTCGTTTCAAGCAATCGATGTGAAAAATCACTTTCAAACAATTCTTGTTTTGCTAATTTACCGGCCATTTCAAGTAATAATCTTTCTGCTGTTTTCTTACCCACCCCTGGCAAGCGAACCAAAGGATTCGCATCGCGGCTCTCGACACATTGAATAAATTTTGAAACTTCTATCCCCGATAAGATAGTCAATGCCATTTTAGGACCCACGCCTGAAATTTTAATAAGCGTTCTAAACAAGACTCGTTCTCGTTCCTCATGAAATCCATATAAAATTTGCGCGTCTTCGCGTACATGAAAATGGATCCATAATTTGACGCTCCCCCCTATTTCAGGAAGTTGATAAATGGTAGACATAGGGGCTAAAACCTCATAGCCCACCCCATTGACTTCAATCAAAAGAAAAGGCGGCTTTTTGATGGCAAGGTGCCCTTGTAAACGACCAATCATATTGGGATCCCTAATAAAGACATTTGACTATGGCACACTGCAAGGGCTAAGGCATCTGCAGCATCTGTTTGAGGCAATCCATCTAATTTTAAAAGAGAGCGCATCATATGTTGTACCTGGTTTTTTTCTGCGCCGCCATATCCTACGACAGTTTTTTTAACCTGCCTTGGCGTATATTCTGCAATAGATAACTCTTGTAAAGCAACGGCTGTCATCAGAGCACCCCGAATTTGTCCCAATTTTAACGCAGAAGAAACATTTTTATGAACAAATATTTTCTCGATAACAACCGCTTGGGGCGCGTAATCGAGAATAATTTGCGTAATATCTTTAAACACACGTTTTAGACGTTCTTCCCAAGTATATTTACCAATCCGAATGCAACCACTCACAATGTAACGATGGGCTCTTTTATCGCGTTCAATAATACCAAACCCTGTAATTTGCGAACCGGGATCTATGCCTAAAATACGTATAAATTTTATCCTTCTAATCCCATTTGTTCTAAAATTTCTTCCGCAATATCCCCATTAGAATAAACCATTTGAACATCCTCTAAGTCTTCTAATATATCAATCAATTTATTTAACTTTTCAGCCAGTTCTGGTTCAGAGATGGTAATCACAGTTGAAGGCAAAAAGGTAATTTCTGAACGTTCTGGTTTAAGGCCTTTTTTTGCGATGGCCTGTTTAACCGCGCCGAATTGTTCAAAACTGGTTTGTATTTCAATTGACCCTTCTTCATCCGACTTAACATCTTCGGCACCCGCTTCCAAAGCCAAATTTAATATCTCATCCTCATTAAGTCCTGGCGCAAAAACAATTTGACCCATCTTGGTAAATAAATACGCCACGGAACCTTCTGTACCTAGGTTGCCACCGTGTTTAGCAAAAGCATGTCGCACCTCAGAAACCGTTCGTTTTCGATTGTTCGTCATACAATCTACCATAATGGCCACCCCTCCTGGCCCATATCCTTCATAGCGTATTTCTTCTACATCCTGGCCTTCTTGCCCACCGGCACCTCTTTTGATGGCGCGATCGATGGTATCGCGTGTCATATTAGAGTCTAATGCTTTTTCAATCGCGGTTCTTAAACGCGGGTTGGCGTTGGGATCCCCGCCCCCCTGTCTCGCTGCTACGCTGATTTCTCTAATTAATTTCGTAAAGAGTTTTCCACGCCGAGCATCTCTGCCCATTTTGCGAAATCTAATGTTAGCCCACTTGCTATGTCCAGCCATATCTCACTACCCTCCTCAACCCTCCCCACAGGGGAGGGAGAAATCCCCTTTTCCCCTCTCCCGCAAGCTCTGTAGAATCTCTTCAGCCATATCATCTTCTAACCACTTCGCTTCTTCAACGAGATACTTTTTTTGTATTGCCACGATATCAGGGTGCGGTGTTCCCTGAATATCTTCAGCGGCTTTAAATACAATCCCTGTGAAAGCAATGCCTTTTTGACTTGCAAAAGCGTTTAAATTCGTGATGTGATCTTCGCGATCATCCACGCATATAATTTTATCTGGGTTCATTTCTTGCAAAAGCAATTCTAGCATTTCAACTTTGCTAAAAGGCCCTGTCATAATAATCCCTTTGTGAAAAACCGCATAGCCTCGTTTATCTTTTTTTAAGATTTTGTTTTCACTATTCCCAAAAGAATTTGAAAAATGGATATTATTGTCCCTAAGCTCTTGATAACGCCAGGTTTCCATGCTCGAAATTGCCCCCAATGACCCCGTGTCCATTTGAGTTAAAGCAAACACAAAAGCCCCCGCGTTTTTTGCTTCTTCTATGAGCGATGGCCATTCTTCAGAAACCAATTGGATTTTTCGTTGCAAGCGCCATTGGCTTAAGATGTTGTCGAACTTAGGGTATTGATGCTGGTTCTTTTTGAGCTCATCAATCAAAAAGCGATGAGGATTATTTTTATAGCGAAATAGATTGGATTTTGGCGTGATGAGCGTATCATCCACATCTAGGAGTACTAGCGTATTTTCATCTATTTGTTGAAAAATAGGTTTAAGTTTATCGATAGAGCGAAGATAAATGATTTCAGCAAAAGCAAGATTCGACAAAGACATAAAACCCCCACGATTTGAGCAAGAATCAATGCAACATAGGATTGTAAAAAATAATGTCTATACCGCATACGCAATTAAATTAAAGCCAAATGTCAATATATTATAGGTGAGTGATGAAATCAATCACTCAACCCGTTATAAAAAAAACAATTTGGCTAACTTGTAACGGTTTTTCTTCTCATTACGTTGGTTACCTAGCTGCTGTTGCTGTTGTCGTTCCCGTTGTTACCGATGGGAGCGCTATCGATGAGGGCGTTGCCCCACCTGCCTCTGCAAGGATTCCGGTTGTATGGTCCATTGCTGTTATTGCTCTATGTTGATTCAAAAGATAAGCATGTAATAATGAAGATGGACGATCATTTGTAGATTCTACTGAAACGCACCTATCTACTGGAGCACTATTACTAACAAATTCTCTTAAAGTCTTCGTTAAATTCAAAGGATCCCTCACTAGAGAGAGAAGGCGTTCAACATGTTGAGAGTCTATTTGTGAAGCAACCTTTACTGCATTTTCAAGCGTATATTTTATTGCCACTCTCACAAATTTTACTGCCTCGGTTTCAGATTTATCCTTTTCTTCTGAACCGACTGCAGCCGAAGTTAACCTGACTGCAGGTCCTCCTGTAGGAGTAGTCAAAGGTATTAACCGTATAGTAGGTGCTGCTACCGCTGCTACCCGTGCATTAGGGTCAGCAATAGTCAACTCAACAAAACTGGGAGCTCCTCCAATATCAGCATCATCAGGATTAGCTGTTGCAATAGGCGCTAGTGCAGAACCATTAACGTCTTGAGAATGTTTTGTATCCCTCATGGGTAGTCTCGGAGTCACTGAATGAAGCATTGTGCCTGCTGATGAGTCAACATTTGCTGCTGCCTGCTTAGCGCTTTCTTCTTCTGCTGCCCGTCTAGCCCTTTCTATTTTTGCTGCATTTTCTGTTTCTGTGGCTGCGTTAGCGCTTTCTTGTTGGCTTTTTTGGTAATCGGCAAAATCTAGCGGATTTAGCTCATATTCTTCAACAATCTTTGTTATATTACTATTATTTATATTTAATTGAGAGTTTATTAACAAAAAACGAAACAGTAAATGGTTATAAAAACTGTTTTTAATTAACAAACAATTTAAAGGTAATGAACTTTCGAGATTTCCAATACACTCCAAACCACGTCCATTAGTTATAATTTCCATTAAAGTAGCAGGCATAGGTAACGGTGAAGGCGTCGTCGTTATGGGCGCTGTGAAATTTAACCTTAAAAAATCAATGCTTAATACGGTCATGACTGCATGGGTCGGTTCACTTAATAGATATTTACGCATGGAAGCAATGAAAGAAGGATCCGGTTCATTGACCCTCTTTAGGAAATTCCAGATCTGAAAAGTTTGAACTAATGCTTGACAAATTTTAGGTAATTCATTAGGGCCATTTCCTTTAATGGGAGTTAATTCATCATTTGATTGACAGAGACTAGCATTAGACAACAATGGTCGATCCTCTAATTCTTTTAAATGCAAAAGAGAACTAAAAATAGGATCTGAATTATTCATCTCTGCTAAATGATTTCTTAATAAACAATTTGATCTAAAAGGATGAATAAAGGCTCTATAATCTATAGGACCTAAACTTGCTCCAAAATTAACCAACGCTGTTGCGATCTCACGATTCCCTAATCTTAATGCCATATCCAACGCAGTTTCTCTTCCAACCGCGTTATGCATAATTGCATCCACAGGTACGCCAAATTGAATTAACCACTGTAAAGTTTGAAAAGAACTTCGATTTTGAACAGCAAAATGTAAAGCTGTTTGAAATTCAATATCTGATCCCTCGACCACCCTAAAGGGCGGTATACTACCTCCTCTATAGCGACTGAGCAATCTGGTATCTTTCTCCCATTTGACACAAACGTTATGCTCCTGTAATTCCCGACAGGGGGTGGGTAAGAAAAAGGATTCAAATTGGCCTAAATTAAAATAGGGTAACAGTTCTTGAATGCGTTTATAGTCGCTTGTTCCCTTAAAATCATTATAATTCAGTCCATTAGCTGCGTAATGCCGCGCTAACACATATAATAAATGTTGTCTCTGAATATCAGATAGACCTGCCAGTGTAGAAGCTCGTAAACCTAAATTTCTGACAAAGTCTCCCTGTATAACATCATTAATAATATCGTTAAATTCTTTCATTTGAATATGCCCTCAGTGTGTTAATTCTTAAAGTTTGTAAGATACCACATTATTAAAAAAAAAGTTACTGAGCTTAAAACCAGGGAATCCTCCCTAACCCCCTCCTCCTTTACCAAAAAGAGCATCTATGGCAAAATAGTGCAATTTCTTAAATTAAGTAAAACTTTAAATGAAGTATCATGGCTATATAGCCCAAATTGAGTATAGCGAAGAAGATGACGCGTTTTTTGGAACGGTCGTAAATTTATCGAGAGATCGAATTTGTTTTGGCGGGAATACTGTTAAACAGCTTAAAAAACATCTACAAGAATCTATCGATGGACATATTGCAAATTGTAAAAAATTAGGTATCGAACCTGAAAAACCATATGGTGGTCGAATTACCTTACGTACCACACCTAAAAAACACGCTCTTTTAGTTGAAGCTGCATTTAAAACAAAACATCATTCTTTAAACGAATGGATGAATGACGTACTGATACATGAAGCTGAGTAATTCTTCATTATTTCTGAAATAAATTTTTTATCTTACAAAGAAGGGAGGAGGACCAAATGAATCATTAATTTTTTTAACTACTTTTTTATCTTTTGCCTTAACCTCCATACACAAATTATCATTAATATCTATATAGATTTCAAATTTCTCTTCAGAAGAGCCGTCTCGTATGTAATGTCTTGCAATTTCTTCATCCTTAAATCCCAATAAAAAACATGTAATTATGCTGTCACACATTTGAGTTAATTTTAATAAATCATCCCAGTGTAGCATCAAACCAAATTCTGAATTTTTTACAGCATTTTCAAGCTCATATGCAAACTCACCACCTTCAATTTTATCAATTACCCATAAATCAGAAATACACCAATGCAAACTTTTGCCTTCTGTTTCCATAGTAGCCAAAATATCAATTAATCGTGGCCTAAGATAATAAGTATCATTATCGCTCATATGATGACACCTTTAGTTTAACAAATTTCGTCTCTGAATATCACATGCATTAAATAGTGAAAGGCTCTGGATCACCTCTTCTTAAATATCCTCTGGAAATAGATTCCTCCCAAAAGCGACAAATAATTATATCGTCGACAGCTTAAGCTAATTTCCATAAGTCTTGCCATTGTACTATTACTAATGTTGGGCGACTTTTAACTGCTCAAAAATCGTCATACGCCCAATCCCAATCAGGTTTTTCTTCACACATTTTAATAAATTCTTTACCAGGCAATACTAAACCGAAATCATTGTCAATAAAAACGTTGTCTTTATTAGCGATAAATTTTAATACCAATTTAACATGGTTAATGTCCTTAAAATGAATATAATAAAATTGTAATGATAAAAGAGTTTTTTTAAAATTATCCAGTTCATCAGTCTCATAAAAACATTCGACATCTGAGCCTTTTATAATTTTCACATGCTCACCAAAAAAATCACCTTCTTTTTTAAATTCTAACCATATGCATTTTTCACCCCGATGAACAGGTGTATTTGTAATATTTTTCTTCAAAATATTTTGCATATCATCTAACCTATAGCTGTCATCAGTGATTAAGATAAGATCTCTCATAATGTATTTCTCCTAAAGCTTTTAATAAATCTTCAACATCATTGAAAACTGTAAACCCGCTGCGATTTGCAGCTTTTACTACCGAAGGTTTAAACATTCTACTGCGACCTATTAAGGTATTAGCATCAAAACCAATGACTGTAAGATCTGTGAGTTCCTGTGAAAGCCGTTTAAGATATCTGTAATACGGTGCGCCGCTACTCCGCTCCATAAGTTTTCAAATACCAATTAAGCATTTTCCAGGCACTTTCGTCTGAAAACATTTTTTCATCGTAAGGCGCAAATCCATTCTCTTCAGCATTTTCAACATTAATTTCATCAGGGTGCGCTTCTTCTGAACTAATAAAAGCATATTTAGGAGGTAACAATTTACAAATTTCTTTACAAAGAGCAAAAAAATGCTATTACTCGATTTATATTTGAAAGTTTCAAATTATTTCCATGTCCCCAAATAAAATTTTCTCTGCTAGAAATTGTTATGACTCGATATTTTGGAAAGAAACATAAGCTAATTTTGGCTTGTAAATCATGTAGGGAACCCCATAAATTTACAACGGCCACATTACACTTAACATTAGTTATTTCTTGAATAAAATCGTTATATGAGGCATCTTCTGCTAAAATCAAATCATCCCCTTCTAACGTAAAAGCCCCAAATTTATATTTCTCATGCACTTTAAAGCCATGACTAAAGAAAATCTGAATCATTTGATTTAGGTTTTCTGGGGAACATTTTTTGTAGGCTAGTGCACATTCTAATTCTGCCCATCCTAATGCCTGCTCTTCTCTCATTTGGTATCCTTCAGTTTCATAGTTTAAGGCAGATTAATTGTGTAATCTCTACCATAACGGCCAAGTCGCATCGCAACTTCCGCTTCATTAGTTATTACTGGTACCATAGTCTCAAAGGTGTAGCCCCCTTTGGCGTTTTCGACCATTCTAACAGTATGGCCAGTAACTTCGCTATATATATCTACAACATTGTGTCTTGTACCTATTTTAGCTATATGTCCGGGAGTGACAATCGAGGGATTATTTATAGTTTCTTCAACTATACTTATAGCGGTTCGAATTCCTGAATGGGTTGCAGGAAAATATAATTCACCTTTTTTTATTTTGGATTGTAATTTGTTGTGTAATCGCTCCCGATTATAATTTAAAAAAGCTTGCACACCATTATTAGTCAAATCGACATTTCCAAACGTTGTACCAATAATTTCTCCCGATCTGTGAATTTGCCTTTCTGGTTGCAATGCAGAATAATGATGTAGAAGATTCCTTCCTGCTGGTACTGTCTCACAGAGACGAACTGTTGGTTGCTCTAATTCTGAGGTAAGCGCTCCAAATCTTACTGAAAGTTGTGAACTACTTCCAATTCCACTGTTAACAGATCCCAGAGCTCCAAAATTTCGTGCAGAATACAAAAACATTTTCCCGCCCATTTGCATTGTTCGAAAACCCAAATTCATAAGAGAAATAGCAGGGGGTACGACACCAATTACTGGAGAGACTACCTCTCCAGCGTGTTGACCTGCGGTAAAATAGTTACCTTGTCCATAATGCAGCGCTGAATTAATAAAGCTGCCTTCTAAGTGGTTTAACAACCCTCGCGCTGTTCCTGGAATATCAGAGAACATGCCTCGTATTGTATTTACCCGATTTTGTGTATGTTGAGATGCGGCGGCCCGTATGTCTCTTGGCACCAATGCAATCAAAGGTTGGATCAAACCCAGAGGAGGTGGGGCAAAAGTCATAGGTTGGCTAAGAAAAGCATCCAGTCCCGCTTTAGATAAATGATATAAGCCTTTCACAGTAGAGGTTACCGTACCCCATACAGCACCCGCTACAAATACATCACTCATTGCTTCCCTGTACTGTGGATAATATAATAATCTGCTATCTGGTGTCGGCAATATCCCACGTAAGGTTTCATCCACTCTCGATATTGGACTAAGTAAGTATTTCGGGGTCAGATCTTGAAAATTACCTCTTGCACTAATACGTTCCCAGGCATTGCGGCGATAAGTGGGATTGGATTGAAGCTTGAAATTAAAACGATTGTCCTGCTGAGGTTGAGTTAAGGCAAGAAATTGAGGAGAATCCCAGTAGAACTTTCTCTCTGCATTCGGCGTACGGAGAGGCTGTGGATTTTCATCAGCATGAGCTGCTGGAATGACAAAGTTTAAGACCCTTCCAAATCCATTGCCTAAAGCATTCAAACTCGTTCGAATAAAACTCCGTTCGTTATACATAGTGGGAGAAGGTGGTCTTCTGTTATCCGATGGAGGCTGTCTAAACTGAGGAACACGAGTTCGGGGTTCAACATGATGATTTCGTTTAGACAATCCTCGATCATGCCTTTCCATACTTTTTTCGCTGCTTCTTTTGGTTTGAGTGTTATTATCAATAATGGCACACCATCTATTCTGAGTTTCTTTATCTGGAATATTTTTTACAAGTCTGCATTGCAGACCTGTCTGCATATCGTTTCCTCCTTGAGGCACTGTGAACCACCTATGTTTTATTTTATCCCAAACCTTTTTAGGGGATTCACGATCAGGGCCTTTGTGTGTATCGTTTTCTCTTTTACGTTTAGACGCTTCTTGCAGCGCTTTTTGCCTCCTAAGGTACGGACCGCCGAGATAATCATCTGTAAAAGCCTCTTCAATTTCTTTTTGACTTTTAGTAAGCCAGGGAACCAGCACCAGTGCACGTTGTCTTCGAACCCGCCAATCTTCAATATTATCATCTAGCCTACGGGGTTCTGTCGTGGAACGGTTAGTGCGAACATAATCAGCACGATTTGGCTCGAATGGGGCTTCATCTATAAAAAACATTCGCCTTCGCCTACTTCTTACAAAACTTTGCCTGTGCGGCTCTGGGGGCCAACACAAATGGCGTGCGTGATATTCTGTCAAACATTTATATGTTTCCTGATCCTCTTTATATTGAATCTCGATATCATAATCATCTATTTCATTCTCATGCATTCTATAATAATAATCAGAGAGCACATCAAACAATTGATGATCTATGAGTAATTCACTCTGAGCTTCTTTAAGACGAGCCTCGGTATAACCCTTTAACATTGTTACCATTTGTGTGGCTAATACCATATCAGGATCTTCGCCGTAACGTAGCCCAATATCTCGCTCTTCGTAACTCTTACAATCTTTTTCATGAAATTGTGGTAATAATTCAAATACAATTTTTATAATAAGAGCTTGCGATGTTGTCGGATTTATTATCTGTGTATGATGTTTACTTACAAAAACATTCCACCCCCCCTGAAAGGGGTCCCACTTCCACTCAGAAGGAAACTCAAACCCTATCGGAGGTGGAAAAAGAGCGCGAGGGTGTACCCGAGGTCGGACAGATACAGTACTTACTGGGG
>Ga0206998_1167_pt1 | contig 15060 bp, 11 predicted proteins | sample Alteio_BWMinCont_FD_153309 | JGI IMG/M metagenome (GOLD analysis project Ga0206998, IMG submission 153309) | Enriched cells from forest soil in Barre Woods Harvard Forest LTER site, Petersham, Massachusetts, United States -... | ecosystem: Environmental > Terrestrial > Soil > Temperate forest >... | reverse complement strand
GTCGTATCGTCGGTCGCTTGAACGCTTCCGGCCCGGACCGGGAGCGTTCAAGGTGGACTATGCGCTGTCGGAGCCGATTCCATGGCGGGCGAAGGAGTGTCAGCGGGCGATTACGGTTCACCTCGGCGGGACGATGGAGGAGATCGCGCGATCGGAGTGGGCGATGGCGCATGGGCGATGTGCAGAACGGCCCTTTGTACTGCTGGCGCAGCAGAGCCTGTTCGACCCGACGCGGGCGCCGGAGGGCAAGCATACGGCGTGGGCTTACTGCCATGTTCCGAATGGGTCGACGGTAGACATGACGCAGCGAATCGAGGACCAGATCGAGCGGTTTGCTCCGGGATTTCGCGATTGCGTGCTGGCGCGGCATGTGTCGACGCCGGCGTGGCTGGAGTCGCGGGATGCAAACCTAGTCGGCGGCGATATCAGCGGTGGCGCGATGTCGGTGCGGCAGATGCTGTTTCGGCCGGATCTTCGGCAGTATTCGACTTCGGACCGGAATCTTTATTTGTGCTCTTCGTCCACGCCTCCGGGGGGCGGAGTGCATGGGATGTGCGGTTACTATGCGGCGCGGGTGGCGCTGCGGCGGGCTGGGCGGTGATTCCCCGATTTGGGACTGGAGGGGTGGGTACCCCCCTCCCCCTCGATTTTGTTACTCATTGATTTTATTAGGCTTAAGGGGTATGTGGCCTGTAACTCATACATAGAGTTGCAGTTATCTCCAGCTCATAGAAAACACAGTAGTTAGGGCGCGCTGTTTCGGTGGTTTCGGCCCATGAGACACAGAAGCCCGCTCTGTGGCGGGCTTCTTTCCTCTCTATTTCTATTTTAGCGGGGTTGTTGAAATTGTCGGCCAAGAATCTCCTCTCGGACTAGTATTGGATTCGCCCGCAAGCCCAAGCTCCGAACTCTTGCGGACCGGAAGCTGATAATTAGCGGTCCTTACCCGGGGTTAAGACGGCAATGAATTCGTCGGATTGGAAAGCTCATGTCTATCGTGTCGGTTCTAACTTCGGAACTTTTGACAATGGTCCCTCGGTCGAACTTGTACCCAAGCTGCGACAGCAGATTGAACCATGGCTAGCAGCCGTATTTCAGGCGGAGCATCTCGGGCTTTTGTTAGGCAGCGGCTTCACCTTGGGTGTCGGTGGCGCCGCCAAGGTCAAAGTTGCTGGAATGGGAAAGATCAAGTTCGGATGTGACCTCGAAGACGCGGTGAACAGGCAAGCAGATATCGCAGCGAGGAGGTGCGGCCGGGGAGACGCGAACATCGAAGACCAAGTGCGAGCGGCGATGGAGCTTCACCAGGGTCTAAAGATTATGGGGGACCCGAGAGCAACCAATGGAGCACGGCGTTGAATGATGCTCTCACTGCCTTTCTAACCTCAGTCCTGCAAACTGAAAGCGATCTAAAGGCGGCGCTGGCCGGCAACTCAGAAGATGGCATACATGCTAAGAATCTCCTTACCTCTTTTCTTCTCAGCTTTGCAAGTAGGGTGCCGTCTCGCGAACGTCTTCATGTCTTCACAACGAATTACGAGAGGCTAGTTGAGTACGGATGTGATTTAGCAGGCTTGCGGATCATCGATCGATTTGTAGGGCAGCTTCATCCAATTTTTCGGGCATCACGAATCGATGTGGACGTACATTACAGTCCCCCTGGCATACGCGGTGAACCGCGATACCTGGAGGGGGTTCTCAAGTTCACCAAGTTGCACGGATCAATTGATTGGCGTTTCGAAAACGGGGTTCTTACAAGAACTCCGATGAGTTTTGGCGCCGTGCCACCGCACCCCGAATTGCCGAAGCTCCCTTTCGAAACTGTGATGATTTACCCTAACCCCGCAAAAGATCTGGAAACGTCGGAATATCCATATGCCGAATTATTCAGAGATTTTTCCGCGAGTTTGTCGAGACCCAATTCGGTGCTCGTCTGTTATGGTTACGGATTTGGGGATGACCACATTAACCGAGTCATCAAGGACATGCTGACAATTCCGTCTACTCATCTGGTGATTATTTCTTTTTCCGACAGCAACGGTCGAATAGCCAATTTCACATCGCAAGTGGGTCGCGACGCTCAGACTTCTCTTCTTGTTGGGGGTCATTTTGGCGATTTGCCGTCGCTCGTTGCCTACTACCTTCCGAAGCCGGCCATCGACCTGATTTCGTATAGACGAACTGAGCTACTGAAGAACCGAGGCGAAAGCTCCTGTGACGTTCCTTCTGGCTTGGGGTCGGCACAAGCTGAAAATGTCCCAACCACTGCAAGCAATAGAGCCGAACAATGAGCACAGTACTTGAAGGGATAGCTGGCCTCACGATAGGTGCCGTTGAGGCCGTCGCCCCGGCGGAAATTAAAGCTATTCTCGACATCGACGCACCACAGACGACAGCTTTGAATAGTGGAGTGCCGACGGGATTTCCACGCCTAAATAGCTATGTATTGTTGCCAAATGAAGCTGGGGCTGTTGTTGGTCTTGTGGTTTGGTTGGGAGTGGAAAGGTCCGCATTCCCGAAGAGAACTGGCTTAAAGGACTTCGGTCTCATCGACCTGCCTTTCCCAGTTCGAAAAATGTCTATTACTCCGGTAGGAACGCTCGTTCTCGAGGGTCAGCCGCCGGACGGCGACAGGTATGTGCTTCGGCGCGGTGTAAGCATCTTTCCATCGGTAGGAGATCCGATTCTTCTTCCTACCACACAACAGCTAAGATCGATCATAGAATCCGAGGGCAGAGATCGCCGTGTTTATATAGGACGCTCTATCTTAGCGGGGAATGCTAAAGTGTCGGTCGATCCAGACAAACTCTTCGGGCGCCACCTCGCTGTAGTCGGAAATACTGGAAGTGGTAAGTCATGTTCTGTCGCCGGGCTAATTCGGTGGTCACTTGAAGCCGCCGAGGAGGCTCGAATAGCGTCCGGCAAGAGCAGGACGACGAATGCCCGGTTCATCGTCCTTGATCCCAACGGGGAATACACCAGGACGTTCGCGGATCTGCGGCCACCTGCGCGAGTGTTCAGGGTCCCTCCCGTTGCTGTGCCCGATTTGCCGATGTCCGTCCCAGGGTGGATGTGGAACAGCCACGAGTGGAGCGCCTTCGCGATGGCGACGGCAGCGACACAAAGACCTCTACTTCTGCAGGCTCTACGAAACCTGCGCTCCGGAACTCGGGCTGGATCGCCAGTCGAGATCCGTTTGCGCAATCTCGTTCTAACCATGAAGGCCAAGTTAGAAACTATGGTTCAGGAGGGCTATGGTTCTTATACGGGATTCCCGCAGAACAAGAACGCCGGAACGTTGTTGCGCAATATTCATCGGGAGGACTTGCCGAGCTACATTGCGCAAAAGCAGGGGAGATTACGCGAGGCAATAGAGGCGTGCGCAAGTACTATCGCAGGTATCGAAGAGCGAAGGCACTGGAGTCGTGGCAACAGTGAGGGATGGAACGATTTTAGCGAGCACGATCTTGATTTGGTTGTGCAAGGCCTCGGAACCTTGGTTCAAGCGTTGCCCGCTCTTGCGCCCACAAACGTGGGTGAAGACGCGCCGTTACCTTTTGAGATCTCGGATCTGCCCGATCATCTGCAACAGCTTGCGGCTGGTAGCGGGTCGGCCCAGCTCGTGCAATTCATTTCCACCCTAGTCATGCGAATTCGCATGATGCTGTCAGACAATCGATTGCGTCCACTCATCGGGCAAACGGCCCAAGAGCAGCCGTTCGTAGCATGGCTCTCAAATTATGTTGGAGCAAATGCGGCAGGCAACGGCCAAATCGCAGTTTTAGACTTGTCCCTAGTGCCTAGTGAGATCGTTCATGTCGTCATCGCAGTGTTAGGCCGGCTTGTATTTGAGGCGACTCAGAGATACCGAAAGCTGCACAATGCCGAACTGCCCACGATTCTAGTGTTGGAAGAGGCCCATAATTTTGTTCAGCAGCATACCGAACGAAGTGAAGAGTCCGGGATTACACCGGTCCAGATGTGTCGTTCCATTTTCGAAAAGATCGCCCGTGAGGGCAGAAAATTCGGCCTCGGCTTGGTGCTCTCATCGCAGAGACCTTCCGAGTTATCACCCACTGTTCTTGCCCAGTGCAACACATTTCTTTTGCATCGCATAGTGAACGATCGCGATCAAGAACTAATCAAGAGATTGGTTCCTGACAACCTCGCCGGATTGCTGAAAGAGCTGCCCAGCTTGCCATCGCGCCAGGCGGTCTTGCTCGGGGGCGCCACACCTGTTCCAGTGTTAATGGAAGTTAGGGAACTTCCGATGGAGCACCAGCCAAAATCGTCGGATCCAAAATTCTGGGACGTTTGGACAGGCGTCGAGGAGAGGCCGATTGATTGGAATCAGATAGCCCAGGATTGGGTCACTCATTGAGCGCTAACGATTAATAGGTCTCTGAATCAGCGTTCTACTTTGTCGAATGCTGATGAGCCGTCAGTGCCAACCGCTACCAAAGAAGCTTCAAGGCGAACTGGACCTGGCGGGATGTGGTGGATGTGCTGGTGATAGCGCCGGCGGTTCCGGAGACTCCTGATGGCGTGAAGGTGATCAGGTTGGGCGTGTTGAAGTTGGCGCGGTTGAGGATATTGAAGAGCTCTCCACGGAACTGGAGGGTTAGGCCTTCGCGGAGCGTGGTGTCTTTGTGTCCGCCGAAATCCCAGGTGGCGAGGCCGGGGCCGTTAAGGGTGTCGCGGCCGAGGTTGCCGTAGAAGCCGCTATTGGCTGGAGGCGCCAGGAATGCGGAGGGATTGAACCACTGCGAGGGCTTGCCGAGAATTGTCTTGCCGTGGAAGTCAGGGTTGATGAAGGGGCGGACGGGATTGCGGGTGTCTCCATTGTTGGAAGGGTTGTAACTGAGCTGGGGCGTGATCGGGAATCCAGACTGCAGGGTGACGATGCTGTCGACTGACCATCCGCTGGCGGCGAAGTTGGCCACGCCATGAAGGTCGTTTCCGTAGGCTTTACCGCGGCCGAAGGGGAGCATGTAGACGGCGCTGATGACGCCGATGTTACGGACGTCGTAGGTGGCGAGTCCGTAGTCGGCGTGCAGGTTATAGGGGTTGGAGACGAGGCCGGGAGCGTTTCCGGCGGTGGTCTGGTTCAGAGAGTCTCCGTTGTCGAGGGCGCGCGACCAAGTGTAGACACCGCGCAGGGCGACGTCGTGGCTGAATCGATGATTGAAGTCGACCTGCAGCGAGTTGTAATTGCTGTCGCCCCATGAAAACCATGTCCAGGTGTTGGCCAATGAGGGGTTGGCCTTGGGGGTTCCGACGGGGATGTAGTAGGAGCCGGCGGGAACGGCGGTTCCGGCGAGAGCCGCGGGGAAATTAGCGGGATAGGCTGCCGGGCATGGCGCGGCGGGGCAGATGGTCGGAACGGGCTGGTTGCCATCGACGCCGATGACCTCGTGGTAGCCGTGGGAGCCGACGTATCCCACGGTGAGCGAGGTGTTAGGAGTGATCTCCTGCTCGACGCGCAGCGAATAAGAAATAAGGGTCGGCATCTTGAGGTCGGGCTGGACGCCGCCGGGCACGAGCAGGGCTTTGGCCGAAGTGGGGCCGCCGGGATTGATGGGCAAGCTGGACACGGGTAAGGACGCGATGCTGTAGGTGGGATTGAAGGGCGCGTTCTGATCCATGCGGTAGCCGAGGGCGTCCTGCAGCTCGTTGTACATGCCGAAGCCGGCACGGACTACTGTCTTGTCGGGGCGCGGGCTCCAGGCGATGCCGATGCGGGGCTGAGGCAGGAACTTCGCGTTGTTGGTGGTGAAGGCGTGGTCTCCGATGTGGGGCTCGCTGGAGATGGTGCGGCCGGTGAAGGTGTAATTGGCGGCGCGGCCGTGGGCTTCGTTCCAGCCGGTGGAGAATTCACCGCGGAAGCCGAGACTGACGGTGAGGTGGGGGCTGAGGCGGATGACGTCCTGGGCGTGAACGGCTCCGAAGAAGGAGCGCCAGTTCATTTCAGTCGGCGCGGGGCTGTAGAGGAAGCTGCTGGTGGTTCCGATGAGGAAGGTCTGCAGGCTGGTGAAGGTGGCCTGTCCAAACTGGCTGAGGTTGATGGTCTCGTTGGACTGGAAGTTCTGGAACCAGGCGCCGAAGCTCCACTGGTGGCGGCCGTGCGACCAGGTCACGCGGTCTTCATAGGTGTAGAGATTGCGGGCGATGGGCAAGTTGCTGCCGTTGTTGCTTCCCGCGAGGCCGACCTGCGCCTGCGGGTTTGAGGCGGCGCTGCCGCCGACGATGACGGCGCCGACGGGCCGGCCGGCGATGAATCCGGGGACAGAGGTGGCTGGGGTGTCGGGGGTGGGCTCACCGGTGAAGTAGTATCCGGCGCGGGAGTAGCCGAAGCGGGCGACGTTGAGCAGGGACGGCGAGAAGACGTGGGTTTCGTCAAGGCTGAGGACCTGCTCGCGGAGCGTGAGGATGTCGCTGCTGTAGGGATTGGCGGTGGTCTCGGTGAAGTCGGCTCCGTCGTCGATAGTGTAGATGGCGGAGAAGGTGTCTTTCGGGGAGAAGGTCTGGTCAAAGCGCGCAGTGCCGAAGTCTTCACGGATGCTCTGGAACGGGCTGCTGAAGTATTCGGCGATTCCATTGAAGTCTGGCGCGTCAGCAGCAGGTGTCGGCCAGAGGTTCAGAAGAGGCTGGACACTGGGAACGGCGGCGGCGCGCGATTTCAGGTCGGGGACAAAGGCGACGGAGGTCTGGTGCAGATGCTGGCGGAAGCCTTCGTAATTTCCGAAGAGGAAGGATTTGTCTTTCTTCAGAGGTCCGCCGAGGGATGCTCCGAACTGGTTGCGCTGAAAGGGCGGGGCTGAGCCCTGGTCGAAATAATTGGGGGCGTCGAGTGCGTTGTTGCGCAGGAACTCGTAGGCTGAGCCGTGGAGGTGGTTGGTTCCGGAGCGGGTGACGATGATGACCTGCGCGCCGGGACGCTTGCCGTACTCGGCTCCATAGGTGTCGCGGAGGACGTTGAATTCCTGGACGGCTTCGACACCGAGCAACTGCTGGCTGGGGCCGCCGGGCTGCATGTTGTTCTCGGCGGCTCCGGTGAATTCGACGCCGTTAAGGAGGAAGAGATTCTGCTGCGGGCGGTTGCCGGAGACGGAGAAATTGTTGCCGGTGCTGGAGTTGGAGACGCCGATACCGCCGGTCTTTTGCGACGTGAAATTGACGATGCCGGGATTGAGGGTGAGCAGGAGATCGTAGCTGCGGCCATTCAGGGGCAGGTCACGTATCTGTTGCTCGCCGACGAGGCCGGAGATGCTCTGGGTAGAGGCGTTCACGATCGGAACATTTTCGGCGACGGTTACCTGTTGCTGAACCTGGCCCACCTGGAGAGTGAGGTCAGCGGTCGCGTCCTGCCCGACGACGAGGGAGATTCCGGTGCGGATCCTTTCCGCGAAGCCGTCTTTTCTGGCGTGGACTTCGTAGTGCCCGATGGGGAGCTCGAACAACTCATATTGTCCGGACTGGCTGGTGAGGGTGGTGCGCGAGGTTCCCGTGTCAATGTCGGTAGCAGTGACGGAAGCGGACGGGACGGCGGCCCCGGAGGGATCGGTGACTCTTCCGGACAGATTCGCTGAGACCTGGGCTTGCGCGGAGAGGAAACAGAGGGCAAGCAGAGCGAGGAGAACAGCAGAGAAACGCTCACGTGCAAATGACATTCTTATCCCTATCCGTTTTGAGACATTGGAGGATTGGATTCAGGAGCCTTCAGAGCCCAGGTTCAGACAGGATCAGCCCAAGGGTCGTAACCAAAACTAGTCTATTTTGAGCGAATTAACTCGTTATTGTCAAACGGATCAAGGCGGAATGGGGCGACATCGCAGCTCTGGCATTGCTCCGCAAAGCGTTGAAGGTTGAGGCGCCAAGACAGCGAGTCCCTTCGACCGAGCCTGTGGCGTGGGTCGCCACAGATGGCCATCTACGCTAATTCCCTTCTCTGCTGATCACGGGGTTATCGGTTGGCGTGATCGTGGCCGCCGTGGTCATCGCGGTCTTTGTTGGCATCCAGCTCCCAGATAAATGTGCCGGTGTGGTACACGGATGAGGTCCAGGGCGCCTTCAGGATGAAGTGTGCGAATGGGTCGCATCCCGCAAAGTCGATGGTAAAAGATGCACTGGCGGCAGCGCTTGCGGCGATGTCTCCCAGGAGGACCGGGAATGCGCTGGGCGGCGTTACGACAGGCGAGCATGGACGTCCGAGGATTTGCTTGAGCGAGAAGCTGGTGATCTGCGTGGCGTAGGCGGGGCCAACGCCTCCATTGGTTGCGTTGAGAGTGATGACACGGGCGTGCGGATTGCCGGTGTCACTGGCGATCTCGAACTTGAGACCGTAGCCGGGCAGGTGGGTCGGGTCGACGATGCCCCAGTAGGCGGGCTTGGCCTGCAGGTTCATGTCAAAGGGCAGCGGGTAGTCGGTGCGCGTGACGGGGAAACCATCGAGCCAGGTGTCGTCGTCGGCCATGCCCCAGAAAGTGACAGCGCTGAGTTTGCCGCTGAGACGGCGGAAGGCTTCGAAGTAGTGCTTGTAGAGCCATCCCTGCTCGGCGAGGACAGAGGGCGGGATGTTGTTGCCGTAGTTGGAGACGGTGTCTCCGGCGTTGTAGACGCTCATGTCGAGCTCGGTGACCTGCTGTTCAAGCTCAGGGAAATTCTCGTGCATGGTGTCGATGGCGTGAACCATGGATTCGACGGTGGGATAGTTGATGGCGTTGTGCATCTCGTGTCCGACGCCGTCGAGCGGGATGCCGCGGGAGCGGAGATCGCGGACGACGCTGACGAGGCAGGCGAGGCGATTGGGATCGGTGGTGCTGTAGTCATTGATGAAGAGTTTGGTTCCGGCGGGGGCGTATTGACGGGCGGCCTGAAGGGCGATGTCGATGTAGCTCTTGCCGAGGACCTGATAGAAGGGTCCGCGGTCGAGACAGTCGGGCTGCGAGGGATCAAGGGGCTCGTTGACGACGTCCCACGCGTAGACCTGCGAGCCGAAGTGCTGGACCTCGGACTGGATGTGCTCCTGGATATTGGCGGTGACGACGGCCTGGTTGGCGGCGGAGTTGGTGCCGTCTCCGGTGGCGTAGGCGGGGGTTTGGGCGCCGGTCGCCCAGACGAGATTGTGTCCGCGGATACGCATACCGTTGCAGACGGCCTCGCCGACTTCGGCGTCGGCAGTGGCGTATGTGTAGACGCCCTTGGTGGCCTCAACCGAGCCCCACTTCATGTCGTTGCCGGAAGTGATGCTGTTGAAGTGCATGGTGAGGAGCTGGGCGTGGGGTCCGGACAGATCGGTCGAATCGATCTCAGCGCCGACGGGGAAGAAATCGGCGAAGGTCTTGTAGATGGAGGGGATGTCGGTCTGGATGGTCGGAGGGGCGACGTAAGAGAGCTGGAAGTCGTCGATGTAGAAGGACACGAGATCGTTGCCGGATGAGGGGACGGTCTGGAAATAGAGGTATGCGCCGCCGGGGTCGTAGCTATTGGCCATGGTGTATCCCATGACGTTGATCTGGTGCCAACTGCCATCGGCGGGAACGGTTATCCCCGGGTATGGGGTAATGCTGGGGTAGCTGGTGTTGCCGTCGAGGGTGGTCTGCAGGCTCATGTTGATGACGTGGTTCGATCCATCGTTGGAGTCGATCATGACCCACGCGCTGATGTTGTACTTCGAGCCGGGGTACATCTTGTTGCTGACGTTGATCTGCGGACCGTCGTAGTTGGCGACGCGGCCGGTGGTGAGCAGGCTGTGCGTTCCGGTGTGGGCGGCGGCAGTGCTGTTGGTCAGAGTGGAGCTGCCGGTGCGCGAGGACCAGCCGTCGAGGCCTCCGTCTTCAAAGTTGCGCGCTGAGGTGAGTGGCGTAGAGGAGCGCGAGGATCGGGATCAGGCGGAGGGATTGACGGATTCGGTTCCCGGATGATCCCTGAGTATAGTTTTTGATTGAAACTAACATGCGGCTCCTCCTGATTCACAAGCTGTTAACAGACGCTGGCCAACTTTTACGCGAACTACCCAATCTGGAGGTTTCAGTTATAAGTAATTCGATTTACTAAGGCGGGCGGAGTATAGCCACCGCTGAAATAAATTGTCAAGCTGACGTTTGGTTTGGTTGATGGACTGAGGGTTGCGGCTGAAGCTCATTGCCATTTCTGGTCCGGCGGTGGAAGATAAATCCGGAATTGTGCCCTCCGCAGTTACGTGCAAAGATGGGGTCATCCGCACTTGCGCCGAATTCGCAAGCCAGGAACCATGCAGTCGCTATCCCACGCTTTCGTTCTTCAGTAAAAACAACCATTTTGCGAGAGCCGAAATCAGTTTGGTTGTGAAGCGCCGGACACCCAGCAGGGGTGAGACCCAAGTAAAGCCAGCAGCGCCGACGCAAATTGCAGCAATTGCTAACAAGTCCTTGGAAATCCAGGTGTCGGGAATTGAATATCCCGCAGGAATTCTCTGCGAGAGTTTCACAGGCCCCCATGGTTTTTGAGGAAGGACAGTAAAAGATGACGGACAGTGCCATTGTTTCCCAGTTTGCGAATGTTTTCCGTATGTCGCCGCAAGAGGTGACAGAAAAAATAGACGCCGATTTTAACCGCTATTTCGGTCGGTACTTTAACGGTGAGCCCTTTGATGCCTATGTGAACCACGCACGAGCGGTGATCGCTGAGACGGGGTGGAGCGGCAGGGTTCTAGATGTGGGGTGCGGCTTCGGGGTGTTCGACATATGCCTCTATGCTTCGGGAGCGTCATCTGTAACAGGCACAGACGTAGTTCCGGAGAAGGTGACTGGAGCGACCCGGCTCGTAGAACTGATGGGCATTCGGAGTGTGGACTTCAGGTTAGCTATAGGGGAGCACCTGCCTTTTTCGGAGGGCGAGTTCGATGGCGTGCTGATGAAAGACACGGTGTCGCACCTGCCGGCAAACACGACATGCTATTCAGAAGCGTTTCGCGTGCTCAGGCCGGGAGGATCGATGCTGATCGTCGATGATCGCAACAGCCTGGCTCCCAGGAGCGTATGGCGCACAAAAAAGCTGTGGGAGATTACGGAGAGCGGCAGTCCTGAAGAACTGGCGCAGCGTGGATTGAGAACCAATCTAACCGAGCAGCGGCTGCGCTATATCAGGGGGCACTTTCCAGAGCTTTCCGAAGCGGCATGCAGAAAGCTGGCTGTCGAGACTCGCGGATATCTGAACAGCCAGATCGCCGAGTTCGTTAAAGCTCGCGAGACGGGGTCAAAGCCTCCCGAGCGCTACGCACAGTGCATCAATCCGGAGAACGGGATGATACAGGAACGCCTCATCAACCCCTTCGGCCTGGCAAGAGAGCTGAGAGCGATCGGCTTCAAGACGAAGGTGCTGCCGCCGCTGGACTGGCGCGCAGAACCCAGTACGACCCGCACGGTTGCCCGGGCGCTCTGGCCGACTTCTACGGTGGCGACTGCGCACTTTCAGATTCTGGCCACGCGGCCATGATTCAATCCAAGCGCGTATTCAGCGTTCGTCGGTCCAACTGAAGAAGACATTGTTGAGGGATTCGGCGAGGGTGGGGTGGGAGAAGATTCCGTCGCGGAGGGCGGTGTACTTCAACTTCCCTTCCATGGCGATCTGAACGATGGTCGCGATTTCTCCGCCTTCAATGCCGAGGACAGCGGCGCCGAGGATCTGCTCGGAGTCGGAGTCGACGACGATCTTCATAAAGCCGCGGGTCTCAGCGGTCTCAATGGCGCGGGCGACAGAGGACATCGGCATTTTCGCCACGCGAATTTTCAGGCCCTGTTTACGGGCTTCGGTTTCGGTGAGGCCGATGCGGCCCAGCTGCGGGTCGATGAAGACGGTGTAGGGCAGGATGCGGTCCTTGGTGCTGCGGCGTTCTCCGTGGAGGAGATTGGCCTGGATGATGCGGTAGTCGTCATAGGAGATGTGGGTGAAGGCAGGACCACCTTTGACGTCCCCAATGGCGTAGATGCCGGGGACGCCGGTTTCCAGGTATTCGTTGACCTTGATGTAGCCGTGCTCGTCGACGCCGACTCCAGTGGCGGGAAGGTTGAGGGCGGTGGTGTTGGGCGTGCGCCCGGCGGCAACGAGGATATGCGAGCCGGTGATGGTGCGCGTCTCTGAGCCAACCCGGACAGTGAGCTGGACATCCTTTCCGTTTTGCGCGGAGCCGGCGGCGAGGGTATGAGCTTCGAGGAGGACTTCGATGCCATCTTCAGTGAGGATCTTCTGGACTTCGTCGGCGATGTCGGGGTCTTCGTGGTCGAGGAGCTGGTGGCCGGTGTGGATGACGGTGACGTGACTGCCGAAACGGCGGAACATCTGTCCAAACTCGAGTCCGACGTAGCCGCCTCCGATGATGAGGAGATGATCGGGGACGGCGCCGAGCTCCATGATGGACTCGTTGGTGAGGAAGGGGATGTCGAGGAGACCGGGGACGGGTGGGATGGCGGCGGTGAGGCCGGTGTTGAGGAAGATCCAGTCGGCCTGAAGCGTGCGGGAGCCGCCGTCGCGGAGGGCGATGTGCAGCGTTTTGGGACCGATGAAGTCGGAGAATCCGTAGATGAGCTCGAGATTTTCACCGGTCAGACGTTTTACGTTGCCGGAGCGGAAGCTCTCGACGACATCACGCTTGCGTTGGCGGACGGTGGCAAGGTCGACGGAGATGGGGCCAGTGTTGACTCCATATTCAGCGCCGCGACGGGCGAGATAGGCAACGCGGCCGCTGGCGACCATGGTTTTGGTGGGCGTGCAGCCCTCGTTCACACAGGTTCCGCCGACGTGCTTCGCTTCGATGGAAGCGGTCTTCTTTCCTGCTTTTGCGAATGCACCGGCGAGAGGCTTGGCGGCTTGTCCGGTGCCAACAATGATGGCGTCGAATCGTTCGGTCATGACGGTCCTTATCTGTGATGGCAGACGTTACGGATTCGTTACGGCATTAGCAGCAGCTTTCCGGTGGTCTTGCGGCCGGCAAGGTCGATGTGAGCCTGGCGGGCTTCGCTGAGCGGATAGGTGTGCTCCATGCGGACCTTGAGGTTGCCGTCGTCGACAGCTGAGAGGACAGCCTGGGCGCGGGTTAGCAGGTCTTCGCGGGTGAGGGCGTAGTGCTTGAGGGTAGGGCGGGTGACAAAGAGCGAGCCTTTCGTCGAGAGCTCGATGAGGTCGAAGGGCGGAACGGCTCCGCTGGAGCCTCCGAAGAGTACCATCATGCCGCGAGGGCGGAGGACGTTGAGGGATTTTTCGAAGGTGGTCTTGCCGACGGAGTCGTAGACGACGTCGACACCGCGGCCATCGGTGAGGCGTTTGGTTTCGGATTCGAAGTCAGACTGGGTATAGAGGATCACGTCGGCGGCTCCGGCCTCGCGCGCGAGGGCGGCCTTTTCTTCGGTGGAGGTGGTGGCGATGACGCGGACGCCGATCTGCGAGGCCATCTGCGTGAGGAGCAGGCCGACGCCTCCAGCAGCAGCGTGGATGAGGGCGGTGTCTCCGGACTTGAGGGGGAACGTGGAATGCGAGAGGTAATGCGCGGTCATTCCCTGCAGCATGACGGCGGCGGCCAGCTTGAGGTCGAGATGTTTCGGGACGGGCACGACGCGGTCGGCGGCGATCACGGCGTATTCGGCGTAGCTGCCGAGGATGTTGCACCACGCTACGGGATCTCCGGGGGCGAAGCCGGTGACGCCATGGCCCAGGGCTTCGATGGTGCCGGCGGCCTCCTGTCCGTCAATGAAAGGCAGGGCGGCTTTGTAGCGGCCTTCGCGGTAGTAGATGTCGATGAAGTTGACGCCGGAAGCGGCGATCTTGATGAGGACTTCGCCCGGACCGGGAGTGGGGATCGGTAGATCGGTGAGGGTGAGGACTTCAGGACCGCCGGTCTGCTTTATCTGGATGGCTTTCATAACGGTTGCAGATGCCGAGTTTAGCAGAGGGGATTCATGTGGTGATGAACTGGGTTAAGACGCCAAGAAACGGCGTCCGGGCTGCCCGCTGACGACCCAGCGTTCAGATGTAAAATCGTTAAAGACGCAGCGATTCTGCAGTTGTGTTTTTTTCTATGCCGGCGACGTCCAGCAAGCCGCCAAAAGCTGCGGAAACCGAATTGAAATTCCTGCCAAAGCAGGTGACCAACGCTCAGACGGTTATCGCATGGTCGGGTTTCTTGTTTGCGCTTCTGCAGAGTGTCTGCACATTCTTTACCGCTCTCGATGGGCTTCGGCTTTTGATCGGAGCGGGAGCGCTTTTGGCGATTTTCCAGGCCGGGACGGTCTGGGACCACTTTCATGCGAACTGGATTCGTGTGCCGATGGTGGCGCTGGCATTCGCCGGCTCGGTTCTGAATTTGCTGATCCTGAGACGCATCTGGCGGCTTCGCAATCATCCGGCTGCGCAGTGGCGGCGGGTGCCGGTGTCTCCTCGAAAGATGAGGATGGAGCGATTGCAGTTCGCTCTGGCGGTGATCATGCTGACGCTTATCAGCGTTGAAGAGGTCACGCACTTCAGGACGTTTCATCATTTCTGAGTCTCTGCTCGCAGGCGGACTAGGCGCCCAGAAGCTGGCTCACGGGACTTATCCCGATCGCGTGAAAACAGCGGCAGTTATAATCGGGCGCCACACCAAAGAGGGGGAGTGCATTGAAGGAAGATCATGCTGCCGTCGTTCGAGGTTTTGCCACAGAAGTTATTACTCAGGGTCAGATGGGCCTGGCTGCGCAGTTTGTATGGGAAGACGTAGTCGAGCAGGTTCCGCTGCCTGGTCAGGGGCCGGGGCTGGAAGGGCTGAAAGATATTCTGCGCGGCATGCGCGCTGCCTTCCCTGATCTGAGCTTTTCGATAGAAGAGCAGATTTCAGAGGATGACAAGGTAGCGAGCCGCTTCGAATGGACCGGCACTCATCACGGCGAGTTTCTTGGTGTGCCGGCAACGGGGCGGCAGGTCCGAGTGTGGGGGATCGTTATCGACCGGTTCAAAGAAGGCCGTATCAAAGAGACACGCATCATCATGGACACACTCGGATTGATGGCACAGCTTGGAGTGCTTCCCCCGCCAGGAGCATGACCCGAGCTC
>Ga0206998_1159_pt2 | contig 15392 bp, 13 predicted proteins | sample Alteio_BWMinCont_FD_153309 | JGI IMG/M metagenome (GOLD analysis project Ga0206998, IMG submission 153309) | Enriched cells from forest soil in Barre Woods Harvard Forest LTER site, Petersham, Massachusetts, United States -... | ecosystem: Environmental > Terrestrial > Soil > Temperate forest >... | reverse complement strand
CGATGTCGGCACTGACCAGTGCGCTGTCGGATTCAATTCTTCCGGCAAGCTTGTTCTATGGCAAGGCGGCCTCGGCGGCACGCAGATCGCCATTTCGTCTGCCTCCATCACCGCCAATTCCTGGCACTATGTCGAATGGGATTTGACCTTCGCGTCGAGCGGCACCTACACCGTCTGGCTCGACGGTGTGCAGGTGTTCACCGGCAGCGGCAATCTTAAAACCAGCAGCAATTCCTACGCTAATTCGTTGATACTCTATGGCAGCAGCAGCGGCACCGGAGGTAATTTCGATGATATGTATCTGTTCGATAGTACCGGCTCCACCAACAATGCCCAGCGCGGCGATAGCCGGGTAGAAACGCTGTACCCTACTGCCGACGCATCGGTTGCTTTCTCACCAAGCCAGGGAGCGATTGGCGCGTATTACAGCCTGCAGGGATTGACTGGCTATATGTCGGCCAACATTCTGTTCTTACGCAAATTCACGGCTCCTGTGTCGGGAACCTTGAACAGCATCAGCATCATGCCACAGGCCTCGTCTTCGGGAGCCAATTTCAAACCGGCTGTTTATGCCGACAATAGCGGCTCACCTGGCACATTGCTGTCGGGCGGATCAACGGTCACCGGCTGCACCTCCGGCACGGCATTGACCTTGCCGCTTACGACCGCACAAAGTTTAACGGCAGGCACCAGCTACTGGATCGGCTATGTTACGGACACTTCGCTCGCTATGCAGCGCCAGGATGCCAGTGGTTTTGTGACGAGTGCCGGTTATACCGCCAGCATCACGTTTTCAAGCGCGCCGCCGTCAACAGCGCCTAGCATGAGTTCCGGCCAGTACAGCGTGCAGGTATGGGGCAATGTCACCGGCATGAGTACCAATTACTCCGAAACGAACGAGGTGCCCGCTGGCGGTGATTTAAGTTGTGTTACCTCAAGCACGGTCGGCGCCGAAGACCGCTACAATTTCGGCTCCTTGAGTTCCACACCGGCCAATATCGCCGGTGTCAAAGTATCGGCGCTGCTGCGCAAGACCGATAGCGGCGCGCGGACGGTAACGGTGCAGCTTAAATCCGGCAGCACGGAAGTGACCGGCTCATCGCAAACACCGACTACATCCTACCTTTATTTTGCTAACTATCAGGATACCGACCCCAACACATCGGCGGCATGGACGGCAAGCGGTGTTAATGCTGTGTCGGCCGGAGCGAAGATTGCAACGTGACAAACGTCAACCTTACACAAACCGCGATTGAGGTTCTGCGTCAAGGTCAGCCGGGCATCAATCAAAGCCAGGTTGCCGCCGAAGTGTTACGCGGCGGCGTTTCCTCGGTCACGCTGGGGCAAGCGGCGGTCGAGGTTCTGCGCAGCACGCTTAATGCCGCGCCGGTTGCCATCAACGCAAGTCAGCTGGCGTTGGAGGTTTTGCGGCAGGGGCAAGCGGGAATGTCTCTCAGCCAGCTTGCCGTCGAAGTTTTATATGGCAATGGCGGCGGCAGCCACACGGCTGTCGAGCCGTATTTATGGATCATGACATAGGAGTGTATTGTGGCTTTATCCCTCGAATGGGCTTGTGGCTTCGAGCAATTCGCCGCCATCAGCGATCTCAATCAGATTGCAGAGCCATGGACTGCTCAAGGCTTTTTCCCCCAATTCATGACCATTTCCACCACCACCGGGGTTCGCTCCCTGCAAGGGAATGGTGTTACCCCGAAGGCGCTGAACCTTGGCAGCTATCTAAGCTCTGGTGTCCTGTGGACGGTTCCCAATATCGGCACACGCTATTTAGGCATGGGCTGGTATATATCTTTGCTGCCATCCGCTGAAGCTACTCTTTTACAATTCACCGCGACGCCGCCGAGTGTTTTAAGCAGCGCGGGCGCGGACGGCTTTCGCATCACGCTTGACAATACCGGCACCATCCGCATACGCCAGAATTCAAACAATGCGGTGCTGGTGACGTCATCGGCTTATGCGGTTAGCTCCAATACGCAATATTGGCTGTCGGTTTCCTGCAATCCGAATTCCGGCTGGGTGACGTTCGCGTTGAACGGTACGATTATCGCCACGGCGACCATCGGGATCAATTTTCCGCTTCAATACGTTACTATCGCAGGCGTGGGTAATGGTAATCTCGTTATTGACGATCTGGTTTCCTACTCCACCGATGGCACCGATACCGCATCGACGCTGGTGCCGCCGCGTTCGGTATGGACAAGCCTGCCTAATGCTGTTGGCGATCAAACGCAATGGTCGCGCGTGGGCGGCGCGGTGGCTAATTGGGCTTCGGTCGATGGGCAGGCGTATCAAACCACCACCTACAACACCACTAACCAGACCGGCACGCTGGATTATTACAATACCACCGATCTTCCCGGCGCTCCCACCGTCATCGACGGCGTTGTCGTCACGGCTTGCGCCCGCAAGGAGGATTCCGGCGCGCGCGATCTTAAATTACATGCCCGCGTCAATGGCGTTGATGACGTTTCCTCGCCGTTTACCCTGACCACCGGCGCGGCCTTCTGGTATTTATCAGCCACATTCACGCAGGCGCCTGGCAGCGTGGCCTGGACGCCCTCGGCCATTAATCTTTGCCAGCTGGGATTGGAATCGGCTTAATGGGCACGTTCGCGGATGTCGAGCAGATTGCCCTCATTACCGTTGGCGACGGGCAAAAGCAGGTAGGCGTAGAGCAAATCGCCCTCGTTACTGTAGGTGATGGGGCGAAGCGTATCAGCGTCGCCGCTGGTGCCGTCATCATTGTGGGTAACGGGCCGGGCATCGCTGATATCGGCCAGGCTTCTCTTACCACTGTCGGTAACGGCCCCGGCATTGCCGATATTGTACAAACAGCCATGGCCGCTGTCGGTGACGGTTTGGGCGTTGCCGCCATTGCTCAAGCCTTCGTCGCCGTGGTTGGAGCATGATGCATGTCATGCTAGGCGGGGCGCGGCTCCATCCATTCCACCGCCTCCGGGCGGCTTTTTTATGTCAACCACCAGGAGGAACTATGACCGAAGAAACCGAAGCCCAGCATCTCGACGTGCATGTCGCCGTCTGCGCCGAGCGCTACAAATCGCTGGAAGGAAGGCTGGATCGCATTGAGCGCGTCATGTGGTGGATGCTCACCACGCTCATTATGGCAATGGGCGGGATGCTTTTTGAAATGTTCATTTTAATAGGGAAAAAAGTTATATGACGATCAACACACCAAGTATATACATAACTAGCTGACCTGGTGCGGGCAGTGTCCATGTCAGCATAACCGAGGTTCTGAGATGCAGCGTTTTTTTAACAGGCATTTATAATGAAACAAATTCGTGCCAGCGATGCAAAATCATGGGGTCATTGCCTGCGCCGGGCGTGGTTCGATAATAATCCGCCGCAGGGGTACGAAACGATAGAGCCTAACGAATTCGACCAGTTGGTAATTACCCTGGGCAACCGACATGAGTGGAACGTAAAACGGCAACTGGAGAAGCAATACCAGGTAGTCGAAGCGGTATCGGAAGATCACACCAGGGCATTAATGGAAGCCGGTGCGCAAATCATCTATCAGGGGCGATTGCACCAGGATGACATTATCGGTATTCCTGATTTTCTGATCTGGCATGAATCCGGCGCCTACCAGCCCGCCGACGCCAAGCTGGCGCGCAGCGAGGAAAAGAAGGAAATTCAAATCCAGCTGGGCATTTACCGAAAATTGCTTGGCAGCGGGTTAAAGGCCTTAGCATACCTCGGCACCGGCGAAGTCAATGAAATCGGTGAGGAAGCCGACAAAGAAGTGGAAAAATTTCTTACCAGCATGCGGGAAATTCTGGCGCAGCCAACGCCACCAGCCGTCCGCTATAGCGAAAGCAAATGCAAGGCCTGCGGGTATTATGATGTCTGCAAGCCACAATTCGAGGCCAAAGGGGAATTAACGCTGCTGTATGGGATTGATTCCCGCGCCGCGCCAGGGTTAGAAAAACAAGGCATCGATTCAATCCGCAAGCTGGCCGACACCGATCCGGCAACCATCGAGGACGTACCCTACTTAAAGGGTATCGAAAAACGACAGCGCGCCGTATTACAGGCAAAGTCCTACTTCGACGATAGTTTCCACCAGATGAAGCCCATTGTGCTTCCAGGCGGCATCTGGATACATTTCGATATCGAGACGAACCCGCTAACCGAGTCCGGCCAGGAACACATTTATTTATGGGGATTACTAAAGCCGCCCTATAACGGCAGTTCCTTCGATTATGTATGGACGGATTCCGACAGCCAGGATCGGCAGGGCTGGGAGGCATTCCTTGCTAAAATGGAAGAATACCGGCGCACATACCCCGACTTAGTGTTGGCGCATTTTTCCGGCTTCGAGCAGCAGAAGATCAAGGCCTATGCTGATCGATATGAAATGCACGAACACCCGACCGTTGCCTGGTTGCTGGGTGATGCCTCGCCGCTGTTCGACCTGCTGGAGGTGGTAAAAGAATGTCTGGTGCTGCCGGTAGCGAGCTACGGCCTGAAATATATCTGCAAGCACCCGAAGCTGGTTAATTTCCAGTGGGACGATAACGATTCCGGCTCTCAGTGGTCGGTGGTGCAATTCGTCAATTATCTGCTGACGCTGGTGCCAGATGATCGGGAGCGCCTGAAACGCAATATCCTCACCTATAATTTCGATGACGTGATGGCGACAAGAAAGCTGGAGGAATGGCTGCGGAAATTATAATTTATCCTACTCTTGAATAAGGAAACGCGTTTTTAATCTGATAGGAAAGGAACTGGCCTTTTGACGGTGCTTTCATGAATTCATCATAAATATTTTGGCCGACATTATAGTATTGATAAACTGCACCATCCTTGAATTCCACCTCAAGGGTTTGGCTGGTTTCATCATAACCGATAGAAACTATATTGCTCGACGCTACATTTTCTCTTTGCATAATTATACCTCTTCATCCTTTACCGCTGTTCTCTCGATTTTCAGTTCCGGATTTTTAGGTCTGGTAGGGGATTGACTACGCCAAGAGGCGGCAATTTGTTTGTAAATATTTTCCATATAATCCTGTGACCTTCTCTCATTCCCCCATTGTTCTGCAACTTTTGGATCGCGGCTGTTCGGCAATTTATCTGGTAAAATTATCTTGCACCGAATAGGCAACGTTGCTGCTTCTCCAGTGATAATAGCCTCACCGGTTCGGAGAATAGGAAGCATGTCCATAAGTCCAGCCAGGCTATCAGGCAAAGTGCCTTTAACTTTTGCGCGATCTGTGGGGTTAGAAAGTCTCAAACCGAAAAAAGTGCCGCATTGCGATAGAACCGTCTCGTCCACTTCAGAGGGACGCTGGCTAACTATCATCGCACCAATACCGTACTTCCTGCCTTCTTTGACAATCTGCTGAACCATTGTGCTAGCATTACTTTTTTCGCCATGCAGATAGCGGTGGGCTTCTTCCATTACCACCAGTAAAGGACGATCCAGCCCTCCCTCACTCTTTTCTCTGCTCCAAAACAATGCAGTGTAAATTATTTTAAGTATTGATCCTATTAACCTAACCAGAACACTGCTTGGAACTCCCGATAAATCAAGAATAGTAATGGGCTTTTCGTGGCCAAGCCATTGCTTGAGTAATTCAGGTAAATCTTTTTGAGCCTTGCCATCAAGATCAGGCTCCCATTCGTCCGGATGCAGCAAAAAATCATATTGTTTATCAAGCAATCTTGATCTCAAATTTTTAAGCTGGCGTTTTATGCCAGGAGCGGCGGTATTAATAAATGGGCCTTTGTTCCCCATTGCATGGGGTTTATATTTGGGTTCCTTAAGAGTAGCTGCATCACCAGCTTCAATGAGAGCAGGCTGATCTCTTTCTTGTCCTTCAAGAGTTCTCAATTCAGGATCAATTAAATCAAGCCACATTTTCTTGAGGCTATACGGTACAGGTGTATCAACAGTTAGAGAGTTTTTATCTACTCCTTCAAAGTTGTTTTTATTTGCACTCTGAAGTTTTAATTCAGTGATTTTATCATAAACATGAATCGCTTGTGTATCGTTCATTCCACCGAATAAAAATCCAACAAGTTCCTCTGCATCCAATGCCCAATAAGGGATGGCAAGTTTGTTCTCACCCTTGTTAGGATCAATTCTAAATATGCTCGCTACGTCTGAAAGAGCAGAAGAATATTCTCCGTGAATATCCAGAAGCAGCACCCGCGCCGAAGGATAATGCGATGCCCCATCCTGAGAGCCGGATATTGATCTTAAAAGACTTGCAACGGTCGTGGATTTGCCAGCCCCTGTCGAACCAAGAACCGCTGAATGCCTGGTAACAAGACGATCAAGGTCAATTTTTACTTTAATATTCTCGGCGCTTGATAAACGACCTATCTCAACATGGCCATCTTTAATGGTGCCATAAATTCTTCTTAGGTCTTCCTCTGTAACCAAATGGACATGATCACTAACATTTGGGTGTTGGCTAATGCCGCGCTCAAAAGATGTGCCTACTGATTCCCCCACCAGTTGCGCCTTTATCCATCTTCCGCTCTCGTAAGGAGTGTCAATAAGTTTTTCGGGCGCAGCTTCTGCACCAACCTCACATACAATTCCATAGAGGTCTTTATACCCTTGAGGAATTCTAACAAAACTACCCACTTGCCCGATGCGGTAGGTAGTTCCATTAATAATCGCTAGCCCAGATGAAACAGATTGTGATAGATAAATACTCACCGTCGAACCGGTTACGGCCACAACATTTCCTAAGTATGTGGACGCTGTTTTCACTATACTCTCTCAACATTTAACAAGGGCGTTACGGCGGAATAGGTTTGGTCTGATTTTGAGTGGGCAAAGAAATTGGCGAAGGCGGTAAAATCGCCTAGAGTAAATACTTGGTTTCTTTCTTTATTACGAGTCGCCCAAAAGCTGGCCCGAATATTTTGCCAATCCTTATTATCGTTATTTTTTCCTAGTTCCCATTTCCCTGCCATGCAGCTAATAACCGCCTTATCACAAGCATAGGCACTAAAATTTGATCGTTTTAGAGCAAGTTCTTTCGCGGCACTTTCTTTATCTATCTCCTGATACAGAAACGCAAAAACGCTTGCAGCGGGATTAGCTGTCAGAGCTTCATTAATCACCGCCGACACATGAGAATCGCAATATGAAAAGCCACAACTGAGTAGCAATGTATCGGGCGTCATAAGAAATTTTCTTAGCCGATCAAAAAGCGCCGTATAGGGTAATTTCTGGATATGGTCATATTTTAAATGGTCGGGATAGATCAGCTCGGATGCCACTCTGCCTTTGCCGGAAACCAGTTCGCCTTTTTCGTTTACACCCCAACCTAACGAACCATGCAGCTTCCACAACCGTGCCCACCGAGAAGGCAAATCATCATTACTGGAAATAGATGCGGCATCAAAGAACGGCTCATGAAACCCGCTAAATCCACTAAAGAATGGGATTTTTGCATTTTCTAAAGCTTCCTCCATGAGCAAATCATAGTTGGAAGTAAAAATCTCTACGGCATGTTCTCTATCCGTCCCACCTATCCATCCGGCCAGACGATTATATGGTGTTTCATTCGATGGCAGCTTGCAATTAACGACCTCTCCTATTTTTTTACAAATCGCCTTTGCTGCATCGTCATAATGTTTCTGAGTATAAGGGCCAATTTTTTGATCAGAGCCTTTCAATGCAGAAGATAATGAGCGTATTTTTGAAAGAATATCCTCAATATTTGCCGCCTCTCCAAGACTTTTGATGACCGAAGTGACCAATGCACTTTCATCGTTAGAAAGCGATTTCTTTACGGTTTCGGTTAGCCCGGCGATAGCTGGAATTAACGGCTCATGTTTTCCTTCGGTTTTACTTATATTGATGCTGACGGGCGTTCCTGCACCAAGTAATATGCCAATCCTCTTTTTGCCTTGCGCAAGAATCTGGCGGAGATCGGACATATATTGATCTAGGTTGTGTATAGTTTCACTCATATATTTTCTTAGCCCCATTAGTCATAATTTATTCCCTCTCCACGATTTCTTGTTTATCGGCATCATACTGATAATGCACGATCTCACCATTAATCAGCAGGGTGACAGCCTGTTCAATCACTTCTCTGGGGGCGATGAACCATTCACGCGGCACATAACGTTTACCTTCGCGGTCATATAAATCAACGTCTAGACAGGCCTTGCCAAAAAAGGTGTGCAGTAGTTGCTCTAGTTTTTGAGGGTTCAGATTATAGCATTGATATGCTGAAATAATCTTGACGGGTGCATTCAGATACGTTGGTTCCTGGGCAGCATTTTTAATTCGCTCGGCAACCGGCATGGTTGAAAAGCCAATTTTATAGAGATGCTGAATAGAGTGAATATCTTGGTTTTCGCTGAGAGAGCGTAGAATGTAGATGTAGCCAGTAGAGGTATCGTCTTCCGTAACGGTTTCAAAATCCTCTAGCAGGTCATCATCGTGGGCGGTTACTCGACGACCATCTTTATATAGCTCTGCTGACAAGGAGCGCAGCAGCATATCTGACTCCGTGCCATTATCGAAAATTACCCGGAGGCGGGCATTGGTTCTGCCGTTTATGCTTTCAAGCGGCCCCACTTTGCCCACATAGAGTAATATCCCCTTCAAGACGAAAAAAAGGCCTTTATCGATTTGCTGCGCTTTAGCAAAAGGCCTGAGCTTACGTTTTCCGGCCGTTAAGTCGGCATGGCACTGTTTGAAAAGAGGCTCAAATTCCTTGAAATCTTTGCACGGCTTGCGCTGCGCCACATAATCCGGCGCGTTAATTTCTTTGGGAACGTGCTTGAGGGTAAATATGCTATCCGCGCCGTCGTCTAAAATGCCCAAGTCGTCATCTGCAAAAACATCATTTATGGAGGCGATTTTCTTGCGGTTAGCGAGCAAACCGAATTCATCATGCTCAAGCAGGGCAGTGGCTTTGGCATCATCAGAGCGGAATGAATCGAGCCGCTTGTGCAGTTTGAATTCATGTACATCCTTGCTGTTAGCCTCTGGCTCCCGCTCATGCTTACGCATGAAATCGTTTATCTCCAGGAAGGATGCTATAAGCCGCTCGTCAGGCGTGACCGCACCGCTGGCTTTTGCTTTGGTATTCAAAAGCCCTAGATCATCATCCTGGATAAGTGCGAGTAGCTTATCTTTTTCCATTACATTCCCTGTGCCCTACGTTGGGCCTTGATATACATAACCGCTTCCGCGAGGCGGCGTTCCAACGGATCGAGAGCGTTCATATTTGGCTCTTTTCCGTGCGTTTTCACAAAAGTTTTCACTTTTGGCCAGAGTACCAACGCCTCCTCGTCTGACATCTGAATACGGGTCGCCTCGATGGTTTCCTGGATGACTTTTAGCACATGGGTGGTGACGGATTTTGAGAGTATTTCAAACGCTTTTTGGAAAGGATTGATGGTGTCAATCAGATCGATATGCAGGTCGTCGATATTCACAAACTTACCGGCCATGCGGATGAAGCGCTGATCACCCGTTTCCTTTATTTCGCCGTTTTTGATGACAGAATCCACTACCACATGCTGGCGCAGTTCCTCCACCTCGGCATCGCTTAGGTCAGGATATTTTATTTTGATGATTTTCGGAATCATCACTTTATTAATAACCTCCGGATCAACATTGCCCGGCAGCGCCTTTACCATCGTGTCGTCCTGCAATATGACGGCTTTTAGATCGTTCAAATCAGATTCGATAATATCCTTCACCCGCTTTGAGCTGGGCTCTTTGAAGCCTTTAATCTTGATGGTGCCAGCTTCCGTTTCCTCGTCGTCCAGCAGTTTAGTTTTGAATTTGAAACTCGGCGCAAGCACCTGTTCCATCAGCAGGGAGCAGGTGATCGCTTTCAGCATGTTGTTTACGGATAACTTCACCAAGTCATCCGTTGCATCGGGCTGGGCAATCAGATTGGTAAATTGAGCATGGTTTTTGTTACTGCTGTCGCGGGTGCAACGGCCAATAATCTGAATAATTTCAGTCAGAGAGCCGCGATAGCCAACGGTGAGCGCATGTTCACAGAAAGACCAGTCGAAGCCCTCCTTTGCCATACCGAGGGCAATGATTAAATCCAAGTCATCAGGGCTTTTTATGTTTCGTAAATACTCAACGATTTTATCGCGCTCCCTGGGCGTATCTTCCACCAGATCGGCTACTTTGATGATTTTGTTATCGGTATGACGCTTTACGCATAGTATGCCAGTTTTTGGGTCTTGGCTTTCCACGGTGCCGATAAAATCAAGGATGGTGTTGACCTCATCATGCTTTTGCTTGGTGGATTCACCCGATTGCACATTCGGAATATGCAGGATGGTTTTTTTGTTGGTGTCCAGTATCTCGGTAATCGCAGTGGTATAGCGCCCTTGATAAAAGTGATAGCCGATACCCAGCGATTTCAGATAGGTATAGCCGTTCAACTGCTCATAGTAATTGTATGTCACCTTTATAAAGCGGGATTCCTCTTCCGGCGACAAAATGGGCACACTATCCCCCCGGAAATATGATCCTGTCATCGCTACAATATGTGCGCTGGATTTGTTCATGATCGAGCGCAGCAATTCACCCAGGCGGCTATTTTCATCCGCTGAAACGTGGTGGAATTCGTCAATAGCCAGTAGCACATCGTTATAATCCGTTTCCTCGGTTGCCTCGAAAGCGAAGCGCAGCGTGGCATGGGTGCAGATCAGGATTTTTTCGTCGCTCTTTAAGAATTTGCGGAATGCGTCCACCTTGCTTTTATCGCCGCCAGGGGTGCATAGATTACAGGCCGGGCTCACTTTCCAATCGGCAAAAAAACCATGTGAGGTGAGGTCGGTATCGCCGAATGATCCGCCGATAGATTTTTCCGGCACGGCGACGATCACCTTTTTCAAGCCCTGCTTATAGAGCTTATCCAAGGCAATAAACATGAGGGCGCGGGATTTTCCTGATGCAGGTGGAGCTTTTAGCAGCAGATATTGTGCGTCACGCGCCTCGTAAGCACGCTCCTGCATATCACGCATCCCCATGCGGTCGATTTTCGTACTTTCCCCTGTTTGGGCATAGGTAACGTGGACAATATCAGGCATCAGTATCCCTTTCTCTCACCAGTTTTAAGGACAACAAATTTATCCTTCTGGCCGTTGATGTATTCCATAACTGCAAGCACATAATGCGCGAAATCAATGTTTATTTCATGCCGTGCAGGCGGAGATTTACGATATTCAATTTGAATTGAATCTAACTTATATTTTGTTTGATCAAAATGTATCCATCCGTCTTGGAATTGCTTTACCCAGATATGGGTTCCTGGCTCTTTTTGCTCAAAAAAATCGTTCTGCTGTAACTCCCATAGACTGTGCTTAAATCCTGATGCCGCATCTTCAAGAATAATTAAATCATGCGTAGTGTTATAGCTAACCGAATCACCCACCTTAAAGCCGTTATTTAGCATCCAATCTCTATTATATGACGGCGTAATTTTTATCGTTCTAGACGGGGTGAGCATAAGCATTTGCACATTAACTTGATTTATATAGCCATCCCAATCTTCGGCGGCATGTTCGCGTATAATTAGAAGGTCGATACTATGCGCAGAGGCCTCTGTAATAGCATTTTGTGAGAATCCCTTTTTTGTAACCATTAAGCCCTTTAATCCGCCATTATTCTGAATTTTCATGGCGAAATCACGGACTTCTGGAATATCAATATTTCTATTATAATTTTTGCACTCAATTGCTACGCTGTGAGTAATGCCAGCAACCTGGTATTCCCAATAAATATCTATCTCTGCTGGCGTTCCAGTTTTTGAGGTAATGATTTTGTTTCGTTCAATCATCACCGGCGTAGTTTTTCCCTGGCGACGCTCGGCTTCTAAGATCGCTTTGTAAACGGTCTCAACAAAATCCTCATAATCCTGCCCTATAGCGTGATTATTCATTAGCCGCCCTCCGGTTTCCTGCGACGGTCATTTCCTCATAGAGTTTGAAGAGATACTCCAAGCGTTCTTCGTCGCTAGTGAAAGGCTTGATGCGGTAACAGCGTTCAACGGCCTCATCTAAGCCAGCGTGGGCATCCCTAAGACTTTTTGGCATTTTTTCTGGATCATATAATTCAGCCATCGTTTTTTCTGAATGGGCTTCACGCTCCTCAAGCACATTCAGAACATGCGTAGTCAGAGTAGCTTTTTGCTGAGATGATAGATCAGGAACAGGGAATGTATTGTAACAAATTACCGCAGAATATCTATAATCGCTTTTTAGTTTCCCGCCTATTGCCTTAACCCATACCATGTGCATGTAGGAGGTAATGACCGCGAATACCCACGTTTCTGGATCATAAATTGCTTGCGCTGAATCTGAGATTATTACATCACTTTTTAAGAATCCCATTGGGATATATTTTCGTCGCACAGAAGAAACGCGCGGGATTATAATTTGTGATTCTTTTGCGCGATTAGTCATGTAAAATTTGTGGGGAACATGAGCATAATTTTTTGCGATCTTACCCGCTTGCTCACGAGATTTTTTTACCGCCTCAATTCGAGCCTGAATTGGTGCAATTGATCTAGCAAGAACAACTTGATTATCCTCGATCCAAAGACAATACCTCGTAATTCCCCTAATAAATTCAACAGACCCGGAAAGCTCTTTTATGAACTCTCGAGATTGGGGATAATTAAGAAGCAACGATTTAGCTTCCTCACTTGTTAGAATAAGGTTGCCACCATCGTATGGGATATTTCCGGTAGAAATTTTTGGAAGATTCGATAATGGGGTTTGACGCTTCTCAACTATTATGTTGCCCCCATTTACTAGGTAAGCATTGATATTTTTTACCTCGATTTTAGTTGTATTTTCATAGAAATATTTTGGTTTATTGCTGATTGGCCGCAGGCCAATTACGGAGCATATTACACCGGCATTCTTTTTGGCATTATTTGACCAAGCAAATTCCGAGTGTGCAAAATTAATCTCCAAATTTTGATTAAAAATATGCGGCCATACGATGGGAACCTGAACACCCTGGCAAATTGAATTTGTTGTTACGAAAGCAAAACGACAATTACCCTTCGTGTAACGCGCAGCCTTAATAAACCAGCATGTTATATAATCCAAGAATTTTAGATTATCTAATTCAGGTAAAACAAATTCTATGTCTTTTCTCTGCTCGGCGCTCAAAACATTAAAGCCTAAATACGGTGGATTACCAAGGATATAAACCTCGGAATCTTTGTCTTTTGTACAAACTTTTTCCCAATCCAACCGTGTAGCATTGTCACAGATAATTTTTCCGCCTTGCTTAAGCGGTAGTGATGGCAGTTTCTTTTGGAACGCCTCATTAAACTTCACGTTCATCTGGTGTTCAGCAAGCCAGAGGGAGAGGATAGCAATTTCATGGGCAAAATCATCTAATTCGATCCCATAAAATTGAGAGAGATCAACGCGCGAAAATAATTGTGGAACGTAGGTGGACGCTAAACTCATTTGCGCTTTTGGAATCAGCGACGCCTGCACGTCATCTAATTCGCTTGTCCCTTCGCTCAGAGCTTTTAGCTGTTTTAGGATTTTGATTTCAAGCAGGCGCAGTTCCTTATACGCAATAATCAGGAAATTGCCCGATCCGCACGCAGGGTCAAATATGCGTATGGTGGAGAGACGGCCCAGCAATTTATCCAACTTCTGCGGGTTATGCTGGTTGTTCTCAAATTCCTCGTTCAACTCATTCAAGAATAATGGCTCGATCACCTTCATAATATTGCTGACGGAGGTATAGTGCATACCCATGCCGCCGCGCTGGTCGGGATGCACCACCGCCTGGATCATCGAGCCGAAAATGTCAGGATTGATTTCCGACCAGTCCAGTTCGCCGCACTCAATCAGCATTTTTCGTGAGCGTGGGGTAAATTTCGGTGCTGTATAGCTATCGGAAAACAGCCCGCCATTCACATATTCAAACTTTTTTAGATATTCGGGAAAGCCTTTGCGATCCGAGTGCTTGGTATTTAGCACCTCAAATAAGCGTTCCAGGTACTCCGAGAGGTCGCTGCCATCCGGCTGGGTATGGGAGGCGATGCTATTGACGAACAGCTTCTTAGGAAAAATCTCCGTATCTTCCGCAAAGAAGCAAAATAGCAGGCGCGAAAGGAATACGTTTAACTCGTGCAGCGATTTATAATCATGGAATTGGTGCGGGTTATCCTGCCGGATGTTATCGTACAGCTTCGCCATTTTTTCGGCGGCTTTGACGTCAGCAGGATTTTCCAGTTTGGCCTGGGCTTTCTCTCGACCTGACCACGGCAGGAAGAAATCAAAATACTTAGCCAAATCTTTGAGCTTAGTATCAAGCGTGTCTTTGGTTTTGGTATCGTATGCTAGTAGCGTTTCATAATCCGTCACGATCACGAAGCGGGGGCTATGCTTTATGGCGTCCTCATTGCGGCGCAGCTGGTCGATGCAGGCATGTAGGTCTTGGTCAAAAACCTCTTGGAATAACAGTTTTTTCTTCCAAAGGATCGTGCCCTTTTTCTTTGAGAGGTTATACGCACCATCTTTTAGGCGCGTAATTGAGGCCTTCGGCAAACCGTAAGCAAGCAGCAGGCCGTAGATGAATTCTTCCTGGGAAGGGCTCTTAACCAACTGCTGTATGTTTTCTTCAATTTTACTGATATTCATATAATTGACTAAATAAAGAGGAAGGTTGTCGAAAGCAGGCCAGCCGACAAGGCAAAAGGAAACACTATCAGATCACGCACATTATACAGTTGTCATTTACGTTGGCCATAGTTCGTATTTTTCTGTTTTATATCGGTACAAAACTAGGGCTTATATCTAGGAAAAGCAAGGTTTTATAACTCATTAGGATAGCCTTTGCCTGACTTAGCGCTTTACTGTTGAGGGCGTCTATTCTGCGGCGATCTAGCGGCTAAGGGGTAAAGAAACACACCGATGGAGCGCAATGGCAGCTACAACACCGGTGTGTTTCCTGCTACGCGGCATATGCACGCGCAGTCGGCCAGCGAAAAGACATCTGGCCTGGCAGGCTCCAGCGGGATCGCCGCCATTCCTGCCACTGCGCTCGATCTGCCCCTGGTGCAGCGTCTCCCGCAGTCCCGGCGCTTATACAGAATCCCGGTCTCTGTGCCTGGCGTTGGCCATGCAATGCCTATGACGTGACCTCGCCGCCGCCCAGCGATGTCATGCTAGCAATTTTCTGGAACTGCGTTAGGAATTCCGGGTAATGCTGGGTGAGGTATTTTGTCACCCGCGCATTACCGAGCAGCGTGGAAAGAAAAGTCTGCGCCACCGTCAAATTCAGCACGTTGGTGCGGTAACTTTCCTCGATTAGCCGGTATTCTCCCTGCAGGCTGCCCATTTCCGCCTCCATGCGTGCCATC
>Ga0206998_1164_pt1 | contig 15719 bp, 9 predicted proteins | sample Alteio_BWMinCont_FD_153309 | JGI IMG/M metagenome (GOLD analysis project Ga0206998, IMG submission 153309) | Enriched cells from forest soil in Barre Woods Harvard Forest LTER site, Petersham, Massachusetts, United States -... | ecosystem: Environmental > Terrestrial > Soil > Temperate forest >... | reverse complement strand
GGCTTCATAGTCTCAAAATTGAGAACACGGTTGGGATCTAGCACACGCTCGATTTCGCCAAACTCGCGCTCCCAGAGCGCAGCCGTCACATCCGACTCTTTCATCGACTGAGCCAGAGAGTTGGCGGAAATGAAAACAACAAAGAGAGCGCACAGAAAATGTTTCACGTCGCTTTGGTTCACTGGGCGCAAATAGTACGACAATATTATGAAAATATCAAATATGTTGATTACATCTCGACTTTTACCTGTGCCCCGCCTAGGTGAATGTCCGTTTCAAGGGTTGATGTGCAGAAATATTTCTTGACGACGAGCGACTAATCGGCTGCCCATGGGCCAGCGTTCGCAGATAAGGGACGTGTTGTGAGTAGTTTGGCCAAGTGCAAGTGAATTTTTTATTCGCTTGACAAAAAATAATACAGTAATATCATACGTTCGGAATCGGGCAGGACTTGCTTTCAGTCGGGAGGCATGCAGCCGGTATGGTGCGGATTGGCCTTGATCACGAGAGCTCTCAGACGACAACCCTGTCGCTGCCTCATCGAGGCACGTCTAGGATGGCTCTCTCCCAAAACCTAGGTACCCACCCTTCTCATTCAACTCAAAGGTTCCCCGGGAAGGATGCCCTGTCGGCAGGAGCGAGCGGCGTCTTTTCGGACGTTGAATGGATTCCCGGCCAGATCCGCGCTTGGCTCTGCAGAAATCAACCCATCCACAGCACAGGGCCTCGTTGCCCTCTGACGAAAGGTCGTAAAAAATGAAGACCTCATCCATGATCCCACTCGCGAGCCTTCTGATCCCTGCACTAATGTCAACGATCCTGCTTACACCGGATATTCGCGGCCAGGCGACCGCCACGGCCGGCCAGGGCATCACTGGGTCAGTTACTGACACAAATGGCGCAGCCATCCCCGACGCCGCGGTGTCAGTCGTCGATAGTGCGACAGGGGTCGTATATCCCTCTCGGACCACCAGCGATGGTTACTTCAGCTTCCCAGGTCTCCCTGTTGGGACTTATCGGGTCACTGCCAGTAAAGCAGGATTTCAGACGACCGTTCGGGAAGGAGTCGTTATTGAGGCGGGCTTTGCGCCGAATATCCCGATGCGCCTTAAGGTCGGATCGACGACCCAACAGGTGATTGTTAACGGTGCTGTTGGCACTCTCGACACGACAGCTAGTTTTACCGGTGAGGCGATTCCCAAGGAAGCTCTAGAAAACCTTCCTGTGATTGCAAACGGTGGCACCCGCAGTCCACTGGACTACCTCAAGGTATTTGAGGGCGTATCTCCAAACGTTTACAACGCGGCGGGCCGCGGAGGAGACGCGGGTCTGCAATGGTCAAATATCGAGGGTGTCGGTGATGGCGGGGGCTATAGTGGGTTAACAAGTTACAAGGTAGACGGTGTTGACCAGGCCCCTGAGCAAACTCAGCCGTTCGGAGGAAACTTCGCCTTCCCTAAGATGCCTGCACCGGAAGCCATACAGGAAGCGCGGCTTACTACCAATCCCGATGCCGACCAGGGATTTAATCTCGGAGCAACGTACGAACTCATAACACGCTCCGGAACCTCACATTACCATGGCGAAGCCTATGAATACCTGCGCAACGAGGACCTTGATGCCACCAGCTTTCTCACCCAGTCAAAACCTCCGGAAAAGCAAAATGACTTCGGGGCTACCTTCGGCGGTCCAATTCCATTTACTAAGCACCAATTCTTCTTTGTGAACTATCAGGGATTTCGCTCGGCGTACTCCGCTTCAACAGCTATTCTCACAGTTCCGACCGCTTTGATGCGGCAGGGCAATTTCACTGAGATCCTCGGACCTCAAATCGGTGTGGATGGTGACGGGAATCCCGTCTATAAGGGTGAGATCTACGACCCTCTGACCACGCACATCGGTAAGAATGGGGCCCTGACGCGAAATCCATTCCCGGGAAATATCATCCCTTCGAACCGGTTAAGTTCGGTTTCAAGCTTCTTCCAGAATGGATACCCGATGCCGAATCTGCCCGGCACGCAGAACAACTTCGGAAGCTCAGCACTGCAAAATAACTCGCTGCAGGATAAGTTGTACATCAAAACGGATCATCAATTCGGCCAACGCCATCGGCTTTCGCTGGGGTTTGAGTGGTTCATTCGAAATGGAACCGGGTCAACCTGCGGCAACGTTCTCGAAGGCGCTGCCAATTACATTGGCTTTTCGGAGACTATAAACAACTGCTCTCTCGCAAATGTGCACGAGAAGAATTTCCGGCTGAACTACACGTTTCTCATCCGTCCGAATCTACTGTTAGCGTTCACAACCGGCCTTGCTTACGATCCATTCAATCAGATTCTTGCTCCAGCAGGACTGACGGCAGGCACCCAGGCAGGACTGACAGGCACCTTTACACACGGAACGCCGGTCGTAAACGTTTCTCAATCTACCGGCTTTGGGCAAGAGCAGAATGCTTTTACTGGCAACGAGTACATTGTTCCTTTCGACCTTTCGGTAACCTGGACTCGCGGCGAACATCAATTTAAGTTTGGTTCACAGTTCAACCACGTTGTTTATAGCCCGGATGCCCAATCCTTTTCGAATGGCGGGTTTACTTTTGACGGAGGCGGCACAAACCAGCCTAGCTTCACCGCTGCCACTCCATCTGCCTCCCCTGGCTATGGCTGGGCAGACTTTCTTCTCGGATGGGTGGATTCAGGGCAACTTCAGAGCCCTTTCTCAATCACGACAACTTCGGGTCAGTGGGCCTGGTACGCACAGGACCAGTGGCGCGTGACGCCCAAATTGACGTTGAATCTTGGTCTTCGCTGGGAACTATACTTGCCCCCTCACGAAAGCAGCCCAATTCAGTGGTCGAACTTCTGTCCAACTTGCCCCAATGCGGGAGCGGGCGGTCTACCTGGTGCGGTGGAATTCTTAGGTAATGGACCCGGGCGAAACGGCCGGACCACCTTTATGAATATCTATCCATGGGCTATTGCACCTAGGATCGGAATCGCCTATGCAGTCACACCGAACAACGTAATCCGCCTCTATTACGGAATCATGCGGTATCCATTGAATACCCTTGAGATTAACGGCGGCTACTATCCCTATGATGGTTTCGGAGTAAACCTCAACCAGTCGACCACTAATGGCGGCATCACCCCGATCATCCCCGACTGGGATCAGGGTACATTCCACCCGCCGGCAACACCCGACCTCGACCCCACGATCGACAACGGCAACGGAATACCTTACTACAACTATCACGACAATGTCTCTCATCCGCAGCAAGCCCTCGGGGCTTCGTACGAGCATCAGTTCCCACGCGGGTGGGTTGCCAGCGTGAAATATGCAGGTAAGCTGATGCATGGCCTGCCGACGAACAATCTGGCGACACTGAACCAGCTTCCTGTCCAGTATTTGAGCTACGGCACTCTCTTGAACCAGGACATCTACTCCGCAGCCGCTAGAGCAGCGAATATCCCGATTCCGTATGCGGGCTTCACTGGCAGTGTGTTGCAGGCACTGCGGCCTTACCCTCAATTCCAAAACATCAATGAGAATACTGCGCTCATAAAGAATATGTACTGGAACGCAGTGATGTTCGATGTGCGAGAGCGCCTCACGAATGGTTTGACGTTACTAGCCAACCTAACCTTGTCGAACGAAAGAACGAACGATCCGATCACCTACGGCGGGCAGGATGGAAACTCATACGGTCCTTCTCGCCAAGCTATCTCGATCGTACCTCCCCTGATGCAGGTGGAAAGCTTTGGCGACATCGGGGGAGACCGGCCGGTGGTGTCGAGCTTTGCCTTTAGCTACGAGCTACCCTTCGGCAAAGGAAAGCCGCTTGCTTCGCAGGTTAATTCAGTTGTGGATGCCATTATTGGCGGCTGGCAAGTTTCCGGGATTCTAACCTACGGTTCGGGCACACCGGAACAGATATCGGCCACTGGAGGCGGCGTTAATACCCTGAATATCTGGGCTGTGCGCAATCAGAGTGTTCCACTCACAGGTACCACCAGCTGCACATTGTACAATCCCAGGTTCATTGGCGCGCAGAGCTACATCAATCCTGATGCATATTCAAACCCAGCAACATACACTCTCGGAGACACGTTACAGGAGACGGAGCGCAGAGGTTGCGGAATCGCGAACGAGGACCTTTCTTTGGCGAAGAATTTTGCGCTTCCGGGTGAGGGACGCAAGCTGCAAATCGGTGCAAACGCGGGCAACGCATTCAATAGGCATACCTGGTGGTTCCTGAACGGAGCTGTAGGTACACCTGGATTCGGGACCTTCGGCGGCATTTCACCGGCTCGAGCCGTTCAGGTTTACGCCCACCTGTTCTTCTGACTCGCACACGATTGGGTTCCACCAACTGGGGCGTTGATCGTAAGAAGACCGCCAGCGGCTACTCGCAGAGGCACCGCTGGCGGTTCTTTCCTTTGTGCTGATCATCGGCGTTTTTTACGTTGCAATCAATCTGCAGCGCCCTCGGTGGTTGCGGTCTCCATCGCGTCGAACGAACGCGGCGGCCTCGAGATCTGACGATGCGCCTTCAATGCCGAGGCCCAAATCTTGGGCAGGATCGACACCGCTGTCGGGATGGACAGAGAACTTGATTCTGTTGCTAGGGTCAAGATCGAGGTGAACCCGAATCGCCTTCGCTATCGTGCTTGACTTCCTGGTGATCGTGGTCCCGGATCAAGGCTGCTTTTGAATAGGTTCGACATGGCAAGTATTCGTCCCGGCTTCGAGCGTCATTCGATAATCCAGATCCCGTCTGGGATGTACGACGAGAGCCTGGCCGAAAACACGCAATGCACGTCCCTTCAGGCCGCCGAACGGTTCGATAGATGATCCCAGGTGAGCCTTTGTAAAGAAGCTTGGTCGCGAGTGCTTGTGAGGGACCATAACACTGTGGAACTGGCTCAGGCTGCCTACAGATTTGAGCCTCTGTCTCGTCCAGATGGTGAATTCACCATGGAAGTCAGCGAGAAAGTCCACATACTCAAATGTGAGTTTGCCGGCTATTCTGCCTTCCGCGAGGAAGCGGCGTTTGCGGAACTCCACTTTGCTACGTGGCCCGAGCAACAACTCACCGCCACTTCCGGCAACAGCTGCAGCATCGAAGGGCGACATTGAGAGGCGGTCAATGAGAGGCGGTCAATGCCGCCAGTGGCTCGCCGAGTGAGATCGTTTGCGAAATACTTCGCATGATAGGAGGTCAGCGTCATGGCGTGATCCAACTGCGTCTTGTTGACTTATGGAGCTTGGAGAGGAATGTCGGGGGCAGTGTTGATCACGATCATCACCGCCATCGGCAGCAGGATCAAGTACGTCAAGGAGAAATATCAGCTGTGCGTATCAAGATGCTTCCGTCTGGCCCGACTTGGCCAGAGAGATATTTCCGTCGTGCGATCTCTTCAATGGCCGGGCGATTTTCGCGGAAGACTTCGAGCTTGTTCCTGTGATCGCCGCGAAAGTGAAAGGCGCCATTTACAAGGGGAACACGCCATATAACGCCTATCGCGCCATATAAGTGGCGTGATTCTCGCCGCACCCTCCATCACACCTGGTTCGTCATCCCGGCACGGAAGTGCGACCCAACACACCGCAAAGAGAGGACGCGTCTCTACGCTTTTTAGCACCGGCCCGACAGACCTGCCCTGATACAACCCTGTAGTCGTCAAGTAGACCTACTGCGTTCCCACGTATTGCGCTGCTCGCAGAGGAAGAGGCGCGTTCGAGAATACAGCAGATGGATTCTCCATTTGTTTGCCACTGACTCTTGCGGAATCGAAAATCCACCATGACATGTGGGATCTGGTGAGATTGACTCCATATATCTAGTGGCGGAACAGGAGCACTTTTCGCGACAACAGCGGCAGATTTTTTAGAATTCCCGGAAATCGAGGCACTCGCAGCACGCTCGTGCGTACCAAGGGCTGCTTAGGACTGATCGCAACGGCTATCGCCAGAGATTACCGACAGGGCACGGGCCGCGGGCGAGCGGCCCTTTTCATTTCTCTGTTGAAGTGACCGAGTAAGGACCAAAACGAACGATCTTGCTGTTCGCGATCGTTTGCTGTCCAACATGGCGGAGCCGTAAAACGTCATCGTCGCCTGAATGTTGGCCTACTATATTTAGTTCCTGTTGCACCTTCATTGGTGCGCCAGTTTCGTCGAGGAGTGGCCCTTAGTGGACCGACCCCACAAAATGAGACAGAATTCTTTGCAACACTTGGCAGGGAGAGGAACTGCAAGTGGCGAGGAGACGAGTCGCCAAATACCCTTGTCATTCCGGCAGCAGTGGAGCGGATGAAGGACTGTCGCAGCGTGTCGGGCGCTGGCCAAAGAGTTTGGGCATCGACCGCAGCAATTTGTATCAGTGGCAGCGGCAGCGTTTTTTTAGCGATCACGCCGGAATTGATATAGCGAGTGACGAGGTCCCCGAGCGTCAATTCTGATAGCGGATTTTCAATGAACGAGCCGAGCCCGCGCCTTCCCACCTCCTTCCACCGGCTGACTTCGTAGGGAAAATCCGAAACCAGGCCAAGCTTGTGAAAGCGCTTCTTACGCTCACCCGTCGCTGGGGGCTTGCGCGTAGTATGGTGAGTCGGGTTTGTTTTCAACAATCCGGTTTTCGCGGTCGTAAGGCGGAACGCTCGTTGAAAACGGCCTGCGCCAAATACGTCAGGGATGTAGCGGACGAGCTCCATCGAGCACTGAAGCGAGACATTGCATCTGCCTCCTCTTTGTTTGTGATCGACTACGCCAGCCGTTTTAAGGCGCGGGGTCAAAGTATTCGCGGCCGGTTCGCCGTCGGTTGTCCGACCACATCCGATTAGGCCGGGTACTCGTCTCCAAAACGATTGGCCCCTACGCGCCTCAGCGCCCAGCGAATCGGAACAGATGTCCCGGGTACAGGCTTGCTTTGCAACGAAAACAAAGAAATGCATCTACGAATCATCGGGCGATAAAATTGTTCATCTCGAACGTTTACCCACGCGATGCAATCAGAGTCGAAATTTGAAGCTTTCGTGTTCTACTCGCAGGCGGATCAGCAGTGGACGCAAAAAGTACTGATCCCTCAACTGGGGCTCGATCCGACATGGATCGCTACACCGGATTCTGTTCTTCCGGGCGAGACCCTCGTGAATGCCTTCGAAAGGCTCATAGAAACGAGCCGGTTTACGTTTCTGGTACTTAGTCCAAATTTAATGGGAGATAACTGGGGCCAATTTGTTCAGAACCTCGGCAAACACTTGGCCGTAGAGGAGCAGTCGAATCGGATAGTTCCGATTATCCGGACAGCGATTAATGCTCCGGTGGGACTCAGGAGCAAGATGACGATTGACCTTGAAAGCCCGGCGGCTTATGAGTCCGGCTTCCGCGCTCTCCGGTCGCTGTTAAGTACCTCCGCACCAAGGGAGACACCCGCTCCGTGTCCGTATCCGGGGATGCTGCCGTTCAGCTCGGAGCTAACGGATCATTTCTATGGACGCCGCCAGGAAGTTGAGAAAGTAGTGGCCCGGCTACGCTACAACCAGCGACGGCTATTCATCATCGGCCCGTCTGGATCGGGAAAATCGTCGCTCGTTCAGGCTGGCGTGATCCCAAGATTACGGACCACAACCTTGTTCACACCGGAGCACTGGCTCGTTATCAACCTCAGGCCAGGGCTATCCCCAATGCAGACCCTCATCTCTGAAGTGCAAGCAGCGCTTAACAGCAGTGCATCCGACGTAAGCGACATCCTATCCGAGGGACAACCTCAGAGCAGGCGCGTACTTCTCGTCCTGGATCAATTTGAGGAGGTGTTTGCTCACCGCGACCGAAAGTCCTATCTGGCCAGTCTTAAACGAATTGAACAAGATCCAAGGTTCTTGTTGATGCCTGTGATGCGGGCGGATTTCTACGCGGACTTGATGGAATCTGAACTCTGGCCCATATCTCAAAGCGAGAAGTTCGAAGTTATTCCATTGCGGGGCAAAGCTCTACGGGAAGCAATCGAGCAGCCGGCATTACAATCCGGAGTTGTCATCGATCCGGCGTTAGTCGACCGACTTTTGTCGGAAGCAGCGTGCGAGCCCGGGGTTCTTCCGCTGCTCCAGGAGACACTTAGCCGATTATGGGACAACGTCCAGCATCATTATCTCCCACTGCAGGCGTACGCGGAGGCGACAGCAGGATTTGAGAATGGGTTGGCAGTCATTTTTTCAGATAGGGCAGACAGCGTATTCGATCAGTTGCCGGTAGATCAGCAGCAGATAGCTAGACGAATTTTCCTGGGACTGGTACGCGAGGGGCGCGGACGGCCGGACACGCGGCAACAGCGTCCGGCTGATGACCTCCGGACAGCTTTCGATGAGCCGGCTCTATTTGAACGCACGCTTGATCATCTCGCAAAGAATCGGCTCATTACGCTCACATCTAGCATAGCGGGCGCCACGCGAACCATCGATCTGGCCCACGAGGCGCTGATCATGACCTGGAAGCGCATCAGAGATTGGCTGACCACTTACCGCGAGGCACAAGCGACACGCGACCGCCTGGAAAGCAAAGCCGACGAATGGGTCCGGCTCCATCACGCAGGAGGGTTTCTGGACCGATACGAGTTGGAGGAAGCAAAGCATTGGCTAGACGATCCACTTTCGCAAGACATCGGATTTAGCAGCCGATTGCGAGAGCTAGTAGAGGCGAGCGCTAACGTTCTGCACGATCTTCAAAGGACCGAGGAAGAACGACTGAAGGAAATAGCGTTGGCCGCGCAAAAGCGGGCAGAGGCTGAACGCCACCGAGCCGAGGAAGCACGCAAACGAGCGGAGGAAGAAAGGAGATTGCGTTTGCGGAGCGTGGCGCTTGCACTCGCATCGCACGCACGTCAGCGCATCGAGGATCGCGAGCGCTCATTGCTAATGGCGGTGCAGGCTTACATTTTCGATCTTCGAAGCGAAGGCGGCGTATCGGATCAAGTAGACCTTGCTCTGCGCTCGGCTTTGAAACAAGACGATATGCTGTTAGCCCTCGACGAGCTTTCTGGTAAGCGCCTGAGCAACCTATGTCTAAGCCCTGACGGCCTAACGCTGATAGCCGCCTATACGGATGAGCCGCCGAGTTACTGGAAACCAACCGAGTTTACGTTTCTGTACATGTGGAGTCTCTCGAATTTCGAGGTGATTTCGTTTCCCGAGCGCAAAGCTCGTGCCTATTGCGGGCTAGTACACGAATTCAGCGGCAGCTTACAATCGCTGGCCTTCGCTGCGAACAGCCAGATAATGGCGGCATTGGACGCAGCAGGCAAGGTGTGGATTTTCAGCCTGGATGAGAGAGGCCGAAAACCGTTGTTGAAGTTCACGAAGGAGGGTTTCCCTGAACTCGATACGACAAGTTACTGGTCTAGGGCCCGTCCGCTGAGGCAATCGATCCGATTCACAAATGAGTTCGAGATCACACCTGACGGAGACGAATACTTGTCCGAAGCAACGAGAGTGATTATGGATCGATACCAATTAGATCTCTCGCGGTCGTTCAGTGTCGGGGGAATGACTCCCCAGATGAACCGGATTGTGGCGAGCCCCGATGAACGCCACATCTGCTTCGAAGTGCATGGTCGGCCACCTCAGGAGACTCGGATTGTCAAGCTCGATCCGGCGTTACCGCGGGAGCAGAACCTCGGCGTTTATAGTACTGCGATTACATTCAGTGGTGACGGGAAGAGGCTTTACATCATTGCAGACGGATGCCGGGCGTGGGACCTATCGTCCTGGCCGCCGGTTTCCGTACCCTGCGGACTCCCGGAATCGGAGATCTCGCGAGAAGACCTGCTTGTTTCCGATCGAGATCGCGGTACGCTCGCGTGCGGGTTGGCAAACGGAAGGATATGGGTCTGGCGTACAAGGCCTGAGGCGACGAGTGCCATTGTATGCGAGCTGCCGGAGAATTACGACACGTTGGCACTGTCTCCAGATGGTGGCGCGGTCGCCGTATGGATCAGCGGGCCAGAACCAGCCGGACGAGAGCGTGTGGAAAGCGAGCTTTCACAAATCCTATTTTTGGATACAGCTCGGTACCAGATAAAACATGAGAAATCGCAGCTTGAGGAGGCAGCCTATCATGCATGTGGCGATTACTACAGGACGCACTGGGGCGAGCGCAGAAGCTCCGACCCCACCTATTTCTGGTACTCAGCGGAGCGGCTTACCAGGATCTTACATAGCCAGCGCAAACTTCTATCCTATGATACTAGTGCCCGGAGATTAGTCGAGACGGCGTCTGGGGAATGGGCGATCGCTACCTGGTTTCTGAAGCAGGATGGAATGCCGGCTAAGTGTGCGCCGCTTTCGATTGCAAAGGGCAGCCCGCTCGCACTCGGTAGTACTGACGAAGGTTCGTTCGTGGCGATTGCACATCAAAAGGGTGTAGGTATTTTGAAGCCGGACGGCACGAATACAAGTGTGCTTGCCTTCTCCCAGGAGCCGACGTACTCCGGGATAATTTGGGCCGGATTTGATTTGAATTGCGTGTTGCTTGCGGTCCAACCCTACAGTCAAGAGTGGCCGAACAAAACTAAGCTCCACAATGTGCAGCTTTACAAGCTTAGACATGCAGAATCAAAACCAATAGAGCTAAAGCAATCTGCCAAGCTGTGCACGTCTATCGCGTTTGATAGCACAGGAACGAAGTTGGCGCTCGGTTTGGTGGACCGGCGCCTCGATCGGAATTGGGCATTCAAGGACCCGACGTTCGTCGCAGATGCAGGATCCGTTACGAGCGGCGCAATACTGCTTTACGACTTGACGGTCGATGGCACCGCGCCTCAGGTGTTAGCGGGACCGAGGGGAGACATTACGGCACTTGCATTCAGCGCTGATGGAGCTTTGCTTGGCGGCGGGAGCTCAAACGGCAAAATTGTCGTTTACCGCCTAACCCAGGGCTCGCGGCCAATTTTTCTTGACGATCACGCTGGACCTATTTTGTCGCTGCGATTTCTGGCGAGTGGCCGGATGTTGTCTGCAAGCTTGGATGGCACAATCCGCTTGTGGATTATCGATGTCGCCCTCGAAACCGAGATAGCAATGACCAGAATTTCACGTAACTTCTCTAAGGCCGAATGGAATTATTACGTCGGAGAAGGCATCGAATACGAAAAAACGTGTCAGCACTTGCCCGTGAGTGAGTAAATCACATTTGTGGCGGTTAGGATGACAATTGAACAGATGACAGTATTTGTGAGTTATGCGCACGCCGATAGCGAGTGGGTAATCAAGAACCTTTTGCCGCGGTTAGAGGCGGCGCGGCTGCAAACGATCATCGATTTTCGAGACTTCAAGCCTGGAGCGATGAGCATCGAAGAGATGGAAAGAGCTGTCATCGAATCGGATTACACCGTTGTGGTGCTGAGTGAGCGATATGTTCAGAGCGAATGGTGTGCGTTTGAGAACGTGATGACGCAGACGCTTGATCCAGCCGCCCGTCGACGCAGGCTCATACCCTTGCTATACGAGAAATGCGACATCCCACTTAGGCTTCGAATTCTTCATTTCCGGGATGTAACTGATGATTCGGATGAGCAGTGGCGGCGCTTCGAAAACGACCTGCAGAGCCTCTCAGCCGGCATCTCAGATTGAGGTCGGAAGTCCTGCGCGCGGAAGGTGCGCTGATTTTCCAAATCGTACCGATTCGTACAGGCCTACAGGCCCGTGCACAGCCTCGATGTTCGGGCACTGGACGCAGTATTCCAATTTCGATTTGATGAACGGCAGAATTTGTGTCCGGCAGCAATCCTGCGCCAAAACTGCGCCTTGATTCTGGACCCGTCAAAAAAAGGAGCAGCTAACCGGTCGACGTCATTTTGGTGATGTGGGGGCCTGGACAACTCGGAGCGCCGGTGGACATCGTTGCATCGTTGGGGGGCAAGACACTTAACGACTGTGGGGACCCTCCATGGCATTTGAGGGCAATAGAGGGCTATCCGAGCGGGAGCGTTTGGCCCCGAAACCCGTATGAACACTGAAGACAGGGGCATTGATGGTTATTGGGGTCAAGTGCCCTTAGGGTGTTAGCTCTTTCCCACCGGTTTCGGGACCAGGGGTTCGGGGTTCAACCTCTCTTCCGCGATCGTCTAAGTCACGTTTAATCCGTGAAATTAGAGTACTGATTGTTTCGGAAAAACCGGAACTGAGTCCGTTTGGGTCCATCATCAAATCCTCGACCCTCTGCACTGCGTCCTTGGCATCGGACGGAACCGAGTGCAACCCAAGTCAGTTTAAAAATCTCCCGTTTTATATACCTTCGGTCAATAAATTAGCCGCTTTATAAACCATCCCCTACCGTTGTTTCGCTAGGCAAGTTATCGTTCATCGCGGTTTGGGTATCCGCCCCAAAGAGGACAAGCTGCGAATTCTCAACCCCACTTTTACCCCACGGTAAGAATAACCATGCGTTCCAAGTCGTTCTTTTCAGTTGCCAGCCGCTCCGTTTGATGTCTTTTAATTACAATGATTTAACGACTCATAATCCAAAGAGCTGCACCGTAGCAAGAGGAAATTCTGAGGCCTTTGCGAGACTGCAAAAATTATCGCAGCTCCAAGCGGCGTGGCTTCACGCTATGTGGAATCGAACTCAGGCTGCGCATGCAAACACTAGACGGAGGCTGAGGGTTCGTCCGGTTCAACGTCGCGTTCTGGTGCGCCGCCCGTGGGAATGAGCATCATCGTGCCACGGCTAAGCACGCCGGGATGGCGCGATTCGCGCCACTGCATGTAAGCAAAGCCTGCGATAAGTCCTGCGAGGAACAGATAGGGAGTCATGCTGTAGGGCCACGCAGGTTTCGGGTAGACGGTGACAAAGAGGACAGGAATTAGAGCCAGGGTCGCGATCCAAGGAACCACTACATGTTGCCAGATCGTAAATCTGGCTCGCTGTTCGCGGCGCATATAGCTCGTCAAGGCCAGATTCGCCATGGCGTAGAGGATGATGACAGCAAGCGTAGCCATTGTTTCAAGGAAGCCAAAGATGGTATCAGGTCGCAACAAAAAGCCCACCAGCAGGATTGCCGCCATGCCGGATATCTGCACAAACGCGATCGCGAAGGTGGGTGTCCGATGAATAGGATGGATATACCCGAAACTGGCGGGGAGCGTCCCGGCCCGGCCCATTGTGTACATCACACGGGATGCGGCATTGGTGCAGGCAAGACCGACGCCGACAGCACTGTTGATGATAGCGAGGACGACCAACCACCAGCCGACACCCCATAGTGAACGGCCGAGAACATAATACGGATTGGGATTGGAGGCGAAGGCAGCCATGTCGCCAGTGCCCCAGCCGATTGCACTTGCATACGAAGTAAGGATGTAGAAGATTCCGATGCTACCCAGCGACAGCATAATCGCCTGGCTGATGAACCTGGCCGGGCGACGTGCTTCCTGGGCGAGCGGCGCCGGCGCCTCGAAACCGCTCAGGGCGAGAATAGAGAAAACCATACCGGCCAGGATGCCACCAAAGTGATGCGGCGAGGACGAGGACTTTAGGGGCGCAAGATATGAAGAACCCGGACCTGGATGAATCACGAACGTGATACCGAGCGCTAACATGATAAGCAATTCGATCCCACCCAGGAGCGCTGTAATCCGAGCCGACAACTGGATGCCGTGGTGAGTGAGCGCCCAGATAAGGGCCGTGGTTGCCAGGGCCAGAGACCACCATGGAATGTTCACATGGAACTGCTTTTGCAACATGTCCGAGATAAGGTAGCCAAGGAAACCTGTGGTTCCGGCCGCTCCCAGGACCTCGTAGATCAGGTAGCTCCAAGTAGCCATGAAGCCGCTGCGGCTGCCGAGCCCACGCGTGGCAAAAGAATAGTAGCCGCCGCTCGACGGCATGTACCGGGAGAATTGAGACACCGTGTTGCCTATGAAGAAGCAGACTACGGTGGAGAGCAGGAACGAAAGCGGCATAACCGGTCCTGCTTGGAGGGCAATGATAGGAAAAGTGAAAACGATGTTGGCCGCCGGCGCGATGTGGGTGACACCCTGGAAGACCAGTTCTGAAAGCCCGAGCGAATTCGGTCGAAGCTGAGGGTCTGCGTCGGGATGAGTGGTCTCAGCGGTCACCTGGAAATCTCCGTCAATAAACAATACAGGAGAGAAGCAGGCTGCTTCGGTCTACTTAGCGTCACAATGATCGCAGGCATTTGCTGGCGCAAGACCGGCGCGCGATTACGGCAACTCAAGGATTGGGGAAGATTGAAGCCTGCTAGGTCTCCAGTGCGATGACGGTATTGGGTGACAGAAAAAACGGAGGCACAATGGCGCACGTATTTGAGAGTGGCAAGACTTCTTCCGGTAATTCAATGCCGAGTACATCGCTCATAAAGGACCGTCTCTTTAGGCACCGGTCGAAGCAATCCGGAGCGAACTCTTTAAGCTTCCTTCTTAGCTCCGCGTCGGCAATGACCAGGCCGTCTTCCATGCGGGTGGAGAAATATTTCCTGGATTGCGGGATGACGTCGACCTGGACAGCCATGCCCGAGGCTACCGGAATCTCAGAGCCCTGATAGAACGGCGAACTCAACCACTCATCCAAGTGAATCAGATGGCCAGGGTTGAGGTAGATTCCAAATTTGTCAAAAGGCAAGCAATCTTGAATCAGATCGTAGACGGTGTGACCCGGAGTACCCAACTTCATCAATCCGAACCATTCGCTCATGGCTTCGAAATAGGGCCCGGCAAAAGATGAAACGTAGTCTGAGGCCGAATCAGCCAGGTCCGCGGAACTCCTGGCAATCCAGCCGGCACGGCAGATATTGCTGCCCCAGTAGGAGACGTTGAATGCAAGAGGCTGGCCACGGCGAATCAGTTCGCCGCTCGGCCCGCAGAGGCCGTAGTTGGCATTGCGACCCGTGACAAACGTGACGTGGCAGCTCAGGGGTTCTCCATTCAGGCGGCCGGACTCGACCGCCGAATGATCGGTCATTCCTTCCTGCAGGGCAAAGATGATGCGCTTAACCGACTCGGCAGCTTGCCCGTTGGTGTACTCAAAATAGGCAATTTCGAAGGGAGAGCAGTTTGCGCGCAGGCCGTAACCGGGGTGCATCAATAGGTCGGTGGCGTTGTAGATGTTTTCTGGGCCTGCCAGTTCCCGAAGGGTGTCTACAATGTAGGACGGTATGTCCAACGCATGAGCAGCGTCTGGGTGCTCGTCGCTGGAAAAATACTTATATCCCACGGCACCCACAATTGCGGTCGGACCGATGCCTTCGTCCGCGAGGATCTCGCGCAAGGCGCGGCTCCGGTCCCGCGGTTGACCCAACAGAGAAAACGACTGGAAGCGCTCATGACGCATTCGCCCTGTGGCATGCAGGGAGCTGATGCCCAGATAGGCCTCGCACTCGTTTCCCACAAGGATGAGCGGAGTTGCCGCTCTGCGGATGATGAGTAGCGCCTCTTCGAATCTGGGATCGAATCCGCTGAGATAAGTCAAATTGGCAAAATGCTCGCGGTCACCGTAAACGACAACATGGGTGATCTTGCGCTCTTCCATTCGGGCTTGCAGGTTGCCGATTCTCGCTCCAAGCTCGGAAGCCGACGGACGCGGCGGGCAAGCAGCCACACCGAATTTGGGCCAGTCGATTTCGATCAAGCGATGTCTCCGCGATGTGGCGGCCATATTGATTCGTTTCCTTTTCTTTCAATTGTGGACGAACGAAGAACGAGTACAAG
>Ga0206998_1163_pt1 | contig 15760 bp, 9 predicted proteins | sample Alteio_BWMinCont_FD_153309 | JGI IMG/M metagenome (GOLD analysis project Ga0206998, IMG submission 153309) | Enriched cells from forest soil in Barre Woods Harvard Forest LTER site, Petersham, Massachusetts, United States -... | ecosystem: Environmental > Terrestrial > Soil > Temperate forest >... | reverse complement strand
AGGCGGCTCCCATCATGCAGGCAAAGACGGATTCCTTTGCCCCGGTTGATCCGGCTGCAATGGCAAATGCGAACCTGTCAGAATCCGAGCGTGTTACCGCGAAGACGCAGGAAGACGACTTGCGGCTCATTCTTGGTCAGAGCTACAGCGATCTTGCAACCGCTGAGGCGATGCAACGGAATTATGCCCTCGCGCTCACACACTATCAGGCCGCGGAACGTTGGAATCCCACGATCGACAACCTCGCCAGAAACCTGGGGGAATGCGCATTTCGTGCCGGGAACTACCCCGAAGCGATCCGCGGCTTGTCCACGGCGCTTAAAGAACAACCGGCCCAGATTCCAATCCGAGCAACCCTCGGTATCGCGTACTTCGCCACCGACCAATATGCTGACGCTGCAAGGACCTTTGCCCCGCTTGGGGTCGCCGGAATGCAGGATGGCAGCGTCGGTTATGCGTGGGCTGCGTCTCTTGCAAAGCTCGGTCAGACAAAAGAAGCCGCCGATGTTCTAAATCAGTATGAGAGCGGGAATCTGTCGACCGATCAATTAATCCTTGTCGGTCAACTGTGGACGGATATCGTCGATTACGGCCGCGCGGTGGCGACTTTGCATCATGCGTTACAGATTGATCCTTCCTTGCCGCAGGCTCATTATTATGCGGGGCTGGCCTACATCCGTTGGGAGCACTGGTTGGACGCGCGAAACGAGCTGCAGGCGGAGTTAGCCATCAGGCCCGGTGATCCCGACGCTACCTATCACCTGGGATTCGTAGCTCTCCAGGAGTCAAAAATCGATGAGGCCAAGAAACTCTTCGAGCAAGTGCTCGCTGCACATCCGGACTATGCAAACGCTCAATATGAGCTCGGCAAAATTCTGCTCGACAAGGGACAACTGCAGGAAGCCGTGCCTCATCTGGAGGCGGCGGCACGACTGAGCCCCGATAAAGAGTATGTGCATTACCAGTTGCAGGCCGCGTACCGCAAGGAATCCCGTACTGCAGATGCGGATCGCGAATTGGCGGTATACCAGGAGCTTAAGACGAAGTCGCGGCCGCACATCCCTCAATCGACCACGCAGAATCCATAATGCTCATTTCCGATCTTCTCGATTCAAATAAACCAAGTAAGGTTTTCATAGCGTCTTTTCTGTGTGCCAGTTTGGTTTTGGGGCAGGAGGGTCATCCCCCGCCGGTGCCACCGCCGCCTGGAGCCAAGTCCGCACGGTGCTCGGGACGGCCGATTCCGCAGTTGGAAGACGTTACGGCTAAGGTTGGAATCACCTTCTCGCACACCGCGGACCCCTCCAAGAAATACATTGTTGAGTCGATGAGTGGGGGCGTGATTCTCTTCGACTATGACCGTGACGGCTGGCTCGATATCTACTTCACCAATGCTCCTACGGTCGAGATGGCAGTCAAGGGCGAGACCAGCCTCGGAGTTCTCTACCACAACAACCACGACGGAACATTTACCGACGTCACGGCGAAGTCTGGCCTGAACAAACCCTGCTTCGCCATGGGTGGGGCGGTCGGCGATTACGACAACGACGGCTGGCCCGACCTCTACGTGACGTGTCTCGGAGGAAACGTCCTTTACCACAACAATGGCGACGGAAGCTTCACCGACGTTACCGCCAAAGCGGGGGTGGCCGACGGAAGGTGGTCGACTGGGGCATCGTTCGGCGACTACGACGGCGACGGTCTCGTCGACCTGATGGTCACCAACTATGTCGACTTCCATCTGAATGATCTCCCTGGCTTCGGCAGCGCTCCAAACTGCAAGTATCGCGGTATCTCGGTGCAGTGCGGGCCGCGCGGTCTGCGCGGCGCGGGCGACTCGCTCTTCCATAACAACGGAGACGGAACATTCACCGATGTGTCTAAGGCGGCAGGGGTTAGCGATCCGGATGGGTACTACGGCATGGGGGTCATCTGGGCGGACTTCAACAATACCGGGCACCCGGACATCTACATAGCTAACGACTCGACGCCGAAGTACCTGTACAAGAACCTGGGCGGCGGCAAGTTCAAGGACATCGGGCTGCAGTCGGGGACGGCGGTCAGCGAAGACGGTTCGGAGCAGGCGTCGATGGGGATTGCAGTCGGCGACTATAACCACTCGGGAAGGCCTTCACTTTACGTCACGAATTTCTCGGACGAGAACGATCTCCTATATCGCAACGACGGCGATTGGAATTTTACGGAGGTCTCCTACCCCGCCGGGGTGGCCCTCCCGTCGCTGCCCTGGGTGAAGTGGGGCACGGCATTCGTCGACCTGGACAACGACGGCTGGCTGGACCTGATCACGGTTAGCGGCCACGTCTATCCGCAGGTGGATTCGCTGCCTTCGGGACCGGGCTACCGGGAGCCAAAGCTGCTGAACATGAACCAGAAGGACGGCAGCTTCTGCGATGCCAGCGATCAGGCCGGTCCTGCGCTGACGGAGAAGCGGGCTTCTCGCGGGCTGGCGGTCGGCGACCTTTTCAACGACGGCAATATGGATGTCGTAATCGGCGACATCGATGGGGCGCCAACGGTTCTCAGGAACCATGGGGTGCCGGGGCGGCACTGGGTCAGCTTTGAGCTGGCCGGCGGTCCGAAGAGCAACCGGTTGGCGCTCAACGCCAGGCTGAAGATCGTCGCCGGGGGCGTTACCCAGACCGATGAGATCCACAGCGGTGGCAGCTATCTCTCGCAGAACGATCTGCGCGTTCACTTTGGCTTAGGCCCGGCAACCAAGATCGACAGCATGGAGATCCGCTGGCCATCGGGCAAGGTGGAGACTCTGACTAACCTTGCCGCGGATCAATTCTATTCGGTGCTCGAGGGGCAGGGCGTGGTTCCTCCGGAGCGGATTCGGCCGACGAAATCCAAGCGTCCGTAAAGGGGTACCCCCTCCCTCTGAAATCGCAGGTCATTCATTTCATTGAGGTTAAGGAGAGGTCGTCCGTGACTGTTTCATTTTAAATGACTTACCCGCATCTCATAGCAGACAAATAACTTACGCGGAGGATCTTGAATTGCCTTCCCAAAATGGGGAACGGCCCGGCAATATGCCGGGCCGTTTCTTGTTCTTATTTCCATTGTACCTTCCCGAGCCGTAATTCTCGGCCATAAAGTCGATCCAACCCAGTCTCCTTGACAATCTAGGAGAAGCTCGATATTTTCTCCTAGACAGACTGGGAGGAGAGGGAACGAGATGGGGGAAAACGCTCCGGTCGACCTGTTGCAGGGCACGCTCGACATGCTGGTGTTGAAGGCGGTGTCGCTGGGTCCGCTGCATGGGTATGGAGTGTTGCTGCGGATCCAGCAAATCTCACAAAACCGGCTTGAGATTCAACAGGGGTCGCTGTATCCGGCGCTCTACCGTTTGGAGCATGAGGGCTGGATAGCCGGCGAGTGGGGACAGAGTGAGAACAATCGCCGGGCTCGCTTCTATCGCCTGACCGCTGCCGGAGAGCGGCGCCTGGAGGCCGAGGCGAAGAAGTGGAATGAGTTCGCGGGCGTCATCGGGTCAATTCTCGGCACTGCTCCGGAGCAGCTGTGAGCCTGAGCAGCCGGGTGCGAACGTGGTGGCGCGCGGTGATACGCGGGGCGGACGTCGATGCACAGGTGGATGAAGAGCTGCGGTTCCACATTGAGAGTTATGCCGAGGATTTGATGCGCGGTGGGACGCCACGCGAAGAGGCGATACGACGGGCGAGAGCCGAACTGGGCAATTTTGCGGCGCGAAAAGAGGACTGCCGGGCGGCGTGGGGCACGCGATGGCTCGACGAGCTGCGAGCCGACCTCCGCTATGCGTTGCGCATGCTGGTCAGGAGTCCGGGGTTTGCCCTCGTTGCGGTTGGATCGCTTGCGCTCGGGATCGGCGCAAACACGGCGATGTTCAGCGTTGTGCAGGGAATCATCCTCGCGCCGCTGCCGTTCCCGAATGCAGACCGCCTCGTCTTCCTTTGGCAAAACAGGCCCGGTGTTCCGCAGCTTGATCCGTCGTATCCGAACTTTGAGGATTGGGAGCGAACTTCGCGGTCGTTTGATCGTATGTCTGCTGTGGTATTCCATAACTTCGACCTCACTGCTCCCGGCAGAGCCGAACACCTCCTGGGCATGCGGGCGTCCTCCAGCTTCCTGGCGACTCTAGGCGTCACCCCGGCCATCGGGCGGAATATTGCGAGGACAGAGGACCAGCCGAATGCGTCATCGGTGGTCCTGATAAGTGACCGCTTGTGGAAAGAAAGCTTTGCAGCCGATCGCCACGTCGCCGGACGATCGCTGATCCTGGATGGAAAGAGCTTCACCGTGATCGGCGTCTTGCCCGCAGGTTTTCATTTCCTGGCCGACGCGGACGTCATCACGCCTTTGCGTCCCAACATGCCCGCCATTTATGCCGAAAGATCGGTCAATAGTTTGGCAGTGCTTGCGCGTCTTAAATCGGGAATCACAATAGGCCACGCGGAAGCCGAAATAAATACGATTCAGCAGAACCTCGATCTCCTGTATCCAGATGCCAATCGGGGGACCGGCATCACCGTGACCTCGCTGATGCAGCAGATCGTCGGCGACGTGAGGGGAACGGTCCTGCTCCTCTTTGGAGCTGTCAGCCTGGTGCTGCTGATTACATGCGCCAATCTCGCGAACTTGCTGCTGGCGCGCTCGACTGCGCGCGCTGCTGAATTTGGCATACGCACGGCGCTGGGTGCCAGCCGCGGACGTATCGTGCGGCAACTGATGACCGAGAGTGTCGTTTTGTCGTTGGCAGGAGGAGCCTTGGGTGTCGCGCTCGCCGGCCTCGGGCTGCGCGTGCTGCTTGCGGCACTTCCGCAAAGTCTCCCCCGCTCGGAGAACATCGGCCTTCATCTCGAGGTTCTCTTGTTTACCGCGGCTGCCTCCATCGCTGTGGGGATCATCTTCGGCCTGGCTCCGGCATTACAGTCCGCAAGGCCGGATGTGCAAGGCGCGTTGCAGCAAGTTTCAAGAGGAACCATAGGCGGGCGTCATGCGATCCTCGGCCGGTTAGTTGCAATGCAGTTTGCGCTCACTCTCGTGCTGATGACTGGCGCGGGATTGCTCCTCCGCAGCATCCGCAACCTTTGGGACGTGAACCCGGGATTCGATATGCAGCACCTAATTTCATTTCAGGTCGGGTTATCTCCGTCGCTTACGAGAACACCCGCTGAAACGCGAATTGGCTATCAACAGCTCCTCGCGCGGATTCGGCAGGTGCCTGGAGTGGAATCGGCGGACCTCACAAATATTGTTCCACTTTCTGGCGCCGACAATGGAGGTCCTTTTTGGATCGGCACGGCATCCCCGGCCTCGCTGCCGGAAGCTCCTCACGCACTTTACTTCTGGACTGGCCCTGACTATCTGAAGACGATGCGAATCCCCTTGCTGCAGGGTCGGTTCTTTACGCCGGACGACCAGCTCGGCTCGGCCAAAGTCGTTGTCATCGACAGCGTGCTCGCGCAAACCTTCTTCCCTGGTGAGAATCCAGTCGGACGGACGCTAACAGTCGGGCACTGGGGTGCGGCCCGCATCGTCGGAGTCGTCGGACATGTGCGCCATTGGGGACTGGACGATCCCGGCACGTACAACCCGCGGCAGATTTATATCCCCGTTTATGAACTGCCGGATGCAATGGTTAACGACTTCTTCCGCACTCTCAAACTACTCGTTCGCACGACTCTCCCTGTTGGAGAGGTGATGCCTGCAATTCGGAACGTCGTCTATGAGTCTTCGCCTGATCAGCCCGTTTATGCCGTCAGCACGATGGACGAAGTGGCGACGGAATCGATGGCCTCCCGGAAGCCTCCCATCGTTCTGCTGGGCGCGTTTGCCACTCTCGCATTGCTGCTGGCCTCGGTTGGCATCTACGGAGTCGTGTCCTACTCAGTAACGCGGCGCACCCAGGAAATCGGGATCCGTATGGCTCTCGGCGCAGACAGGGCCCGCGTCTCCCGCATGATCGTTGGCCAAGGAGTTCGCATGGCCGGGGCTGGGCTGGGCATCGGCATTCTAGCCGCGACTACTCTCGTGCGCCTGCTGCCGAGCTTCTCTCGTCTGTTGTACGGCGTGGGGCAACGCGACCCGCTTACGCTTTTCGGTGTCTCCGCTTCGCTGGTGCTGGTGGCCTTGGTTGCCTGCTATGTTCCGGCGCGGCGGGCAGCGAGCGTCGATCCGATGCGGGCGCTGAGGCATGAATAGACTTTCCGCGAGAGGAAGAGCGATGAGCCTGAACAGCCGTTTACAAACATGGCGGCGCGCGGTGAGGCGCGGACCGGAGGTCGATGCGCAGGTGGATGAGGAGCTGCGGTTCCACATCGAGAGCTTTGCTGAAGATCTGATGCGCCGAGGTGTTTCTCGCGAGGGGGCGATACGACGGGCAAAGGCAGAGCTGGGAAGTCTGGCAGCGGGAAAAGAGAAGTGCCGGCAAGCGTGGGGCACCCGGTGGTTCGACGAGCTGCGAGCCGACCTTCGCTATGCGTTGCGGATGTTGGCGAAGAGTCCGGGATCTGCGGCGATTGCGGTTGGATCGCTGGCGCTGGGGATCGGCGCAAATACGGCGATCTTTACGATCACCAGACAGATTCTGCTCGACAAGCTTGACGTTCGCCGGCCGGATGACCTGCGTCTTTTTGCCTGGACAGGCGGCGAAAGCAGAGTTCCGATTCGCATTTGGGGTCATTGGAACGAGGCAAACCATACCTGCACCTCGTTTTCATACCCTGTCTACGAGCAGCTTCGCCGGCAGAACGGCGTGTTTGAGGATGTGTTTGCCTTCAAGGTAATTCCAGAACTCACAGTGGCTGTTGATAACAAACCGGAACCTGTGACAGCGGAACTTGTGTCCGGGAATTATTACTCGGCACTTGGTGTAAATACGGTTATTGGCCGTGAAATTCAGAAATCGGATGATGGCGCATCGGGCAGCGGCGCCGTTGCCGTTATCAGCGATGGATTCTGGTCGCGGCACTTCGGGCGCTCCCCTGACGTGATCGGCAAAACAATTCAGGTGAACCTTACGCCTGTGACGATCATTGGCGTGAATCCCGGGGCATTTACCGGCGCTTCCAGCGTGCAAATCTCGCCTGATGTTTTCCTGCCTTTCAGCATGGAGCCAGCTGTTGCACCCAATGGGGCCAAATCGCTCCTGACGAACCCAGAGCAGTGGTGGGTGCCGGTGATGGGCCGCATGAAGCCAGGAGTATCCGACGAATCTGCGCGCGCGGCAATGGATGTTCTCCTGAGCAACGCTGTGCGATCCACGATGGCAGTGGAGAAGGGCCAATCCGTACCACGCTTCGCTATGCAGGATGGAAGCCGAGGCTAAGATTTAAACGGCGAGAGGTTTGCCAAGCCGATATATGTGCTTATGGCGCTCGCAGGAGTCGTCCTGCTGCTGGCCTGCGCAAATCTGGCAAACCTGCTGCTCGCCCGGGCCAGTAGCCGTCAGCGCGAATTGAGCGTGCGACTTGCGCTGGGAGCAAAACAGGGGCGCATTATGTGTCAGATGCTCACAGAGAGCCTGCTGCTCTCCTCAGCTGGAGGCATTGCCGGACTGCTCCTGGGCTACTGCGGACGAAATGCCATTCCGCATCTGATGTCGTCTTCCTGGGAATCAGCGGTGATGCATGTACGCTTCGACTGGAAGATTTTCGGATTTACGGCCGCCGTTTCTCTTTTCACCGGATTAGTTTTTGGATTCATGCCCGCATGGCAGGCGATGCATACCCAAGTGAACAAGGGACTCAAGGAAAATTCCCATTCTGCTACGCAGGGCAGCGGCAACTTTTCCGGGAGAATGCTTGTCGCCGTTCAGATTGCCTTGTCCATGCTGCTGCTGGTTGGGGCTGGTCTCTTCATTCGGACACTGGCGAATCTCAACAAAAGCCGTCTTGGCTTTCGGCCTGACAATCTTGTGCTTTTCGAGATTCAAGCTCCGAATACGCGCTATCCCGCTCCGAAAGATCTCGCGCTTTACCGGCAAGTAGAACAACGGCTGGCATCTGCTCCTGGTATCAGGTCTGTCTCGCTCTCGAAAAATCCTCTGATCGCGGGCAACGTATCCAATGACGATTTTGTTCCGGATGGATTGCCGCCAAAAGTGAATGGCAAAACCTACGTGGATGACAACGTGGTGGGACAGGACTTTTTTGCAACTATGGGCATCCCGATTCTGGCAGGCCGCGGTTTTGGCGGCACTGATACCGAAACATCCCGCCTGGTTGCCGTTGTCAACCAGCAGTTGGTGAAGGAATATTTTTCTAACACAAACCCTATTGGCAGAACGTTCCTGTCGAATAAAAAACATATCGAGGTTATCGGCATCAGCGGCGACACCAAATACGCCGACCTGCGCGACGATTCTCCAGCAACGTTCTATACCCTTTATCGGCAGCAATCCAAAAGCGAGCCGAGCATGACATTCGAAATCTCCACCAACATAGAACCCTCAGCCGTTGTGACGGTTCTCCGCGACGCTGTCGCATCGGTGGATAAGGATCTGCCCCTGCTTGACATTCGTACTCAAGACGCACAGATCAGCGATAGAACGAAACAGGAGCGCATCTTCGTCTCCCTCACCAGCGGATTCGGTCTGCTTGCTCTCGTGCTTGGCTGCATCGGAGTTTACGGTGTGATGGCGTACTCCGTTTCACAACGCACCCACGAGATAGGGATTCGTATGGCGCTGGGCGCAGAACCGGAGCGTGTGCGGCGCATGGTGTTGCGCGAGGCGACGTGGGTGGTGGCGCTGGGTATCCTGGCTGGCGTGAGCGGCGCGCTGGGGCTGGGCCGCGGGATCGCCAGCCTGTTGTATGGGATTAATGCGTGGGATCCCACGATCCTTGCCGGATCAGCAGGGATGCTGATGGTTGTAGCGCTGGGAGCAAGCTGGATTCCTGCGTGGAGGGCTGCGAGGGTGGATCCGATGCAGGCATTGCGGCATGAATAGACCTTTCGCGCGGAGGGAAGAGTTATGAGCTTGAGGAGCCGGGTGCGAACGTGGTGGCGCGCGGTGATACGCGGGGCGGACGTCGACGCACAGGTGGATGAGGAGCTGCGGTTCCACATCGAGAGCTACGCCGAAGACCTGATGCGCCGAGGGATGCAGCGCGAGCAGGCGATGCGCCGGGCAAAGGCAGAGCTGGGAAGTCTGGCGGCGGGAAAAGAGAAGTGTCGGCAAGCGTGGGGCACACAGTGGTTCGACGAACTGCGATCCGACCTCCGCTATGCGGTGCGGATGCTGGCGAAGAGTCCCGGCTTTGCGGCGATTGCGGTTGGTTCGCTTTCCCTCGGGATCGGCGCAAACACTGCGATCTTTTCGATTGCTAAACATGTGTTGCTCGACCGGCTCAACGCGCCGCATGCAGAACAGCTGCGGCTCCTGATGTGGACCTCGAAGCGCGAGAGCGCAGTGCATAGCATCTGGGGCGACTGGAACAAGGGATACGACGGGGTCTACAGCACGTCGTTCTCGTACCCCATTTATGAAGTGCTGCGCAAAGAGAATCGCGGCCTTGAAGATTTGTTCGCGTTCAAAGGCGCGGGCCGGATGGATGTGACGATCAACGGTCAGGCCGAGGTCGTGCAGGCGGAGCTGGTCTCCGGAAATTACTACCAACAGATGGAGGTCCAACCGCGGCTAGGACGGGCAATCACGGTGCAGGACGACCGTCAAGGAGCGGCGCCGGTGGCCGTCATCAGCGACGAGTATTGGGCGCGGAGATTCAATCGTTCCGACTCCGTTATCGGGAAGACGATCCTGCTGAATCTCACCCCGACAACGATTGTGGGTGTGAATCCGCCTGGATTTACCGGAGCGAAGAGTGTGGAGACTTCGCCCGATATTTTCTCCCCCCTCGTGATGGAGTCGCTGGTTTCGCGGGTCTGGGATGGCTCGCTGCTGGCAAATCCGAATCGTTGGTGGCTGCAGATTATGGCGCGCACCAGGCCGGGAGTCAGCGACACCGCCGCGCAGGCGCAGTTGCGCGCGACGCATCAGCAGGCGGTGGTGGCGCTGATGAAGCCGAAGAGCGGCGACGATCTACCCAAACTGCTGCTGACAGACGGGAGCCGTGGCCTGAATGAGGCGGGAAAGCAGCTTGCTGAGCCGCTCTTTGTGCTGTTGGCGCTGACGGGAATGGTGCTGTTGCTAGCGTGCGCGAATCTCGCAAACCTGTTGCTGGCGCGATCGACGGCGCGGCAAAGGGAGATGAGCGTGCGCCTGGCGCTTGGTGCGGGACGCGGCAGGATTCTGCGCCAGGTGTTGACGGAAACCATGCTGCTGGCCGTTTGCGGTGGAGCGCTCGGGCTGCTTGTCGGGTATGTGGGACGCAATCTTCTGCTGCAGCTTACCGCCAGTTCCTCGTCAGAGGCAGCGCCAATGCAGGGAACGTTCAGTTGGGGAGTCTTTGCGTTCAATGCCGGGCTTTCGTTGCTGACGGGAATCCTGTTTGGCCTGGCGCCAGCGTGGAAGGCCACACGGATGGAAGTGGAGAACAGCCTGAAGGAGAGCGCGCAGACAACAACGCGGCGCCGGCATGGATATGCGGGTAAGGCAATTGTCGCCTTCCAGATTGCCGTCTCGATGCTGCTGGTAGCGGGCGCGGGAGTTTTTCTGCGGACGCTGATCAATCTTCACCGCGTCGATCCCGGCTTCGACGTCAAGAACCTGGTCCTCTTTCAGGTTGATCCGCCCAAGTCGAGGTATCCGGTCGACAAACAACCGGAGTTGTTCGGACGGATCGAGGAGCGGCTGGCGTCGGTCCCCGGCGTGGACGCCGTGTCCGCGGAGAGCATTCCTTTGCTGGCGAATGATCGATCGAATGACGACTTCGTGCCGGCGGGGATCAAGCCCAGAAAGGGTCAGGATCAGACGGAAATGGATGACTACGTCGGCGACCAATATTTTGCGACGCTGCACATTCCGATGCTTTCCGGGCGGAACTTTAACGCGCAGGATACGGCGAACTTAACAAGGGCGGCCGTGATTAACCAGGCGCTGGCGAAAAAGCACTGGGGAGGGGAAAACCCGATCGGAAAGACGTTTACGACGTCCGACATGAAAGGCCAGAAGCTCCTGTACACGATTGTGGGGGTGTGCGCGGACACACATTACTCCAATCTGCGCGATGACCCGCCACCGGTCTTCTTCCTGAGTTATCGGCAGGCTCCCGATGTCTCCTGGGGAATGACATTCGTCGTGCGAACGAGGATACCTCGAGCAACGATTACACCGTCGTTGCGAGCGGCAGTCAGCAGCGTAGACCGCGATCTGCCCCTGATCGAGGTGCGCACGCAGCAGGAGCAGATCGATCAGATCACCGCCAGCGAGCGCGTCTTCGCCAACCTCACTGCTGCATTCGGCGTGCTGGCGCTGGTGTTGGCCTGCATCGGGATCTACGGGATCACCGCTTATTCAGTGGCGCAGCGGACGAACGAGATCGGGATTCGCATGGCGCTGGGCGCTCAGCCGGAACGCGTGCTGCGAATGGTGCTGGGCGAGGCATCGTGGATGACGGCGGTTGGCGTGGCCGTGGGCGTGGCGGTCGCGTTGGCGCTGAGCCGCATCGTTGTGAGCATGCTTTATGGGATGAAGGCATGGGATCCGGCGACGTTTGCCGGATCGGCGGTGATACTCATGGTGGTGGCGCTGGGGGCAAGCTGGATACCAGCGCGGCGAGCTGCGAGTGTGGATCCAATGCGAGCGCTACGGCATGAATAGGCCTGAGCACAAGCCAATGAGAAAGCTGGTTCTCTTTACGTGAGAAATTAGCTTTTGCAGCATTGTGATTTGCTGTCTAATGCCTCTTAAAAAGAAATGGAGGCAGCCTTGGGCCCTGGAATCTCGCGACGGACGTTCATCGGTTCAGGAGCCGCATTCGCAGGAGCAGCATGGTTCGACCGCCGGGCCGACGCTTCGGGCCTGAGCTTGCAGGACGCCGCGCCGTCATCGCCGATCACACTTGATGCGGAGATGCGCACGCTAGAGATCAACGGAAAGCCTGCATCTGTGATGGGACTGCGGCGGAAGGGTGGAGATCAAGGTCTCTCCATGCAAGTGAATCAGCCTTTTAACGTCACCCTTCAAAACAATCTGGCTGTTCCCACGGCAATTCACTGGCACGGCCTGCATCCGCCCAACGATCAAGATGGAGTTCCCGGTTTAACCCAGCCGGTGGTCAACCCCGGGGCAAGCGCCCACTACAACTTTCCCACGCTGCCATCGGGCACTCACTGGATGCACTCTCACCAGGGACTGCAGGAGGCGTTCCTGCTCTCCGCGCCGCTCATCGTCCACAACCCAGCAGATGAACCGAAGGATGAGGAGCAAATCATTCTCTTTTTCGGCGACTTCAGTTTCACGCCTCCACCTGAGATTTATGCCAGCCTGCGCAAGCCTTCCGCGTCAGCGATGGCAATGAGCGGAAAGACGGCAGGCGGAAAGATGGCGATGGGCAAGCCGGACGCCAACGACGTGGATTATGACGCCTATCTGGTAAACGACCGAACACTTGGCGATCCGCAAGTGATCCGGGTTGAAAATGGCGCGCGACTACGCCTGCGCATCATCAATGGCAGCTCCGGTACAAATTACTTCATCGATCTCGGCGATCTGAAAGGCGACCTGATTGCCACTGATGGCATGCCAGTCCAGCCGGTGAGTGGCTCGCTCTTTCCATTGGCGATTGCGCAGCGCATCGATGTCAAAGTTCAGATTCCGCGCGACGGAGCATTTCCGATTCTTGGATTTCGCGAGGGCGCTTCGGAGCAGACCGGATTCATCCTTGCTACGCAGAGGGCGTCTGTAAAAAAACTGCCCATTCAACGTCCGACTCCCTCAGGGCTGCTGACGTTGGATATGGAAAGGCAGTTTGTCGCAACTGAGCAGCTCGCGCCGAAGGCGATTGATCGGAGTTTCGACCTGCGACTGACGGGAGACATGGCCCAATACGAATGGTCGATCAACGGTATTGTTTTCGATACGAAAAAACCTGCCGGTCAGCCAGCCCAGGTAAATGTGAAGCAAGGCCAGCGCGTCGCGCTCAAATTCATCAACGAGACCGGCATGTCTCACCCAATGCACCTGCACGGGCATTCCTTTCAAGTGATCGACATTAATGGCCAACCCCTCAAGGGGGCTCTGCGCGATACCGTTCTCGTGACCCCAAAGACAAGCGTGACCGTCGTATTCGACGCGAATAATCCTGGTATCTGGTATGTGCATTGCCATGTGTTGTGGCATTTGGCCGCAGGCATGGCAACGCTGGTGAAGTACGAAACATAGAAAATCCAGAATCGAGTATGGTGGACCGCTGCCAAACACTTCGCGTCATGCGCATCATCAGCTTAAGCGTATGGCTGGCGATGCCGTTGAGTCCTGTGTACGGGCAGCAGCCCACCCCCGCGCCGCAGGTCGCTGCACAGGATAAATTCAAATGCCAGCACCCGGCAAATCCACACCGGCGGCAACGAGGCTGCAATGACCAGGACTTTGGCTGGGACGAAACGCTGGCGGGAGACTGGAACGACGTACGGCGCGTACTCAAGCGAATTGGTGTTGCACCTACGGCATCTTACGTGGGGGCGCTCCAAACAAATGTGAGCGGAGGCGAAGACCAGGTCTGGTCTTATGCCGGCCAGTTATCGATAGGCTTCAGCGCGGATTTCCAGGAACTTACAGGGATGCGTGGGCTCTCTGCCTATGTTGGAATTTCGTGGGGAACGGGCGGCAACCTTGCGGGATCTCTGGATAGCCTTATACCTACCTCGGGGCTTTACTCTCCCTCCTTCTATCTGGGGGAAATGTATTTACAGCAAACGCTGCTCAAGGAAAAGCTCAAGGTTCTTGCCGGGCGGCTTGCGGCCAGCAATTCATTTGCGGAGCTTCCCGTCTTTGCAAATTACGTGAACTACGGAATCAATCCAAACCCGTTCTCTATCGGCGCCAACGATATAACCTTCTTTAGTCCCCCCACCGGAACAGAGTGGGGTGCTCAGGCCACCTATGCGGTTACGTCAACAATCCAGGTTGCAGCAGGCGCCTTCAACACCAACATCAACTCAGCAAATGGCGAGAACCACGGCGCGGACTTCACTCTGCAGGAAGGGAATAAAGGCGTACTTGCGATCGGCGAGCTTGACTACCTGCGTAATCAGACTGCAAACGCAAAGGGCGAGCCGGGAGAGATTGCGATAGGGTTTCTGCACAACAATAACTCTTTCCCCACGCTTGCAAACCCGCTCTCGCACAGCGATGGCTACAACGGCGTGTACCTGATGGGTCAGCAGATGATCTTTCGGCCTGATGGTCCCGGGACATCGCGGGGTGCGACGGTCTGGGGATCCTGGACATATAACTCGAAAGACCTGATCAATCCGGTTCCGTTATTCTGGGGCGCCGGCTTGAGCTATCAAGGCGCCGTCCCTGTGCGCAAAAACGACATTGTTTCTCTGGGGCTGGTGGCTACGCAGGCAAGCAGGTATGCTCTGCCGTCAAATCGCGAAAAGCTGATCGAGCTTAACTATCAGTGGGATCACTCCCGTTATCTGACGATTACTCCCCATATTCAATTCCTGCTCGAGGGAGAGAGTCCGAAAGACCGGAACATAACCGTCCTCGGAATCCAGCTTGCGCTTACGCTGTGATGCAGTGAGCTTGTATTTTCTTCTGGGGTGACCCGCATGAAAGCAGAGCCTATTACTCGGCGCGCGGTGCGGTCACCGCTGGGCTCGAGGACTATGCGCAGAGCGCGCACGGAACGCCGCAACTTTGGCCCTGTTTCCGCACACGCTCGCGCTGCACCATCTCCGGCGATGCGCCTTCGTTCGGTCGTAGAACCACAAGGTGCAAGTGCTTCCCTCGCAACGTCGAATGAGGTCGAAATCCCCATTCGCCAGCAGATCCGCCACGGATTCTGCGATCGGGGAGAGAATTTCCTCAACACTTTGCCCGCTGTAAACCTTCTCGATCTCAATCTTCGATTTGCGTCGCACCAGTTGCGGGTGACTGGTCGAATGTTCGAGAAAAGAGTTCAGTTCGTCGAGCGAAGGGCGTCTGCCCCCCTTCCTGGCCTCGACTGTCTTCAACGCAACATCTCGCAACTGGCGGGCCTTCTCCACAAGCGCCTCTCGCGGCCAGTCGGCAGCTTTCGGCGGCGTAGACACGCCGGCGCGATGAAGCCAGTCCATCACATCTTCATCTGTCTGAAATACTTCGAATGGCTCGACGGCTCGCAGCGTGTTGATGAAATTAATCGCCAGATCGTCGCCGATGAAGTCTAATTTGTGATGAGCGGGCCCGGAATGCATGGTGTCGCCTTTCGCAATAATCAGTAATAGAAAAGGACGCAGATTACAGCATTACTGATGGTATTTTTCTTCTCACTACGTAGTGACCTTTTACGAATCCATACATACGTTATCGGCATCTCTACAGTGTAACCAGAGTAACAAAGCTTCATCGGTTACACATGGGCCAAGTACGCAGAGCAAGATTTTCCGAAGCTCTGTGAGAAACCGGCAGGAGCTAAGTATGGCAAGCAAAAAGACAATCATTGTAACCGGTGCTTCGCAAGGCATCGGAGCGGCCGTTGTCCAGGCCTTTCTCGATCGCGGCTATAACGTCGTTGCAACCTCGCGCAGCGTTTCGAAGGCTGGTTTCGCGCCTTCTCCCAACCTCGCGCTCGTCGACGGAGACATCGGCCAAGCGGCAACCGCCGAGAAGGTTGCACAGACCGCAATCAGCAAGTTCGGCTCA
>Ga0206998_1162_pt1 | contig 15761 bp, 15 predicted proteins | sample Alteio_BWMinCont_FD_153309 | JGI IMG/M metagenome (GOLD analysis project Ga0206998, IMG submission 153309) | Enriched cells from forest soil in Barre Woods Harvard Forest LTER site, Petersham, Massachusetts, United States -... | ecosystem: Environmental > Terrestrial > Soil > Temperate forest >... | reverse complement strand
TCCCGCATACTAATTCCGTGCCCATCTCGACCTCGAGCTTCCATACCGCCTCGCCACGCCCGCCGACATCCCCCGCATCCACGCTCTCATCGACCGCTCCGTCCGCGAGCTGCAGGCCAACGACTACACGCTGGCCCAGATCGACGAGGCCCTCCGCACCTACCTTAGCCTCGACACCCAGCTCATCACCGACCAGACTTATTTCGTAGTCGAAGACCCCGAGGCTGCTCCCGACGCGCCTCTCGTAGCCAGCGGTGGCTGGAGCAAGCGCCGCACCCTCTGCGGCGGAGACACCAGCCTAGGCGGAGACAACAATCCCGCCGGTCGCGACAGCAGCCTGCTCGATCCCGCGACCGACGCCGCCAAGATTCGCGCCTTCTATGTGCATCCTGATTGGGCGCGTCGCGGCATCGGAAGCAAAATTCTTGAATTATGCGAAAACGCCGCCCGCGCCGCAGGCTTCACCCGCTTTGAGATGGGAGCCACCCTCACCGGCGTGCCTCTCTACGCCCGCCACGGCTACGTAGAAGTCGAACGTGCCGGTCTGCCCTTCAAAAACGGTGACTCGCTTGCCATCGTCCGCATGGTGAAAGAGGACTAACCGTACTCCGAGTGCCCGGCAATAACTTTAGCTTTTCGCCCAGCCGGGCGCGCGGTTCCGGTGCCCCCAAATCCCTATCGCCCCTTTTTCTGCTTTACGGAATCCTTTTTTGTCGCTGCCCGTTTCGCCGCGCGTGCCCTGCGTTTCAGCTCATCATGCGAATACATTGACCCGCGACAACTCGGAGCGCCGCAGTTGCACAGCGCCTCATCGTCATCGCCGTCGTAGAGGTTGTAATCGTAGGTCAGCTCTTCGCCCGCCTCGATATCGCGTAGCGCCTTGACCCACACATGGCCGCGCACCTCGCCGGTCTCGCAGTTGGGATCGCACGAGTGATTGATGAACATCGCAACGCCGTGCCCGTCAATCACCTTCGACCCGTCGCCCACGCCAAACAGATACGTCGTCGGCGAATACTGATACTTCTCGTCCGCAACCTCCTTCGAAATGCGCGGCCCGGTGTACTCGACAATGCGCGAGCGCTTCTTGATCGGCGCCGTCGTGTAGCAACCGGCGGCATGAATTTGCGAGGATCGAATAATGAGCATGTTTGTGCAGCAAGAAAGGTGTTTTCTCGCCGAGTATAGCAACTCAGCGAAGACCATCCCGGAACCGCCTAGAATATCCCCATGCCCGCCGTCACCGATCACTATCAGCAGTTGCTCTCCGAGCACTATGTCTGGATGTTTGGTGTTCCTTTCGAAGAGAAGGTCGCGGAGCAGAAAGCGATTCTCGAGCGGATTCTGAGCACCCTGCAGCCGCCACTTCCACACGGCTTGGCGCTCGACCTCGGCAGCGGCCCCGGATTCCAATCAATCGCTCTCGCGCAACTCGGTTTTTCGCCCGTCGTCGCCGTCGATACCAGCGCCGAGCTCCTTACAGAATTGAAAGCCCGTGGCAGCTCGTATTCCATCGGGATCCGCAACGCAGACATCACGACGCTCGACGCGATCGACCTGCCCGGATCGCCCGCGATCGCCGTCTGCATGGGAGACACCCTCCCCCATCTCTCCTCCCGGCAAGAAGTCGAATGCCTTTTCACCGCCGTCTTCAAGAAGCTCGCACCCGGGGGCGTCTTCGTCCTCACCTACCGCGACCTCACCGGCGAGCTGCGCGGAACGGAGCGCTTTCTCTCCGTCCGCAGCGACGACCACAAGATCATGACCTGCTTCCTCGAATACGAAAACGAGGATTCAGTTGTCGTGCACGACCTCGTACACATCCGGCAATTCAACAGCTGGACCCTCGAGAAGAGCTCGTACCGCAAACTTCGCCTCTCCTCGGAATGGGTGGCGGCCACGCTGCGCAAAGCAGGCTTCAGCGTTGACCTTCAGGAGCCAGGCCGCCTGCTGCTGATCGCCGCACGTAAGAGTTAAATTCACGTCGCGCGACAATTCCCGGGCAGCCCAATTTGTGCGCCGCCGGTCTAAACTAGGAGAGAGTTGTTTTTCATGCGCATTCCGGCCAGCACCCTCGCATTCCTGCTTCTGGCTCTGCCCTGCGCCGCGCAGCAATCGCAGCAGAGTTCCGACCAGAACCAGAGCTCCAGCCAGCCGCCGTCGCAGGCTCAGGACCAGAACAAACCCGCCGACAAATCTCAGTCAGGGCAGCAGGCGCCTGCCAAGCACTCCCCCGCCGATGACAATCCCTTCCCCGAAGACATCTCGAAGAAGGCCGCAGCCGGCGCAGGCAACCCGGCTCCTGACGTGCCGGCGGCAAAATCCGACAAGCCCCCCACATCCGCCGACGGCTCAAAGTCCGCACCTGCGCCTGACTACTCCTCCAGCCGCACTGGCCTTAAGAACCTCGATTCCAACGACCCGGAGGCCAGCATCTCCGACGGCGCGGGAGGCTACATCTTCGATCCCAAGCTCGCCGCGCAGGACGTCAAGGTGGGCGGCTTCTATCTCACCAACTCGGACTACAAAGGAGCCTACGCGCGCTACAAGGAAGCCACAAAGGTCGATCCGACGAACGTCAATGCTGTCTTCGGACTCGCCGAAGCCGCGCGCGGCCTGAAGCTTACCAGCGAAGCTGTCGAGAATTACCGCGTCTATCTCGACGCCGACCCCGACGGCCCGAAGGCCAAAGCCGCCCGCAAGGCTCTTGCCCAACTAGGCGAAGCCGCAAAGAAGTAGCTCTTTTCAGATTTTCTGACCCTTGCTCCCTGCGCCCTGAGCCTCGGCTTCAATACACCTTCAACTGCAGCAGCTCGACAAGATAGATCTGCGCCAGTGGCACGAGCACCAGGTTCCGCAGCACTGACACGAAAGCCTTGCGCCGATTTCTAGTGGGCGGAACATCCGGCGACAGCAGCGCTCGCGACATCAGCACCAGCAGATAATTCAGCAAAAGAAACGCCGCCGCAAAGAAGAACAGTTCCCACAGCACCACGTGCAGATGATCGCCCAGGTACGTGCCCATCCTCTGCAACGCAGTCTGCGCCGCCGCATTTTCGGAAAAATGAGCACGCAGCAACTGCCATCTCTCTCCGCTCACTGCCACCCAGACCATCCCCACGCACAGCAAAATCCGCCAGAGGGTGACCAGTTCTTCGAGCAGCGACTGCTTCCATGCCGGAATCGGCCTCGTCTCCAGCAGCAGATATGCCCGCTCCGCCGCCGGCACCGCCGCGCACACCAGCACCACCAGCGGATGCCGCGCCACCGCCATCCCAGTCTGCACCCAGAACTGCCCGCTGTTGTGCCATGCCGTCGCCAGCCCGGTAGGAACCATAACCACCAGCGTTCCCCCTCATCTCACATCGGAAGCAGGCAGCATTTTACGCGCTCGCAGTATGCAAAAGCCTCTTCCTGTGACCGGTTCACGCAGAAAGCTAATGCAAGGAGTAGAATTCTCGCCGTTGGGCGTACCGAATCCGGAACGCCGACGTCCGCAAGGCTCGCTCCCCCGAGGCTAGCACCCAACCGCCTCCATCTGTGTGACGCCTCCGCTCCTTACTGATGTAAGAGCTGTGTGGAGGTGTGCTAATGAAATCCCCGATCTGTGTCACCAATATCTGTGTCACGAACAGGAAGCACACTGCTTCTTTCAGCATTGTGGGCTTGATGCTTGCCATCGCGCCACTGTGGCTGATGCTGGCCACGGCCAACGTGTCTGCGCACGCTCAGACTTACAACCTGTTGTACAGCTTCGGAAGCCAACCTGGAGATCCAACGGACCCGAGATATTCAGGCATCATCGCACAGGGCCGCGACGGTTATTTGTACAGCACTGCCAACGATAATTGGACTGACGGACTGGGAACCGCATTCAAGATGAGCCCATCTGGCGCTTTGACGGTGCTGCATCGCTTCAGCGGACCCGATGGATTATCTCCTGTTGGCGGTTTGACGCTCGGCACTGACGGCAATTTTTACGGAACTACCACAGCGGGTGGAACATATTCACTCGGCACCATTTTCAGGATGACTCCTGCTGGCACCGTCACGACTCTGTACAGTTTCAAGGGACAGGCCGATGGCTTAGACCCCGAGGCTCCTCCCATTCAGGTTTTTGATGGCAGCTTCTATGGCACTACCGCCGACGCATCTTCCACTTCTGGTTTTGGTTCGGTGTACAGAATCACTTCTTCTGGCCAGTTCACTGTTCTTCACACATTTTCAGGGACTGACGGAGCCAATCCTTATGCTCCTTTGGTGCAGGGGCTTGACACTGGCTTGTACGGCACCACTCGTTTCGGCGGATCGCATGGGGGCGGGACGATTTTCAGGGTTACTACTCTCGGGGAATACCAGGTGCTGTTCAACTTTGACGGCACGGACGGGTCGAATCCTATCGCTCCGCTAGTGCGGGCAGCAGACGGCAACCTTTATGGCGTCACCCAACAGGGTGGATCTGAAAACGGTGGGGCCGTCTTCAGAATTACGCCCGCAGGTTCGCTGACTGTCCTGCATAACGTCAATGGGAATGATGAAGGGCTTAATCAGGTGCGTGGCTTGATGCAGGCAACGGACGGAAATTTCTATGGCACCAACGACATCGGAGCAGCATCAGGCTGGGGCGTTCTTTTCCGGATGACGCCGGCGGGCACCTTCAGTGTGCTTCACGATTTTGATTTGGGGTCTGGGGCAAGCCCGCAGGTCACTTTGCTCCAACACACCAATGGCGTTTTCTACGGAACAACTGCAGTGGGCGGAGGCCCTGATCAGGGAACCTTTTACAGCTTTAATGTTGGCTTGGGCCGCTTCGTGCGTTTCCTGCCCGAAATTGGATACGTTGGCAACACCATCCAGATCCTGGGACAAGGCTTCACCGGAACCAGCGCCGTCTCTTTCAATGGAATCTCCGCAGCCTTTACTGTGGTGGTATCCGACACTTACCTCACGGCGATCGTTCCTCCTGGAGCTACGCAAGGCACCATCACCGTCAAGATACCGACTGGGACGGTCAGCAGCAACCGACCATTTGTGGACCAGTCCGCCGATATCTTCCTGCGGATAATACCTACTCCGACGACAGTCGCGCAGGGCGATCTGCTCACGTATGCGTTTCCGGTGTGGAACCTTGGGCCTTACGACGCTGATTACGAAGTGCTGATGACGCAGGTGCCGGCGGGTACAACGTTCGACTACATTCGCATCTCCGGTACGCCGGGCCTCGGGACATGTACGACTCCGCCCTATCAAGGAACAGGACAGATCGTATGCCACGAAAATGCCAGCATGGCACCGAACACGACCTGGACGGTTCGGCTCACTGTGAAGGTGACAGCGCCCTCCGGCACGCTTATCACCGAAAACGCAGCGGTCACGGAGGATCCGCCTGACCCAAATCTGGCAAACAACACCGCGACGGTGAGCACGACGGTGCAGTAAGGGGGATCGCGAAAAACGGATCGGGAATCTTTCCGAGAGAACTAAAACAAGGATGAGGCTCGCCCGCAAAGAGTAGAATCCTGCACGTTGGGCGAACCGAACCGGAACGCCGACGTGCGTGCTGCTCCCGCCCCCTGGGCTGCAACCCAACGCCTCCATCTCACGCATCGTCCCCGCTCTTCACCGATGTCTCTGGAGAACAGCGCTGTGAAATCCTCGCTCTGTGTTGTAAACGGAAGTCGTGTCGTCTCTTTCAAGATCTTGGACTTGATCTTTGTTACGGCCTCGCTGTGGCTGATACTGGCCACGGCCAGCACGTCTGCGCACGCGCAGAGTGCTGAGGATGTTTCCAAGTCCGCAACAACCAACACGTCCTCGTCACCCGGAGACTGGACCCAGTTTGTCCGAGACAACATGGAGCGCTGGAATCCTTATGAGACAGTACTCGGAGTCGGCAGTGTGGGCGACCTGGGGCTGAAGTGGACCCGATCGAGTAGCTCGTCCTCTGCCTATTACTCAGATCCTGTCGTGGCGAATGGAGTGGTATATGTCGGCAGCGGGGGCGATTCGCACCTCTACGCCATCGACGCCGTTACCGGCGAGAATCTGTGGAGTTTCTTCGCCGCCGGTTTCATTGTGCAGGGCACGCCAGCAGTGGTGAATGGAGTGATCTATTTCGGCGCTGATACAGAAGGAGTATGCGGCGGCAACGGCACCCCATGTGGCGCCCTGTTCGCGGTGAGCGCCAGCACCGGAGCCGAGCTATGGAGATACATCTCGCAGGGCAGTTCAGTCACAGACATTACGGTCGCCGACGGGGTGGTTTGTTTTGGAGTGGAGCAGAATCTCCTTCAAGGCAGTGTGAACGCATTAGACGCCAGTACCGGCGCCGTGCTGTGGAAGGCCTGGACACGTTCTTTCCATCGACTCCCTCAGTGGCGGATGGGGCGGTTTACTTCGGTAATGGCGGCAGCGTCACTGCAGTGGCTCTCGGCGGCGGCATACTTTGGAATTATGTCATCGAGAAAACGTCAAGTACGGTTGTCTTCGGTGCTCCCGCAGTGGCCAAAGGCATGGTTTACTTCGGCGCGACGAATGGCAACATCTACGCGGTGAACGCCCGCAGCGGAAAAACAATATGGGTTTATGCGACCGGGGGCGAAGTAGGATCCACGCCGGCGGTGGCGAATGGAGTGATCTATATCGGCTCCGCGGACGGTAACCTTTATGCGCTGAACGCGACCACCGGTGCAAAGCTGTGGAGCTTTGCTACCGGATCTGTGGTGGGCTCCTCGGCAGCTGTAGCGAATGGCGTGGTGTACAACAGCGGGCCGCCCGATCATGGCAACAATCAGGTTTATGCGCTGAACGCCAATACCGGGGCAAAGCTATGGAGCTTCGCCATATCAACTGTATTGGGCTCGCCCATAGTAACGAACGGCAACGTCTACGTCACTGGTACACGCGGGGGTGCGAGCCACCTCTATGCATTCAGCATAGGAGCCGATCTTTTCCTGCGGATCCGCCCCACGCCGCAGACGGTCCATCAGGGCGACCTGCTCACCTACGCCTTCCCGGTATGGAACCTGGGGCCGGCCAACGTTGTTCACGAAGTGCTGACCACACAGGTGCCGGAGGGTACCACGCTCGACTACATCCGCATCTCGGGAACGCCGGGGTTAGGTACGTGTACCGCTCCGCCGTATCAGGGGACAGGGCAGATTGTCTGTCATGAGAACAGCGCCATGGCTCCGAACACGACGTGGACGGTGAGAGTGGTCGTGAAGGTAACGGCTCCGGCAGGCACGGTTATCACGGAGAGTGCAGCAACTTTGGCGGATACGTTAGATCCCAACCTGGCCAACAACACCGCGACGGTAAGCACTACTGTGGAGTGATGGGAAGCGACGACGCAGCGGACGGCCGGCGTTCCCGCCGCCAGGTGTGCATGACGCTATGTACAATTCTCAGCGGCAGTGAACTCCCTGCCGAAGGGCCGGTAAGCCATGCATCCCGTCTTCGAAGACCTGCACAATCGCTACCGCAAATCCCTCAGCGGAAAAGATTGTGACACCTGTCAGCTCCGTCCCGCCCGCTCTCTGCGCGGCGGCGGCCCCGCCTGGACCACACAGGAGGTCATAGAACACTTGCTGCTCACCTATCGCAGCACAGGCGCGCTCTTCGACCGTTACCTCGAGCGCAACTCGCCCAGCGGAAAACAAAGGCAGATGAAGCACCGCGTCCTGCAGTTCCTAGTCGTTCGCTGCGGAGGATTCCCCCGCGGCGCAAGCGCACCCGATCACGCCCTGCCCGGCAAATCCGGCATGCCGCCCATGTCCGGAGAGGAACTCTGCGCCTGCATGCGCTCCGAGCTCGAAGAGATGGACGCGAAGCTCGAGAAATGTCGGCAGGCCTTCGGAAGCCGGCCCCTGGCGCCACACTTCATTTTCGGACCACTCACCGCCGACCAGTGGCGCCGCTTCCACTTCGTCCACGGACGCCACCACCTCAAGCAGCTCGCACGCATCCGCAAGCAAACGAAGGCAGCCTGAACTGAATCATTGAGGGAAGGGAAGACTCATCGAACGGGTGTCGCGCCATGCGGCATCCGCAAGTACGACTGATGTTTCGATCTGCCGATCAGAGATGGTCCAGTATTTCCTGAGCAAGTGGTTTTTCTCCGCCGGGCTCACTAGCTTGAATCCGTATTTTTCATAGAAGCGAATCGCCCACGCCGCGTCGGCCCACGTTCCTACCAGAACAGGATTCGCCGCCAGCTTCAGCAGATGCTCGAGCAGCTGCGCCCCGATCCCTCGCTTCTGGTTCTCCGCGCGTACATACGCATGACGAATCAGCGTGACGTCCTGCACTTCCTGGATGCCCATGACACCGACCAGCTGGTCTTCGTCGTCGTAGCCCCAGAACGCAACGCCATCGTTCATCTCGTGTTGCAGCTTTTCCCGAGACATATACGGTTCAACCCAGCAATCGTCGGGGATAACGCCACGATAAGCCTGCGCACCATCGTTGATGATGCTCCAGATGTCCTCGAAATCATCTTCGCCACAGCGCCAGATCACAGATTTCGCAGCCTCCGCTTTCGCATTTTCTCCTGGGCCCCTGAGCTTTGCGCCCTGAGCCCTGTCTTACCGGAACAACCCCAGATACCACTCCACCGTAGCCCGCCCCTCAAACACCGCGTAGATCGCCGCGCCACAGAGAAACGACCCCAGCGGTATCCGCGCCGCACTCCCTCGCGCTCTCTTATGCAGAGTCACCCAGAAAATGCCGTACACCGCCCCCGCCACCACCGCCAGAAAGAGCGCCAGGGCCGCATTCACCGGCCCCAGCCACGCGGCAATCATCGCAAACAGCTTTGCATCTCCCAGACCCATGCCCTCGCGCCGCCGCACCAGCCAGTACACCCCGCGTATCGCCAGGATCACACCCGCCGCGCAAGCTGCCCATCCCAGCGCCACGCCCGCGCAACGCAGACGCCCCAGCCATCCGCCATTGCACATCGCCCCGCTGTAAATCACCCCCAGCGCAATCCCCGGCAGGGTGAACGCATTCGGAAGCAGCATCGTCTCGGCATCCATCGCCGCCAGCCCCAGCGTCAGAAAGCAGAAGACTGCCATCCCCACGCCTTCAACCGATATTCCAAACTCCAGCCAGCACAGCACCCAGAGCGCAGCCGTCGCCAGCTCGATCGCGGGATACCGCCACGCAATCCCCGCCCCGCAATCCCGGCAGCGCCCGCGCAGCACCGCATAGCTCAGCAGCGGAACATTATCTACCGCCTGGATCGCTGCCCCGCACTCCGGACACCGCGACCGCCCCGCCGCCACCGATTCATGCCGCGGCAGCCGCCAGATGCACACATTCAGGAAGCTGCCGAATGCCAGCCCCAGCAGCGCCACAAAAATTCCCGCGAGAAGATTCAACCCCTCACCCGTAAACCAAAGCCGCTGCCGCAGTATACGTGCCCCTCATCCCGCCATTCGATAAACTGTCTCCGATGCCGCCCCTCGAAAACTCGGAGACGTCCCTACACTCCGCGACCGCCCCAAACCCCGGCCCCGCCTTCGCCGAAGCAGTCGCCATCATGAACCGCCTCCGCTCGCCCGACGGGTGCCCCTGGGACCGCGAGCAGACCTTCGATTCCGTCCGCAAATACACCCTCGAAGAAACCTATGAAGTCTTCGACGCCATCGAGCGCCGCGACTGGCCTGCTCTCAAAGACGAGCTCGGCGACCTGCTGCTGCAAGTGCTTTTCTACTCGCAGATGGCCTCCGAAGCCGGCTCCTTCACCATCGAAGACGTCATCGCCGGCCTCAACCGCAAGCTCATCCGCCGCCATCCCCACGTCTTTGGAGAAGCCGCCGCAGCTGCGGCAGGGAACAGCGCCACCGGACTCGACACGGAAAACATCGACGCCCGCCAAGTCCTCCACAACTGGGAAGAGATCAAGAAGCTGGAGCGATCCGGCCGTCTGCCACCCGATGGACCCGCACTCGAAGGACGTCTCGACACCGTTCCGCGCTCCATGCCTGCGCTCTCCGAAGCCGCCAAGCTCGGCTCCAAGGCCGCCAAATCCGGCTTCGACTGGCCCGACGTCTCCGGCCTCATGGGCAAACTGCGCGAAGAGACTGCCGAGATCGAAGCCGAACTGCCGGGCGCGTCGAATAACCCTCAAGCCATCACTGAAGAACTGGGCGATCTGCTGTTTACGGCGGTTAATCTCGCCCGTCACTTGAAGATCGATCCTGAACTCGCCCTGCGCGATACCAACGCAAAATTCCGTCGCCGCTTCAGCTCCATGGAAACCGCCAGCCCGCAGCCCCTCGAAGGGCTCGCCCCCGACGAACTCGAATCCCTCTGGAATCGAGCCAAACTCGCTGAATCCAAGCGCTAACCCCTGGCTCCAGAAGCATGGCAAGATAGGGAGTGTATGACCACCGTTCCTCAGGTGGCGTCTGCCTCGGCAATGACCCGCGACGGCCGCCCCATACTCATCCGCTCGTGCCAGGGCCTTGACGAGCTCGACGCCTGCGTCCAGCTCCAGATCGACACCTGGGGCTACGCCGACGGAGACGTCATCCCGCGCCGCGTCTTCATCGTCGGCAAGCGCATCGGAGGCCAGGTCATCGGCGCCTTCGACGTCACCCAAGCTGAGAATCCCGAGGGGACAGCCGAAAATCTCATCGGTTTCGCCATGTCGCTGCCCGGTATCAAGCCCGGACCCGACCCTCGTGAGGACACTCCTGTCCCGTATCTGCACTCGCACATGCTTGCCGTCTCCGCCGGCTACCGCAACGACGGCATCGGCCGCCAGCTAAAGCTTTTTCAGCGGATTGAAGCCCTCAACCGGGGCATTGATCTCATGGAGTGGACCTTCGATCCCCTCGAGATAAAGAATTCTTTCCTAAATATCCACAAGCTTGGCGCGATAGTGCGTACCTATACATCAAACTTTTATGGTTTATCATCATCTCGTCTGCAGGGTGGGCTGCCCACGGACCGTCTTCACGCGGAGTGGCATCTCCGTTCAAAGCGTGTCCAGGCCTGCCTCGCCGGAGCTCCAGTCCATCATTTCGACATCGAAGAAACCATCATGATCCCTCACCAGGTCGCAGAATGGAAGTCTTCGGACCCCGGCATCCACCTCGCTCAGGCTGTGCAGACCGAAAACCGCCAGCGTTTTCAGAAGGCCTTCTCCCGTGGGCTGGCCGTTGTCGGATTCCGCCGCGACAACGATGGAAACGGTATCTTTGAATTAGCGCCATTCGAACACGTGAGAAGCAGCTATTTATGAGAATTGATGCAATCTTCCTGCGCGAACTTCGCATTCCCCTCGTTAAGCCCTTCGAAACCAGTTTTGGTATCACCACTGACCGCCGCATTCTCCTCGTCGAATTGAAGGCCGAAGGTCTTACCGGCTGGGGAGAGTGTGTCGCCGGCGAGCATCCCTATTATTCCTACGAGACCATCGACACCGCTTGGCTCATGCTCCTCCAGGAGCTCGCCCCCGCGCTCGCCCGCTCCGAACCGGCGCACGCCGGCAAAGTCCCCGGCATCCTCAAGCAGGTTCGCGGCCACCGCATGGCCAAGGCAGCTCTCGAAAATTCGGTCTGGGACCTCGAGGCCCAGATGCGCGGCATCTCTCTGGCCGAACTTCTCGGAGGTGTCCGCGAGACCATTCCCTGCGGCGTCTCCATCGGCATCAAGCCCTCGATCGAGGAACTCCTCGCCGATATCGAAACCGAACTGGCGGCCGGCTACCAGCGCATCAAGTTGAAGTGCAAGCCCGGCTGGGACACCGAAGTCTTCGACGCCGTCCGCAACCGCTGGCCCGGCATCGCCCTCAGCTGCGATGCCAACTCCGCCTACAAACTCAAGGACGCCGAGACCATCGTCGGCTGGGACGCTTTCGACCTGATGATGATCGAGCAGCCGCTCTGGAACGACGACTTCTACTACCACTCCATGCTGCAGCGCCAGCTCAACACGCCCATCTGCCTCGACGAATCCATCCACAATCGCCGCGACACCCTCGCCGCCATTGAGATGGAGTCCTGCCGCATCATCAACATCAAGAACGGCCGTGTCGGCGGACTCGGCGAAGCCGTCGCCGTGCACAACGCCGCCATGGAGCGCGGCATCCCCGTCTGGTGCGGAGGCATGCTCGAAACAGGCATCGGCCGCTCGCACAACATCGCCCTGTCGTCGCTCGAAAACTTCATCCTTCCCGGCGACGTCTCCGCCTCCAAACGCTATTACAAAGAAGACATCATCGAGCCCGCAGTCGAGGTCACTCCCCAGGGAGAGATCATCGTTCCCACCACCCCCGGTCGCGGATACGAGGTCCGCGAAGACCTCGTCGACCGTCTCACCGTCCGCAAGGAAGAAATCCGCGCAATGGCATTTGCGTAAAGGCAGGGAACAGGGCACCAAGAATCAGTGATGCCCAGCTTGAGCGAGCCTTCGGTCCTGAGCTTGCTCAAGGATCCGGATGGGAAACTACCGTTCCCGAACTAAGTAGGCTAACGGCTAATCCCTAATAGCCAATGGCTTTTTCTAATTAATCCCCACCGACTGCGGCAGCAGCAGCGTGAACTTGCACTCGCTTGCCGCGTCGGAACAATACAGCATTCCGCGTCGCACAATCTTCGCCGACGAGCCCTTCGGAATCTGCCCTGAGACATCCATCTTGAGCAGCTCCGGAGCAGCAGCCTTCAGACCCTCGTCGCCGCTGATGAACTGCGCATCCTCAACTTTTTCGGCCGACACCAGCAGGAAGAAATCTGCCGTGCCGTTGGCCGCCTTTGGTATGGAGATGGTCCGCATTTTTGCCAGTTCCTGATTCGCGTCTCCATCGCCCGCCGCCTGACCCTTCGCTTTCAGCCGGTCGAGGCTCTCGCGAATCGTATCCGTCCCCGACGGGTCAGGACTCAGCGTCTCCGCCGCCAGCGATAGCTGATATATCTTCGCCGCCTCAGCCAGCTTTCCGTCTTTCTCATAAACCTGCCCCAGGTGATCGCCCACCTCACTGTGCTGCGTCACCCTCCATGCTGCTCCGATGTAATTCTCCGCCTGAGCCATGTTGCCCTGGCGGAAGTACACCCACCCCATCGTGTCCCACACCGCTGTCATCAGGTTGATGTGCTGCAGGTCGTCAGCCGTCAGGTTGCCCAGCGTGATCTCCGCCGACTCCTTCTCCAGCTTGTCGAGAGCCTTCTTCGTATTTGCCTCTGCCGACGGCAGATCGGCGTTGAAATCCGCCAGCTCATACGCCGCATCGTTCAGCGTCCCCGGATCATCCGTTCCCGCCATGCTCTTCTTCAGCGTCTCGATTCCCGCGTCGCGCTTGCCGCACAGCAACTGAGCCCGCCCCGTCTGCACAGCCACATTGTGGTCATCCGAAGCCTGCTTCATCGCCGTCTCCATCACCGTGCACGACTCGTCATACTTCTTCTGCAGGATCAGCAGTGAACTGAGGCGCATCTGCGCATTCGCATTGTCCGGCAAAAACTTCAGCAGGTCGCGCAACGTCTGCTCCGCGCCGTCCAGGTTCTTCATGCGCACCTGCACCTCGGCCAGCCCCTGGTACGCAATCGCATTCTCCGGGTGGTATTCGATCTCCTTGCGAAAATCCGTGACCGAATCATCCAGCCGGTTCTCCAGCATGTCGAGATACGCCGTCTCGGCCCACAGCCCGCGCTCCCGCGGATTCAGCTGCTCGGCGCTGTGCAGGTCGCCGTGCGCCGCCTTCAGATCGTGCCGAGTGATGTCCACATAGGCCGCCTGAATATACTGCGCTGCCTCAGGATTCCCCGCCGATGTGTCAATGCCTTTGCTCCCCGGAGCCGCCAGCTGGATGTACTGGTTCTCATCACTCATCACATTCTTCGCGAACTTGCGATACTCATCCGCATCCGCAATTGCGACCTCGCGTTGCAGGATCTCAAGCTTGCGATCGGTCACCAGCTTGTTGCCGTCTAGCTTGTAGTCCGCTGTGTAGACCGCAAACGGCGTCGTGTATCTCACCGAACGCGGCAGCGCCGCTGTGTAATTCGACGGCAGCTCGATCACCGAATGATGCGCCTCCGCACGCGGCGACCCCAGCTCGATCGGCTCAGTCGGTGTCTCGTCGTCGGGCAGTTCGCTCAGAGACACGGGAAACATCAGCGGCACAATGCGGCGATTCGCCCAGTCTGCATAGTCCTTGCGGTTGTAGTCGTAGGCAAAATGGAATGGTTTATCCGTCTGTTCCGGCAGGCTCACGTCAACGTTTGTGATCGATCCCGCGAAGCCCATTCTCTGCGAAATGTTTTGCGCCAGTTGCGGCCACTGCGCGCGCGACGTACCGTGAAAAACCTCGCGGAAAGTATTTTCCGAATCTCCGCGCAACTCCATATCGATATGTCCATCGATCGTGCCCTGGCCATCCAGCTTCGCCGTGGCCGTCGTCGCATCTGCAAAAGGAAATGGCCCGTCCGATGGCGTCGTCTCCAGCCGCGGAGGCCCATTCGCCGGAATCACCAGCGCCTGCTTGTCACGAATCTGCGCCATCAGCATGCGATAGGGAGTCACCTCCGGCGTGCTGTCCAGCCAGATTTCCTTGCCCTTCAGCGACACCACCGTGATCACATGATCGAACTGCGCGGGCGACGGCAGCTCCGGATGCAGTTTCGCCGACGAGCCGATCAGCGCCGGCCACGCCTCATATCCCGCTGCCTTCAGCATCGCTGCCAGCAGCGTGTGCTTGTCCTTGCAGTCGCCGTACTGGTTGTCGAGCACCGTCTCCGCCGAATGCGGCTGATACCGCCCGATCCCAAACGCCACGCCGATATACCGCACCTGCGTCGACACGTAGTGATAGATCGCCGCGATCTTCTCCTCGTCCGTCGTCTTGCCCGCAATCAGCTCTTTTGCCTTTGCCTCAACCTCAGCGCTCGGCACCGCGCGATCCTTCGCCAGCGATCCATACCACTCGCCCACTTCCTGCCAGTTCTTGAACGTCGTCCACGACACCGACGCCAGCCTGTCCGGATCCTCCGCGTCCTTCTTTCTGTCCGCGCCAACCGTCGGCTCAAGCTGCGACGTCTTCCACCGGTAGACCTTCAGTCCGTTCTCTTCGGTAATAACGGCCTTGTCCCTCGGGCTCAGCACCAATACATATTTGTCCTTCGGAAACGACATCTCGACCGTCTCCTCCAGAACCACGTTGCTGCGAACAAAATTCAGCGCACCCCAGAACTGCCCGGTCGCCGCCGTCTTCTTCCGCACATACTTCACCTGGTACTCCAGCTTGTCGCCCACGCTGAGTGATTTCACCGGAATCTGCAGCTCCCTGAGATCGCTGTAGAACGGAGCCTCGCGCGTTACCTCCGTCGGCATGTCCTGCGCATCTGTCGCGGGAGTCTCCACCGCACTCCCGTCCGGCCTTCTCACCCGGACATACACCGGCTCCAGTTGCTCTTCTCCTGACGCATAGGCAAAGGTCAGCAGCCCTGCCTCGTGTACCGCGCCTTCAGACTGGATCCGCGCCACCACCGTGAGCGTCTTCTCTCCCAGCCCGTCTGCGTCGTAGTGAATTACGGTCGCGACTTTCTCGTAGACCACACCTTCCTTGGCGAACAGGGCATCGCTCGCTGACGTAGCCTTCTCCTGGGCGGAGACGGACTTCGACGGAGCCGAGGGCAACTTGGTTTGATCCTGCGCCCGGCATACCGGCGCATAAACGAGAGACAGAAAGAAAGGTAGAGATAGGAGAACGTAACGGCATGACATCGCTCTCCATTATTGACAGAAAGCCTGCA
>Ga0206998_1161_pt1 | contig 15817 bp, 13 predicted proteins | sample Alteio_BWMinCont_FD_153309 | JGI IMG/M metagenome (GOLD analysis project Ga0206998, IMG submission 153309) | Enriched cells from forest soil in Barre Woods Harvard Forest LTER site, Petersham, Massachusetts, United States -... | ecosystem: Environmental > Terrestrial > Soil > Temperate forest >... | reverse complement strand
GGGCCATGTCAACTGAGCTGCCCGGTATGTCTCTAGCGTTCCTATATCCATCAAGAAACCCGGGATTCGATATGCCGCCATTCGACCAACGACATGAGGAAAAACGTGAAATCCAAGATCGGCCGGAGTCGTACCGGGAATTGCATCCAAAAGAGTCGGGGCGGCCAACATCAATCCCGAGAACGCTAAATTGCCAACTGGAACTCGAGGCTTCTCGACAAAATCTCGGACCACGCCATTGTCAGCTATCTGAACGATCCCACATCGCGATGGATCTGTTACTTCATAGACGCCTATCGTGGCGATCTGACCGCGGCTATCATGAAAATCGAGCATTTGGTTGAGATTTGCCGTGGTGAGGACGTCCGCATAGAACACCCAAAAATGCCGCTCTTTGTTGATCCATTCTCGGTTTGCCAGAACCGTGCCTGCGCTGCCAAGCAGAGTGGTCTCCTCGAAAAGGCGCACCTTTAGGTTGTCTTTGCGTGCTTGAATGAATCTACGAACGGCATCACCGTGCGCATGAACATTGATCAAGACTTCATCAATCCCGTAGAGGCGACAGATATCGAACCATATCTGCAACATGGGAATGCCTTGAACCGGGAGCAGGCATTTAGGCGTGCTGTCAGTCAATGGCCGCAGTCGAGTCCCTAGACCTCCTGCCAGCAGGAAAGCTTTCATTCGAAAGCCTCTCTCCGCAAAGATGTCCAATGAGACTTCATGAAGCGCTTTTAGCTTGCAGGGATTCATTAGCACGCGCCTCATTCGCCACGGGAGCAAATGTCCATCGCATGCCACCATTTTCATCGCTATCGATGAACGGGTCGTTGGCGACAACTTGAGCGCCCTGAAAGTCGAATTCAAAGCCCATCTCTTGCACGCCCATCGTCGCGAGGGCTTTGCGTACATTTTGCTGGCACGCCGGCCGGCAAAATAGGAGCAGGAATCCGCCGCCTCCCGCCCCAGCGATCTTGCCTCCCACGGCCCCGTTCCGAAGTGCAACTTCATACATCTCATCAATGCGCGGAGTAGAGATTTTTGATGAAAGCCGCTTCTTGATCTCCCAGCCTTCGTTAAGCAAAAGACCAAACTTGTTTAATTCTCCGGCGAGAAGGGCGGCTTTCATGGGTTCCGCCAATTTTCGAATTTCGTGCAGGTATCCGGCTACTCCTCCGTCCGTCTTTCGCGTGGACTCGTCTTGTTCCTTAAGAATTGTCCAGGAGTGATGCGATTCGCCGGTGAAAAACAACATTAGACTCGATTGCAACTCCCGGACCAATTCGGGCACGAGATTCAACGGATCAACCTGAGTCATGCCGTCGCGGAAGAAGGAAATGAAATTTAAGCCGCCAAACGCGGAAGCGTATTCGTCCTGTTTGCCAACAGGCCGGCCCAAAACTTTGCGGGCAATGTGGAAGGCTCGCTCAGCAAGCTCATATTTCGAAAGAGAGAGGTAATTGTAAGTCGCAAGCAATTTTGTCAGATTGACGCAAACGCTCGCGGAAGAACCCAGCCCCGTCCCCGGAGGGATCTCAGAGGCAAGAAAAAGGTTTACAGACACCTCGCGCCCAAACTCTTTGAGTACGGCAAGTGGAATTTCCAAGGCATTTCCGCAAACCTCCATTCGCGCAATGTTGTGCCATGTTTCCGTGGTGCGAAGATCCGCGGAAATGATTTGTATTTTCCCATCGTTTCTCTTCTGGAGGACGGTATAGAAATATTTGTTGATGGCTGCACTGAGGACAGCTCCGCCAAATCTTTCGTAATAGGATGGAAGATCTGTGCCACCACCTCCGAAGCTGATTCGCACAGGGCTACGAACGATTAACATCAGCAACCTCCCTACCCATTAAATCGTTTGACGAGTTGTCAAAATTGGCAGCTAGAGTTGAGGGGGCGGCCTGCCTCAATCCTCTGAAGAGCAATGTCCATACCGTCTGTATTATAATGCTGAGGTCCAGAAGCGGGTGCCAGTTGAAGATGTACTGCAGATCAAAATGCGTTTTGTCTTCCGAAGAATGTTGATCTCGAAGCCCGTGGACCTGGGCGAGACCAGTGACTCCGGCGGGAACCTTCAATCGCTGTCGCTGCCACTCCGAGTAATGTTTGACCCTCTCAGGCGCCTCGGGTCGTGGACCAACTAAAGACATGTCGCCGTTCAGAACGTTCCACAGCTGGGGCAGTTCCGTCACACTCCACCTGACCAACATCCTCTCGTACTGCTCCGGATGGGTTGCATGACGCTCCACGTTTAGCCGGTACATCTGGAAAGGAATTCCATCCTTGCCGCAACGAAGCTCCGTCCGGAATGCCCTACCCTTTTTGCTGTAAACAACAAAGGCAGCGAGTGCGAGAACAGGCGAGAGCATGAGCAGAATTCCCAAGCTTAGCGCAAAGTCCATTGCTGGTTTGAGCGCTAAGCTTCCACCGGGGGTATTTCGCTCCCGTAGAGTGAGTAAGGGAAGGCCATCGATCTCGAGCAACTCCACCTTTGACAAATACAGCTCGTATAATTGAGGAACCACATAAACCTGGACCGATGCCTTTCGACATTCGGCAATGAGTTTTAGGACTTCCGCGCCGTCGGGCTGCGGCATCGCTATAATGAGCTTCTGAACCTGTTGCCTCGCCAGAAGTTCCAGGACTTGCAGCGTCTTAACCGAGGTAAACGGCTGCTCAAGCGACCCTACGAAGCCGTTGTTCGTCCCCGATTCGCCCGGAAATAAAAATCCGATGACGCGAAGCGGAATCTCCGGATGCGAAATAATCTTACTGGCAAGCTCTTGAGCTATTGGCCCATGTCCAAGAATGACGCAGCGATGGTCTGCCGTATTCCTCATTCGGGAGGTAAACAGCAAACGAACCAAACACCGCACGGCTACTAGTCCAAGAAGGAAGAAAATCGCAAAGCAAAGCAGAACAAGTCGGGAATAGAAGTGTTTCGTGAGGAAGGCCAATGACAACACAAAAGCCATCAAAAGCGAAACGGCTACAATGAGCTTCGATAGAATAGCCGGAAAATGCCAGCCCCCTTTGAAGCCGTCAAGGTTCATTTCAAAGTACAGAGTAGTCCACACCACCACTGCAGCGAGTATTATGAGTTTATAAGTTTGATAAAGTTCCGGGAAGTCGACGCCGCCCCTCGCACCTGTGTGTCGCAGCCCGATGCCAAGTGCCAAAGCTCCGAGCACCCACAACAAATCGGCGACCAGCATCGAATATCTAATGGTTCGAATCGTCATAATCAGGTGGAGAATAATTCAGAGTTTATCGAGGCGATTGCCAGGGCGGTCAGCTCATTCTTGTAGCCCTTCGACTGGCCGTTAGTCTGCTGCAAATACTCCCTAATCCTCACTTGCCCATTGGGACTCTTTTCTCTTGGATTTGGTGACAAGAGCCGATCGCAATCAGCCTGGTTCTGTTTCATCCAATTCGCCTGATCGCCGCGAGTCGCTCGGCGCTCGACCTATCTAGGAGAAAACGCCGCCTGGGCGCGACGCGACATTCGGCTGTGGACAATTCTGAAAATCGAGTGGGCTATCGCAACATGCATATCCTCGATAATTTGCATATCCTCGGACGGCACGACTGCACAAATGTCACAAAGCGACTTCATTTCCCCACCTAGGTAACCGGAGATGCCAACCGTCGTGGCCCCGGCTTCCCGGGCCACCCGCAGAGCATTCAGCACGTTTTTGGAATTTCCGCTGCCGCTTATAGCGAACGCAACATCTTCCGCCTGCACGAAATTTCTCAACTGTTCAGAGAAAACATCCTCATAACTGGAGTCGTTTGCCCATGCTGTCAGGGTGGGAAGATTGTCAGTCAGGGCGAGGGCTCGAAATCTCTTTCCACGATCGCAGTAAGCTGTGCCTTTTCCGAGATCGCAAGCAAGATGAGATGCAAGCGACGCGCTCCCGCCGTTCCCAAACAAGTACACCATCCGTCCAGATCCATTGGCCCTCAACAATTCATCCGCAATCCGGTTGATGGCGTCATGCGGAAGACTCATAAAAACTCGCTCCAGGCCGTCGAAATATTGCCTTGCGTGCAGAATCTCAGCTTCGCCATTCATATAGTGTCCTCCGGAAATCGAACATCACGTGCGGAGCGCTCTCTCGACTGGGCTGGAAAGGCCGAATCAGAATGTTTCCCAGGCCACAGCATTGGGAAAACATACCCCCAACAAACCAATCAAATGTTAACTTTGGTCCAAGAATACGGATTTGGAATAATTAAATTCGGATCGCCTCGCTGAAATGCGTTCGAACGGGACGTCGCTGTCGGAGAGTATTTGTCGAGTGCGATCCGGACCCCGAACATCGGAGGGTCAATGAGTTCTCAAATAGGTCGCGTTGGTGACCGAGTCCCTCTCTGACACCGGGACTAAATCTCTCGATCTCAAATAGGCTTGCAAAGCAATGTCGATGGGTTCCATTTGGTCCATTCTCAGTGCTTTGAGCCGACAATTTTCCAGAACCGAATACCGTGGGCGTAGAGCTACGAAAGGCATATCGCGCCACGAAACCGGGGTAACGTTAACCTCCATGGCCGAGTATTCGAAGATCTTCTTTGCAAACTCGTACCAGGAGTAGTCGCCATGGTCGCTGGCATGGTAGGTCCCGTAGTGTTCGGTGCGAATTAAAGCCAGTATCTGCCGCGCAAGGTTTTTGGTGGAGGTCTGCGCCATTCGAAGGTCATTTACAACGCGAACCTGTCCGTTCTGCCCCCCGAAGCGAAGCATCGTCTCCACAAAGTTGCCTCTCTTAACGTGGCTGCCCGCAAGACCGTATAACCCCGAAGTGCGGACTATGAAGTGGCGCGGCCAGGCCGCTCGCAAAAGTTGTTCCCCGGCCACCTTGGAAACTCCGAATACGCTTAGAGGAGTCGGAGTGTCCGCTTCTTTATAGGGACGTCCTAGTTCTCCATCGAAAACGTAATCAGAACTGAAGTGAACGACCCTCGCTTGAAGATCCTTGGCGGCGCGGGCAAGGTCACCGACCGCCGTTGCGTTCACAGCAAAGCTGATTTCCGGATTGCTTTCACATTCATCAATCGGGTGATAAACGGAACAATTGATGATGACGTCTGGATGATACTGGGAGAGCTTTTCTCGTAGCGCGGACGACCGGGTGATGTCCAGTTCGCTCCGACTGAGAGAAACCACTTCCTCATTGGCAGTTTGAAAGACGTCCACTAGATCGGAACCCACCTGTCCATTGCCCCCAATGATGACTATTCGCACGCGACAGCACTCCTTTGGTTCTTGGCGCCGCGTACTCGTTTGAGCTGCTCCGGATTCAAGCTCAGCACCGAGTCTGTATAACCGAGTCTGGTTCTCGTCTCCTCCAACAGATCCAGCCAACGAATGTTGTGAAACGCCGGGTCGGTTACGTCATGGAAAGTGCCGCCACGGATTTTTTGCACCAGGTCTTCAACGGTTTCTTCCACTGTTATTTTCGGAGTAAATGATAGCTGTTGGGTAATTTTACTTCCCGAAATTTGACAACTCCTGAGATCTCGATGGCTGTAATCCGGCTGGAGTTCACAAGGAATGTCTAATTCTCCCAGTTTGCGTTGAACGCGCAGTGCAAGCTCGGAGATGCGGTAATTCCCGTTTGTTACGTTGAAGATTTCTCCCCTTACGTTCTCGACCGGAGCCGCCAACATCAGTATGTAGGCTGCCGCGGCGTCTTGGATGCTGAGCAGTGGCCTCCACATTTCTCCGCCGTTGTGCAAAACAAGGCAGCCCGTCTGCAGGGCGTTCAGAACGAATGCGTTGACGACCAGGTCGAAGCGCATGCGCGGCGAGTAGCCATAGACTGATCCCTTACGCAGGACCACTGGAGTAAAACTGTCATCCGCCATTGCTAATATCCGCTTTTCAGCTTCGCGCTTCGTGATCGAATAAATCCGAAAAGGCGCCACCGGCGAATCTTCAGTATGCATAATGTCCTTCTCAGGGTGCCCGGCTCCCACGTCATAAATTGAGCCGGACGAGGCTTGGATAAACCGTCGGACTCGTTTCTCCTTGGCCAGCATGGCGAGGTCGACGGCGCCTTTAAAGTTGATTTCCTGATTGGCCTCAGGACGATACTCCGCCGCTGGTTCGGTGGAGAGACCGGCCAGATTGATAATGGCGGAGACCCCTTCGAGTAGGTTTTCTGGAACCTTGCGGATGTCGCCCTCGACTATCTCAATACGGTCGCGCACCCGATCAAGCCCGGCGTCTCCATAGAACATGACGTCGAACACGCGAACACGGTACCCCTCATCAAGAAGCGCGGGCACCAACTGGCAGCCGATGTAGCCTGCACCGCCCGTCACCAACACAGAGGATCCGTCGTGGTTGTTTGTGCTCATTTTTCCCTCATCTTAAGATTTTGCTACCGCGCCATTTTGGCTTTAACGGGTGTTTCCCTAAATCCGCTCGTACTGAAACCGATCGGATACGGGAGAGTGCAACCACTCCGCGAATGCGATCGCTTTCTTGTCACGTTCGGAGATTTGTGGATCGGAAATGGGCCACTGTATCCCGATGTCCCGATCATCGAACCGGATCGCAGTGTCTGTTTGCCCATTGTAGGTTCCCGTGGTTTTGTACTGCACCTCAGCCCAGTCTGACAGCACACAAAATCCTCGCGCGAAACTCGCCGGAGCCCACATCCATTTCTTATTCTCCGAGGAAAGCTCCGTGCCCCACCACTTCCCAAGCGTTGGCGACCCCTTCCGCAGGTCCACGGCCACCAGAAAGGCTCGCCCGTAGGTGACGCGCATGAGCTTGCCCATAGGAGGTTCGTACTGAAAGTGCAGGCCCCGCAACACTCCCTTCTTCGAACGGGAATGGTTGTCCTGTACAAAGTCCGTGGGTAGACCAAGAACTTTGAATTGATCGGCTCGGTATGTTTCCATGAAGAAGCCGCGTTCATCTTCGAAGACTTCCGGTGCAACGATTATGATTTCGCCCAAATGCGCGGATTCAATTTTGATCTGCATTATGTAAGCTCCTCCCTGTGCCCAGCGATCTCCCGGAGAGCGACTCGCGTGCCGGAGAGATGCCGAGCACACACGCCTATTCGCAGAGGCAGTTAACCGTTTCAAAGGGCTATGAAGAATCAGTATGCGTTCTTGCTCGCAAACATTCGAATGAGGGTAAGAAAAATAATCTGAAAGTCAAACGTCATACTCCAGTTACGCAGATAGTAAAGATCGTACTCAATCCGCTTGGCTATGGAAGTGTCTCCCCGCCACCCATTCACTTGGGCCCATCCGGTGATCCCAACCTTGAAAACATGGCGGGAATTATATTTGTCGATTTCATTCAAGAACTTTTCGACAAAGTACGGCCGCTCTGGCCGTGGTCCGACGATACTCATATCCCCCTTCAGAACGTTAAAGAACTGGGGCAATTCATCAAGGTTTGCTCGCCGAAAGATTGCCCCGAGCGATGTACGGCGCGGATCATTCTGTGCCGTCCATTGTGTGTCACTGTCGTGCGAGCTACCAACCTTCATGGTCCGAAACTTAAACATGCGAAAGACTTTGCCATTGAGCCCTACTCGGTCCTGCACAAATAGAATCGGCCCGGAGCTTCCGATTCGAATTGCCAAAGCTATTAGGATCATCAGCGGAGCCATAACCAAGATGACCACGGCAGAAAATATCACGTCAAAGACACGCTTAAAAACGATATACGAAGCAGACTCCACTGGCGTGGCCTGAAGGTCTAACATCTGGACCCCGCCGAAATCAAATAGCCTGTCGCGAATCGATACCCCTACTCCGAGGTCAAGAATTATCCTGGTTGGCACACACATTGCTTCCAAAGCCGGCATGATGTGCTGGATTTCGCCCAGCCGTGAGGCAGGCACGGCTATAACCACGTCGTCGATTCCGTTTCCGTTTATCAGTGTGCCAACGTCTTCCATTGCGATTATGGGAGTGTTTTCCACCGCAACTTCCTGACCTGGGAGATTCACGTAGCCAACAACACGGCAAGGCATAACTTGTCCCTGCAGCAACGAACACACCGATTTCCGCGCGAACTCATCCGTCCCGACAATCAGTATCCGAACTCCTCCTTGCCCCTTCCTTCGCCTTGAATCCAAAGCAACCAGAAATGCCACTCTGGTCGCGGTTGCCATAACAAAAAGGGTTACTGCACTCAGTGCAATGAACAGTCGCGAATAGTCCGCTCCCCTATTGAATAGCGCCACCGCCATTACAGCGGAATAAGTGAACACACATGCCGCGAGCAATCGCCGAGCTTTTCCCTTGGCTGCAAACAGGTTCTCAACCCGATCTAAACCGAAATGGCCCGTTACCAACGCCCAGGCAATACCCATCACCAGGAAGAGCTGAAAATAGTGCCATGGGATCACCTCCCCAACGCGCTTCGGGATCAAGTGAGAGTAAAATCTCACGTAACCCGCGACCACAAAAGCCAAGAAGGGTAGCAGTAGAGTCGTCAAGCGAAGTAAGAACCCGACGTAGTTCAGTTGACGGCGAATGGTAGTCTTGCGTTCAACGACGCGCGGTGTTTGACTCAATTCCCCTAGGAGGTCAAACTTCTTGACGCTAAATTCCATCTCTGGATTTCCTCCTTCTCCGCGCACCCGTCATGGCACAGGATCCAATGCCAATCGATGGTCAATCAAATGGAACAATGTAAATCTCTTCCCTATGCTTTCGAGGATTTTATCTTTCCGCGTAAGGATGATCTCAGCGAATTTGCCGGACCCCGGATTCACTCCGGCATCGCAATCAGCCGAACAAGTGATGCGAGCTGGCTCTTCTCTTGAATGCCTCCGGGAGCAGCCTTTCCTGCCGCCCCAAAATAATCCCCACGTACCGTACGCCCTCGTAACACAAGACATACGGCAACCTGCGTCCTGCCCCGCAACCCACGAGATAGTTCATCTCGTTCCAGAGGTACTTCAAACCGTCCGAGCGCATTCGATCCTTTTGTTTCCCATCCCAAATCTGCCGTCGACCGTAAACGACTCCATTGTCAAAATATTGCTTGAACGCCTTCATCAATCCATAGTTATGCGAATGAAACACCGCGGCGTCGGGCTCATACACAATCGTCCCCCCTTGCCGTACAACCTGAACGGCAAAGGAGAAATCCTCATATGCATTAATATCTTCCGGGAATGGCGTCTGCTCCCACACTTCTCGCCGAATCGCTGAATTGACGTTCGAGAACTGGTAGAGCAAATATTTCCCCGCACCATTGCTGTTGGCGGTTTTCACTAGTCTTTCTGTGCCGTAACGGTGATTCATGAAAAATGCCCGTTCTGGCGTTGCGTTCGGCTTCGGCAGCTGTCGCCCGTACACGGCTGCAGTCGTAGGATCCCGGAAATTCCTGACCAGTGCGCTCAGCCAGCCTTTGTCCGCGGGAAACGCGTCACCCGAAAGGAAAACCAAGTACTTGCCCGAACTCACCGTTCCACCAAGATTGCGGGTCCGGGCATGATGGAATTCCGTTGGAGCAATCTCCAGTAGGCGAGCTGGGTACTTCCTGACAATTTCCATCGTCCCGTCCCTTGACCCGGAATCGATCACCACCACCTCGAACGGGAAATCCACCGATTGCGCAAAGATCGCTCCCAGGCAGAGGCCAATGTTGGCTTCCTCATTTTTCGTGGGGATGATAATGCTAGCGTGCACGGCTTCCCTTGTTGCGCTCATTTAAACAGCCACCGACCGAATTTCCGATTCGCGCTCAGCGTTCTCATAAGCATAGATCGCTTCCTCGAGCTGTTCACCTGGAAGGATTCGCAACCAAGCGCATAAATCCGCGAATCCATCTTCGACTGAAAGAGACGGCACCCACCCCAGCAAGTGCCGCGCTTTGGAAATGTCCGCCCAGCCGTGCCGCGCGTCGCCGCGGCGGTACTGCCTCACCAATACAGGCCGGATCAGATTCCCCAGCTTTTCGGAGATCAATTCGGCGATCCGATACACGCTGAGTCCGACGCCGTTTCCCAAATTGAAAACCTGATAATCCGCAGCTTCACATTCCATAGCGCGAACATTGGCTCGGACGACGTCCCGAACGTGGATTACATCCTTCAACTGCTGCCCGTCTTCATATATCAGCGGGGCCTTGCCCGTGATCAGTCGCGTTCCAAATCTCGCGATCACCCCGGTGTACGGATTGGTGAGAGACTGCCGGGGCCCGTACACGCTGAAGTATCGGAACGCAACCACCGGAATTCCGTAGAACTGTCCCACAAGCATCGTCTCTAGCTCCTGATCCTTCTTCGTCAAACCGTAGATAGTCAGCGCCTGCAGCGGCCGCTCTTCCGTCATCGCCAGCGGGTTCGAACTTACTCCGCATTGCGGACATTTCAATTCCCACTCGTTCCGCGCGAGCTGTTCGGCAGGACGGAGAAACGGGTAGAACACGCCATGCGCGCCGCATTCGTACGTGCCTTCTCCCATCACCGTCATGGACGACGCCACAATCAGCTTTTTTATCTTATTGCGCTTCTCGATTACCAACTCCAGCAGGTTTGCTGTTCCCAGCGAGTTCACCTCCACGAATCGTCCGATATCGATCATCGAAATGCCCGAGCCCACCGCTGCCGCGTGATGGAACACGACCTCCACGCCGTCCAAAGCCCGCCTCAGTGCTCCCTTGTCCCGCACATCGCCCAGAATGTAGCGGCACTTTGCGTTCGCATACGCGGGCCATTTCGGCGGCCGCGGATGTGCCGCTGGGTCGAGGTTATCGAACGCCACCACCTCGTGACCCCGCCCCACCAGCGCATCCACAAGGTGCGATCCGATGAATCCCGCACCTCCCGTCACCAACACTTTTGACATTTTGGGTCCCTCCGGAATTCAGCCCTCGCGCATCTTCCTTTCGGGTTACACCCTGACGCGGGCGACGTTACTTCAGCTTGGTGGCATGTTCTTGGATACAGTAATTTCCTCGAAAACACTGCTTTCCTCCGCTTTATGTTTTTTCACACCGTCGGGCGGAGAGAGTACAAGTAGAAGTCTCAATTATGCTGACAGGTCTATTCACCGGGCTCAAGAAGCCAGCTAAGAGTTTGGCAGTGCCGGTTCGGAGGTTCCGCTCCAAGCTGACGAGAATTTCTTCCACTTCGACCGGAGCCGGTACTGCAGCAGAATCGACCGAAGTTGCTCGTTCGCGAGAATCCTTTTCCTTCGGAGTTCCTTCCGTTTCCGGAGCACCGAAGGGAGCCGCCTGATAACATCCATCTTTGCCTTGAAGAACGCAGTTCCGACGCCCAGTTTGGTAAAGTATGCGGCACCACCGAGTTCATAGACGAGCCGATGGGGCAGTGAGCCCAGGATCATGCCCAAGGGCATGTTTTTTAGGTAGGCGAGCTCGATGTTGCGCTGAGAGAAAAAAACGTCCTGTGCCGGGTTCTTCTTTCTCGTCGCGCCCATGCGGTGATAAACAATCGCGCGCGGAATTAAAACGCATTCGTACCCTTGCAGTTGCCCCCTGAAGCTCAGGTCTAAGTCCTCGAAAGTCATAAAGAACTCAGGGTCCAGAAAGCCGATGTCTTCCAGCATACTGCGGCGGTACGCCGCAGCTCCTCCGCAAGCGCCAAAGACCTTGCGCGGTTCCGACCAGGCTGGGCCATCTTGCTCATCACGTCCTAGGTCAACGGACGTTCCAGCCTTGGTACCAGCGAATCCGCAGTTGTCAATTCGCTTCCGATCATCAAAGAACAGCATCTTGCTGGCAAAGCTGCCAGCACGTGGATAACCCTGGCTCGCCCTGTAGATCTCTTCCAGCCAATGTTCATCGGGCTCCGTATCGTTGTTCAGAAGAAAAATCAGTTGTCCCCGCGCTTGCTCGTAGCCCACAATGTTTCCGCCGCAGAATCCGCGGTTATCGGTCAACGTCACCAAATTCACTTCCGGAAAATTCGTCCGCACATATTCCACCGACCCATCCTGGGATCCGTTATCCACCAATATCGTCTCGAAATCCCTGAAGGTCTGCCGCCGCATTGCCGTCAGACACGCCTCCAAAAAACGTTTCCCGTTCCAGTTCACGATAATGACGCTAGCCTCAGGCATCAATGGTTCCCCCGGCACAGCTATTTGGCCTTTGAAAGGATCTATATTCCGCTCTCAGACCCCACCGCTGCACCTGGAGACGCGCCCCGAGACCTAGCGAAGCGGAGTTGAAACGCTGCTTGTCTATTCCCTATTAGATAGTGTATCAGAAAGTACATAAACAAAAGATCCCAGATCCAGGTTAAGTGGTACGAAAAATCGTTGTAGTACGGGAAGAGAATGAGCATCTGGATAAGCAGGGCACGCACGTAAATCCAGTAGATTCGGTTCTGGGCCTCCCCTCGCAAATACGCATAACCGTATCCAAATCCGAGTACAAGCGAACCGAAAAAGACACCCCAATACCCATAATCGCCGTAAAACTCGCCCAGATAAGTAGGAGTGATCATCTCAGCTGTATACAAATCCTCATCAAAAAGCTGAAGATTTGAGCGAGGGAAGAGTCGATGAAAAGAATAGAATAGGAAGCCTGGACGCTTAGTCGTTCCCAGATCGTCCGTCAGCCGGTGAAAAACTTCAAAAGACACGGTAACCGCCGCATACCCAAATGCTATTCCGTCCCAGAATTCTCCCTCGGGCAAGCTCGATTGGCTCATAGCCCGCTCCAGGAAAGGGGCTGAACCGCTGGCCTTGGCCCTCATCGAGCCAAAAAAACCCAGCATCAGGAACAAGGCAAGGCAGAGCAGAACGAGCTCGATCAATCGCACGTGGCGACGCAGGTAGTGGAACAGCACGATGCTAGTTACCGCGATTTCAACGAAGAATCCCCGGCCGCCCTGAGAGGTCAGCATCAACGTCCCGAAAACAATGAGAAGCACAGTGAGAGCCATTACGTTTCTGTTCTTGGGTGTTCTTTGACAAAGAACTATGACGGCCAGAAAGATTCCGTACTTAATGAAGTCCACGAGAGGATGGAGCAGCTTGATATACAGCTTGTCAAATTGGGGGTCGACTATCCCTGCAAAACCGAACAGTCTCAACCGCGCCTCATCTGGGTTGTCCGCCAGGATTGGGATTGTGCCGATCAAATGAAACTCGTAAGCCAGGACGGCTGTGCCGACAGCGACACTGAGCCACGCTACGATGAGAGCCTTGCGATCCGTAAGGACACTTGTTGCGGGTGCCTCGTCTTCCCGCCCCGGCCCGCGCGAATTATCGCGAGGCCTTGAAAACCGGTCTGCAAGCCAAAAACCCCCTATAAAAGACGCCAGCCCCGTCAGAAAACAACACCACGTCAAGTAACCCCATGATGAGATTATGGGAACCAAGCGCATGTTTGCTAACCCCAGACAAAAGCACCATAACGCCCCGAAGACTCGAACCGGATGTAGCAGGTCCCGGCTTCCTCGTCCCTTAATCAACAGAAAGCTGCCTGAAGCGACTAATAGAACGACAATTGAAAGCCGAAACGAAGGAAAGATTCCTAACGCAATCGAGAGACCTAAAAGTATCGTCCCCATCAGAACCAATGCCACATTGACGAACGTCCACCAAATATCCTGAGAGGGAGGTAAAGAACGTATATTTTCTTGAGCATTCATGGGACAAAGACGTTCCCCGAACAGGCCCGGCAGCCCTCGGGCCGTCGCAAGCAGGCAAGCTGACCGCTGCTCGCCAGGAAGTTGCTAAGCACTCTTGAGGTAAAAAACTGCCTGGTCACCATTACTGTCACAATTTAATCGTTGCACTGTGTCCCGCTTCCTCCGCAATTCATTCCCGCGGAAAACGGACCGCACAGAAAGCTGGCTTGTTTCACTTTGGGCGACGTTCCGAGCGTAAAGTTCGCTCCCCCAGAATTGAAACTCTGTCGAGTCATATTCCACTCTCTCCACCCTCAAACCGGCTGCCTCTGCCACAATCTCCATCGCCTTTTCTGTTGGCACCCACACGTGCCTCGGTGGATCAAGCTGTACCCAGTTCGCCTTGTATTGCTCCCAAGCGTGGGCCACCACCGGCAGCCGCACCAGGCACCTCCCGCCGGGCGACAGTAGACGCACCGCTGCCCGCAGCGTGCATGCCGGGTCCGCAATGTGCTCGAGGCTGTGGTGAAACATCACTACGTCAAATTTCTCTCCCGCGAGGTCCATCAGTCTGCATTTCCGGATCGTCATCGCATCCCCATTCCTCGTCTCGTCCGAAAGAAATGGGTCAACACCTGCAAGATTCTTGAATCCCACCGCCGCCATCCGCCGGAGCAATTTCCCGCTTCCGCACCCCACATCAAGTATTCTTGCCTCATAATTAACGCTGAGTTTCGAGACCGAAAGAATTGCGTTTTCCCCATATCTCCGCGCCAACAACCGCCCTAACACGCCCCCCCTCTTGAAGTACGCGCCGTCACGCTTCGTGCGCAGATACGTTCTCACACGATCTTCCACTCCGCCGTTTCCATTCGTAAAGCTGTAATATCCGTTCGTGTAGTACGGGCCGAAATCCTCCGGGGGGTCCATGAGCCATAAAGTCCCGCACCCCCCGCATTGTGCATAATGAAACAGGGTTCGCAGCCCGAACATCATCTCGCGAGCCTCATAACTCCCGCTCGCTTGGCATCCTTCACAAATCCCGCAGCGGAAGCCCGTGCCATTTTCTCCACTCATCTGCCTACCTCAGCCTTCTCTTGCCGGCAGACGTCTGCCCGTTATTTCGCTCAAAATCAGTTTTACTTCCGGGCGGCATCCCATGCTTACGATGATTGCCGCGCTCAAGTAGTAGAGCCCCACGGCTGCCCCGATGTTCAGACCAGCGCTAGTGGCCGCCCAATAGCTCGCCCCGGCCAACGCATAAACACCCGCGAATCTTGCCCAGTCTCTCCTCGTCTGCCCAGTCAGATTTCGCAGGGTCCATTCATTGAAGAACCACCACGAGCACAGGATCGCCACCTGCACTCCCGCGACAATCCCCAGCGAACCGGCCTGGAACGCTGCCAGGGATGTCAAGCCAAGGCTCACCGCCAACACCATCACCGTTCGCGACAGAAAGTGCTTCTGCATTCCGTTCAGAAACGCATAGCTCATCTGCAGAATCTGAATCGCCGCCAGAAACGGTATCCCTAACAGCAGAACCCGCGCATACCCGAGGCTCGGGATGTACTTTGGCAGGAACCTCCTGACGAACATGTCCAGCGCGAAGTAGTACGGCAGCAGGATTACCCACGCGAGCAGCAGCGATCGCGAGGAAATCCCGTAAATCCGTACCCGTCCGTCCTGTGTCACCCCTGCCAAGTGTGAAAAAAAAACCTTGCTGCACGCCTGGATCGCAGTGATCGGCACGGCCATTGCACTCGCCGCCAAGCTGTACTGTGCGAAATTCTGAATCGTCGCCGCCCAGCTCACCGCGAGCCGGTCCGAGTACTGAATCAGGTTCATGCCTGTATTCGCCATTACGATTGGCCAACCGCACTGTAGGCAATCCTTTGCAAATTTCTTCACAGCAATTTCGCGGCGGGGGCCGCTCCACGGATTCGTCCAAACGAGCAAAAACGCCAATGGAACGCAGCATGCCAGAAGGAACAAACCAATTACTTCGCGCGACTGGGAAGGCCACCTGCTCGTCCAAAACAGCACGAGTCCCAGAAACACCGCCGGCGCCACAACCGTAGAAATGGCCACCGGCCGGAAAACCCTGGCACCTTGCAGTCCGAACTGCAGCGTTGAAGTTATGTTGCAAAGCGGCGCGCAGACGGCCACTGCGATTGCCACGAACCGCAGCATCCCGGGCAGCACCAGCACCGCAAGGGCACCCAGCG
>Ga0206998_1160_pt1 | contig 15978 bp, 18 predicted proteins | sample Alteio_BWMinCont_FD_153309 | JGI IMG/M metagenome (GOLD analysis project Ga0206998, IMG submission 153309) | Enriched cells from forest soil in Barre Woods Harvard Forest LTER site, Petersham, Massachusetts, United States -... | ecosystem: Environmental > Terrestrial > Soil > Temperate forest >... | reverse complement strand
TGTGGTGGGGAGGAACTTGGGCGGCACCCATTCGGTCTGGTCTGCCGCGATTCGAGGCAGACCGCGCAGGTCGACCGGATCGAGTTGCACTGCCCGCACATCGAGAAAGTCGTATTCGAGATCGCTGGCAACCTGGGCAACGATCTGCGACTTTCCAACGCCGCAAGCGCCCCAGATGTGCAGCGGCACACGTTCGCCAATGAGCGCACGAAGCGCCTCATAGAGCTTTGATGGTTTCATGGAATTTCCTCGGGGGTTTGAGAGGTGGTCTTGCAGTTTCCCTTCAAGCAGAGGTCACGGTGAGTTCTGGCCGAGAGAGGTTGTAATACATGAGGTTCCTCCCGCAACTATCACATACTAAATAGTTAATGGAGAATCCTAATCGCCCAATTCGCTATACGGCTTGACTTTAGAGCATGCTTGGTTCACTATAATCACATGAGACACGTGAGGATAGTGAGATGTTGATATCAATGGCTTCGGTGGGCGGAAAAAAGCATCGCTTTCTGGCAGGAGCGCCTGCGGGGCGACTGGCGTTTGGAGCGCTGCTGGCACTCACCAGTCAAGAGCCGCTCTCACCCGAACCCTTGTACCTGGACTTCACCGATGTCGAGATTGCAACGGCGAGCTATCTCCGGGAAAGCGTATTGCACTTTCGGGATGCAGTGCGGAGACAGCGCTCCAACTTGTATCCCGTTGTTGCCAATGCCAATGCTCAGGTAATTGAGGAATTGACACTGTTGATCCAAGCCAACGGCGACGTGCTGATGACCTGCTCCCTCGACACGCACGGCGCGCCATGCCATCCAACTCTGATCGGCAACTTAGATCCCAAACAGAAATTGACGTTTGAGCTGGTGAACGAGATCGGCGAAACAGACGCCTCCGAATTGATGCGCGATCATAACGCCGGCGAGAACGTGAAACAGACTGCCTGGAATAACCGACTTGCAGCGTTGGCCGAATTAGGCTTGGTATTCGAGTTAACCCAGGGAAGGACAAAACGGTACAAGCGACTGTTTGGAGAGGATGTCGATGGGAATTGATTTCATCCGAAGGTGCGCTCCGTCCTTCCGCAAGGGATTGGACCGTCGGCGGGTAGAGCTTGGAACACCAGATCTGTTCTCCCGCAAGCTCGAAGGTAAACCGCGGGCATACGCAGCGTCCGTCCAGAACGGCGAAAGCCTTAAGGAAGGCGACAAGCTGTGTGTGTGTCTCAAGGGGGACGAGGTCCTGGCCCTTCGAGGTCTTTCTCCAGTTGCCCAGATCAGAAATCCGCCAGCCGAATTGGTCTCGGCACTTAAGTCTTCTTTCGGCGAAGCTTGTGGCGTGGTGCAGGTCGTACACGAAATGGCTCGCGTAGCGGAGGTAATCGTATGCTAGTCCAACTCTCCCAATCGGGAATCACAATCCCGCCACACCAAACACAGTTGCTGTGGAATGACAGGGGTCGGTTTACACCGTCACTTGGCTGTGCCAACTGCATCGATAAGGTGACCTGTGGCGGATTGAGCGTTGACTCCGCCATCTTCGATTGCATGCAATTGTGCTGTCAGAGGCCTTTGGATTGCGATGCGGTCTGCCGCAACAAGCCGCATGAATTCGCCCATCGAGTAAGAGAGGTTGGTGGCTTCGGCTTCGAGAATGTGCCGCGCGCTGAAAAGCCTGTCAATCCCCAATTGCCGAGCGTCGTGCCAGTGATCTTTCACGGCAACAAGCGTTCATCGACGTTTGCAGGATCGGGAATTGTTTGTCTGCCTCTGTACAAGTTGGTCGAGGCGCGTACCGGCAGGGCGCGCTTCACAAATGCACGGCAACTGACGGACGCATTCGGACTAATGCCGGGCACAACAGTCATCCTGACGGGAACTTCAACTGATCCCGCGCTAGAGAGATGGTGGACTTTCGGCAGTTGCCGAGGTGAATTGATACTTGCGCTCAAGCAGCTGAACGTTTCCCTGGTCACCACACCGAATTACAGTCTCTTCACAGATCAGCCTAGATGGGACGATCTGCACAGCATGAAGCGAATCGCTCTCGTCCACCATGAGTTCCTGAATGCAGGGATGCCTGCGGCCCTGCATGTCAACGCGAGGACCGAACGGGATTGGGAACGTTGGCGAGAATTCATTGCTTGCCGACCCGAAATCACCCATGTGGCAGTTGAGTTTGCTACCGGTGCTGGTTGGGCAGGCCGCCTTGACTGGCACGCGGAACAGCTTGCCAGCCTCTGCGCGGCTGTACCTCGGCCACTTCACTTGGTGATGAGAGGTGGCGTGACCATCCTGCCCCGGCTCCGATGCGTATTCGACGAAGTAACTTGCCTCGAAACCTCCACGTTTCTGAAAACGATGCGCCGCAAGGCTGCGATCGTCAAAGCAGACGGGGCAGTGCGATGGAAGCACTCGCCGACTGAGCGAAACGAGCCGCTCGACGCCCTTCTGGATAACAACTGGGCAGCCGTCTCCGCGAGTTATGCGAGGAACTTCCAAACCACTCCTGGCCCTCGGAAGGTGGCCTGATCAACGTGGGAAGATCAAAACTGACCTTCAATGCTCTCGACGACCTTGCCTTTGCTGGTGTGAATGCAAGCTCAGCACTGAAGGACGTTCAGTCTGGCAGTCTATCGCCAACAGGCCTTGGTCCATTGATTGAATTCCTGTTGCTGATGTCCACAGGCACGCTGGCTGTTTCAGCTATCAACTGGCTGAGTCTCACCCACTTGGCTCCCTTTCTGAAAGCGTGGTCCGATGGGCGGCAGCAATGGGTCAGTGAAGATGCGCATTTCGGCTTTATACGCACGCGCGAGGAGGATCAGACTTGGTACAGCGATTCGACCGGTTTCTTCATGAAGGCGCAGCGCGCCGCACGCGATGTATCCCGACTTCCAGGGCCAATCCCAGGGCAGATGGCTGCTGCCATCCAAGAATTGGAAGGGAACATCCAGGAACATTCTGAGGCACCCGCTACGGGCGTGCTGGTGTTCCGCGCGACCATCAGTGTTTTCGAATTTGTCGTGGCAGATCGTGGAATCGGGCTCTTGAGGAGCCTGAGAAGCTCACCATCCTACCTTGGGCTCGACGATCACGGCAGGGCGTTGGAGTTGGCCCTGACAGATGGCACCTCGCGCTTCAACGATCCACGCCGGGGTCATGGGTTCAGGCCGATATTCCAAGGACTCAGTGATCTGAACGGATATCTGAGGTTTCGCACTGGCGATCATGCAATCGTGATGGATGGCACGGCACCTACGTTAGCGACAGCGCAGATTTGCCAAAAACCGCGTATAGACGGATTCTTTGCAAGCGTTCGGTGCGAGAGTAAGCTGGCTTCAGTTTGATGGCGAAGAGGCTAATGGTCTCACATCAAAACACATCAAAACACTTAAGCATAATACGACAGCGCTGCAGGCGTCGCGAATCCACTCCATTCAAGGTGACCAGAAGCTAGGCGGAACGCATGAATCAACTTGCGGGGTCCTTATCACTGGTGCTCCGAATTGAGTCCGCGCGTTCACCTAGCAGGTCAGAGGTAGGGCCAACTGATCGATCGCCAATTGAATGAGGCGATCGTTGAACAAGCGGAGCTTTCGCTCGGCAGCAGCCTTTCCCGCTGGCCACTCAGACAAACCGGACCGAATCGCCACTACCGTCGCTTCCCGATGCTCCTTTTCGATCAACCAATCGACAGTTGCGAGAAGTTCCATACCCATTGGCGATTCGAAGCCGTCGATGCGCTTAGCGGTCAGATCCAAAACCTTCCTGAGGGGCTGTGATGCCTCCTGCTGGAGATACAGATCTACACGCCCGCGGCGCTCTTCGTCGAACCAAATCGTGTCCGATGGGCCTGCGTCGCTGAGCCGCCTGTCACAGTGTAAATATGTCCCGTCAAGAGCATCGAGCATGTGCCGGAGGCGATCCGAAAAGGGACCATACTTGTCGGCCTTAAACTGGAAGTTGAGTGGGTCGTCGATCCCGAGCGAATGGATCGTCCGCTCCAGAAACCATCCCAGCTTCTGCACCTCGAGATAGGTGCACTCAATTCCAAGGACCCAGTAACGACGAATCATCTCCGCCATGAGCACTCTCGCTGGAGTCAGTACTTCCACTCCGGTCCGCTTGGCGACATTCTGGTATTTCGCGGTCGGTTCGAATACGAGGATTTCGACTCCCTCGAGATCGCCAAGGGCGCGCTCCACCTCGGGTCGCACCTCGCTCCAATCGAGCCCCCCATTTCCAGCTCCCAGCGGCGGTAGAGCGATCGAACGAATCTGATGCTCCTGGATGACCCTGCGAAGATCCCCCAGCCCTTCAATAATCCACGCCAGCTTCGAGGGCTGGCGCCAGTGCTGCTTCGTGGGAAAGTTGATAATCCAGCGAGGTCCCGAGAACGTCTGGTTCTCAGTCACGAACATCTTGCCGATCTTGACTTCCATCTGTTTGCAGGCATCTTCATAGGCGCGGAAGTTCTGAGGGAAGGCCTCTTTGAACATCAGAGCGATTCCTTTGCCCATCACGCCTACGGTATTCACGGTATTCACGAGCGCCTCTGTTGAGGCGTCGAGAAGATTACCTTGAGTGAATTTCATCATCAGAAGTACCAATTCCCCTGCACACTCGATTTTAGTTCCAGGTTCCGTTTCTCAAGCTCGGCCTTCACGTACACGTCGACGGCTGCATTGCAACTGCAGATCCCGCCAAGTGCCTCCAGCGGGACGTGCTTCCAGACCAGAGCCTCTGCCTGGTACCGCTCCTTCTTCGCCGGATCGTCAGGATCGTGCTGGAAATCCCTCCGATTCAACAGCGCCCAATCCACTTTGCCCAGGTCGTCCAAATCAGTGTAGAAGTTCGCCATTGCGGGATATGCGTGTTGGTCTGTAAACACGAATGGGATTCTAAGGCTCGCAATCCTGACCAGCGAGGAGACTATGATCAGGATCTCCTCATTCGGAACCTGGTGCACATTGTATCCGGTGTGGATGTTGTACATCATGATCGAAAACGGCGTGAAGTAGAAAGGTACATAATCGCTCAATGTACCTCTGGGGCCAACCCTGACGCTTCGGTGATTTCGCCTTCCAATCAAATCGACATTGCCGATGTTGCGATAAGTCGGATCGTTAATTTGCCCATTGCTCGCATGGAGGCCATGATCGAGAATCCAGGGAAGATTATCCCGATGAACAATTCGGAAGATCAGAGCCTTCTCGGGATTGAGTGTCGTCGCCATCTCAGTCAAATGTGCACTCATCCGTTTGCCATCGGCTTAGCTAACCGATATTGCGGCTGTCGGCAGCTATCCAGACGGCAGAAAACGCTCGACTTACGATCCGAATGCCATTATCGAGATGAGTCCAGATCATTCTATCGGAACGGGCAAGGGCTATAAGGCCGGATGGGGCCATCTAGGCGGCCTCATCGAACCCCTCGTCCTCGTCGGTATGACTCTCGTCGGTAGTTTCCGCCAGAATCTCCTCTTCCTCATCCGATTCGGAAGTCGTAGGCGCCGGCGACGCAGGCGCGTCGAAGAGGCTCGCCGTCCTCGAAGGTTCCTCCTTAAACGGTTGCGCCGGTTTTGGGTTCTCAGTGGGCGTAGTTGCCTCCGGCTTCGACGGTTCTTTCTTTCCCGTTGTCTTGGTCTTCGAGCGGGCTTCCGCTTGAGCGGTCTTCGCTGCAGCATCCATTTCTGCCTTCGCCCGATCCAATGTGTTCCTCAGTTCGAGGTGCGCAGAGACGAAATTGACGAGGATCGCGGGCAAATCCCGATCAAGCTCGTCTGCCGTCCCGGTTACGGTCAGAGGCGTCGTCAGCGCGGTGTTCTCGCCATCCTTGAGCTTCTGCGGGATGACGTTCACTCGAATTTGATCATCTTCGATGTGGGTGACGGTCAGCAGGACGGCGCGCTGCCGCAGGTAAGGTGCGAGTTCTTTGAACATTTTTGTCTCCTGACGACGTGGGTCATTTGGGGCGTGACCCTTTGCTCGTTGACAACTTGAGCTCCGGATCATCGCAGTGCGGAGTGAAGCGTCGTCCTAACCCTAGTTCTTTTTGTTGTAGGCATCGGGATCATCCCAGTCCCGTCGACACAAAAGGCGATAGAGAGTATTGCCCACCAACTTCATGATCGCTTTCATCTCTTCATCGGAGATGTGGGAGATTTCCCGATTGCCGCTGCAAACCGCGCATGGCCTTCCTGCTCGGGATCGAACGTCATCTTCATGGAAAGCCTCCGCTACGATTCCACAACAACCTGACCCCTGCGGAGTGATCGAGATTTTACTTGCCCGAGTAAGCCGCTATACTGCCGAATGAGTCCAGTCATGGCGGACGCGAAGGATGAGAGCCAGGGTCAGATGAAGCTAATGTCGGTGAACACTGGGCTTCCCCGGGACGTGATGTGGCACGGAAGGAGCGTGTCTACGGGAATCTTCAAGGAGCCGGTCCACAGCCGCGTCGCTTTGCGCAAGCTCAATTTGGACGGCGACCGTCAAGCGGATCTCGGTGTGCACGGCGGGGAATACAAGGCTGTCTACTGCTACCCACTCGCGCACTACGACTACTGGAAGAGAGAGTTGCCGGACCGAGAGTTGCCGATGGGCATCTTCGGGGAAAACTTCACTCTTGATCGCTTTTTGGAAGGGTCGGTCCATCTGGGCGATCGGTTTTCCGTCGGATCGGCGGAAGTGATCGTGACCCAGCCTCGCCTCCCTTGCTACAAACTTGGCATGCGATTTGAATCCGACGAGATGGTGAAGCGGTTCTTCGTAAGCGGACGCACGGGTTTCTACCTTGCCGTTACTAGCGAAGGGGGGGTCGGCGCCGGCGATGAGATGACTATTATCAGTCGCGACCTAAACGGCGTCCCGGTTTCGGAGATCACTCGCCTATATGCCGAGAAGAGATATAGCAACACTGATGTGGCCTGGGTGCAGCGGGCCCTCCGCGTTGCGGCATTACCTGAAAGTTGGAAGGAGCACTTCCGCCAGAGGTTGGGGCACATTCCGACTTTAGGGTGAAGGCGAGAATGCGAGAACATCTTGCGTCTCTCTGGAGGGACCATAATCAATCCGGACTCGCGCTGTTGCCGGTTTTCAGTATTGGAGTGCCCGCACTTCACATTCCCATGGAGTCACCACGCGACACTCCGGTGTAGTCGGCAAACAGGAACTAGTAAACAGCCACGCGAAGAATATCTCTTTGGTTGCATTATCCAAAAGTGTCACGACCCGCGACTTCACACTGACCCGCCACTGTTGCAGGCGGCAGCGTGCGCCCTCCGCGCACGCCTTCTGGTCTTCGTCCACAGGACCGGATCAATGGGCAAGGCGCACATCTGTCCAGTCTTCGCGTTGAAGAAGGCGCCGTGGTGCGCGAGCTTCCCATAGCGGAATAGTTGCGCCACCATCGCCAGCGCACTCGCAGCCAGCGTCTGGTTGATGAACGGCTCCTGCCGATCCAGGGCTTCAACTGTGGAACAACTTGGCAAGGGGTCTTCGCCCGCGTCTGCGTCGACGATTTCTGGGAAAAGTTCACTGACCGTGCGGAGCCGGTCCGCCTTGCGGCGGTTGCGCGCGTTCAGCGGCTGGCCGAGTACAAATTGGCCGCTAGACGCATTGTTGCCAAGATCGAGCCAATAGCAAGTCTGGCTTAGGGCGCGCGAGAACGAATCCTCGATTGCCTTGCGGGCGGCGCGGGTGTCCACGCACCCAAAGACCAAGTCCGGGCATCTGTCCTGGTTGCGGCCGAAGGAACGAGCGTGAAAATGATTGGGGATCGCCGACCAGTTCGTACCCCAGAACAGGTTGATCCGATTGATGAGGACGGCGGCCTTGTTCTGGCCGATGTCGGAGATTGAGAAGGGTTGCCGGACGCAGTTCGTTTCGGATACCGCATCGGCGTCCATCATGGCAACTTCGAGGCCGTAGCGATGGCCCCAGACTCGCATCGCCTGGTCGAGGTACGGCAGCCCCATAACGATGGCGCTGCCAGTTCCGCCCGCTCCGACCACCAGGACACGCACTGCGCGATACCGAAGCAGATCGGGCGGGAGATTGTGTTCGATGCGCATGCTAGTCCCTTCCTCCGCGCACGAACTCGGCCAGGGTCTGCGGCAACTGGATCAATGTCTTGACCGGAAACGGTGTGCGTTTGCCCGTAAGGTCGCTCCACAGACCCTCGAACCCTCCTGTGTGGCGGGTCAAGCGGCCCACGTTGGCGTGCGTGAAGGCGCTCTCGTAGAAGCCCCGCTCCCATTCCGGAATCGAGGCTGCCCTCGCACTGTTTGGGCGACGCATTGTGCCCGTACAGACACGGCCGTCGTCCGATAGGTTCCAGAAAGGTGCCACCGCCAGCGTCGTCGTTGCGGCTGGCCGCCTGTTCTCGGCAAGAGCCCGAATCTTGAGATCCCCGTTATCGACGCACCAGACCAAAGCCGGCTGCGGAAACGTGCGGCCATTCAATCCCGTGGCCTTCTGCTCGGAGTTCTCATAGAACATCTGGCGGCGGCAGGCCGTGGTCCACCAGGCGATCATACGGTCACCTTTGGCGAGCACATTTTCAGGGAGGACATCGTCGGAGGAGGTACCGCCGAGTGAGCGCACCAGCGACTCCAGAAATCCAAGCGAGAGAGGCTGCGCCGGCTCAAGTGTCGGTGGACCGGCCTTGTGAAGTTTCACCTGGTGCCGGGTGACGAAGCTGTGCTGGCGATCTCCATAAACCAGTAGAGCCTCACGCAGCTCGAAGCGATGGTTCTCCCCGATCGAGATGTGTACCTGCATGGCATTTCTCCGAGTCCATGAGAACTTCCACCAATTGGAAGAGTTCGAAGTTAAGAGCGATGAACCGCTCAATCGCGCGCCGCGCGCGCCGCACCTCTTCCGGCTTCTGCGGAGAGAAGACCACTCCAAGTGTCGGCTCCGCACTCCCCTCCAACATGTACTGGCTCTCTTCGTCGAAACACGCGACCACCGCGTCGTGTTCCCTAAACGCCACCAGCAGGGATGGCAGAGGAATCGTGTCATAGCCGCCATCCTCGCGAAAGTGAACGTCGGTTGGCAGCCGAACCCGCGAAAGCCGCTCAATCGTGCGAACGCGTTCGATCCAGGAGCGGTGCTTTCCCCTCATGTGCTTCAAAAGAAGCCGCCGCGCTTTGAGAGTGAATGCGCGATGCTCTTCGGAGGTCAATGTTTTCTGAATGCACACTGGCAGCGCCTTCTCGACTTCGGGAAACTCGTACTGCTCGCGATTCTCCTCGTCGTCCTCGGCGTACTCGTGCATCCGCTCCTCATACTGCAGGGCATCATCGTGGTTATAGATCCGCATCACCCGACAAAGAGCGTAGGTCAGCGTCCAGTAGAATGCTGCACCGAGGCCCGGAGCCTCCGCTTCGAGAGCCGCAATTGCCGGGCCGATCTTGAGAAATCCGCCCCCGCTGCACTCGATGGTCACAGCCAGGCGGCCATTCCCGAGTAACCTGTCCTCGCCATCCCGTTCGGCGACGTCGCTCACGCTCAAGTGATACTCAACGTTGCGCTGAAGCAGGTTCCAACGCTCCTCGCCGATCGACTCCATGATTGCGCGTTGGGCGAAGACTACGGCGTTCTCCTCGCACTTCCGCCATGTTTCCGGACCTCCCAGCCCTTCTCTCACCAAAGCCGCACAGAGGTCGTAGAGCAACTCGGCACGGAATTCGTGGCTGTAGGTTGTTGGCACTGTGCCGAGCACGGGCAGCGCCTGCGTGAAGACCGGCGCCAGTGTGGCTATCCCAACGGGGGCAATAGTTCTGTTGGAGCTGGCAGCGGATGGCCGTCGCTTACGGTGAAGCGATCCATCGCTTCGGTCAGGCAGTGAGCGGCTTTGAGAGATTCTTTGCATTGGAAGTGCCTCACGATTATCTGGCTAGACTCCGGAGGCGGAGCCGTCGCCTTTGCCGCGAACAGTGCCAGTAGGTCAGCGGCCGTGGTCAACCTCGATTGCATCGCTCAGCCTTTGGTTCCAATCGCCCGGCTGAAGGTATAGCGCAACACTGAACCTGTGGCTTCGGGGCCCGATACCGACGCCGTGGCAATCTCTGGATAGTTGGGCGTAAGCAGGTCGCGAACCTGTTCGACGGTCAGTTCCGGACCAGGATCGGGGATTCGAATTCCGTTGTAATAGAATTCGCGCAGGAGTGCTTCGGCTTTAAGGTTGCTCATCTTCATTCTCCTTTGTAACGGGCGTGGCAAGGTGGTTTGGAGTGCGGAAATCTGCTTATCGGCCCCGCCGGAGTTGCGCGTCAGCCATTCGGAAACAACTCAAATCTTTCCCGGCGACATGGGTGTTTATAGGGACCTACGTATGAAAGAACTAAAAACGGTGTCACACTACATAGCTTGCTTCCAGGTCGCCGCTTTCTACTCAGTTCGCTTGCTCTTGCCGCGTTTGAAAGCCTTCCCGCAAAGCTTCTCCGCGCTGCGGCACCCTTTTTCAGAGCCCTCCCCGCGTGGAAGCCAGGCATACTTGAAATCCACCAGATCGCCACCAATCGCGGCAACAGTACGTTGTTGATCCTGCCCGACGGCACCACCATGATGGTCGATGCCGGTGCCATTTATGGCACCACGCCATATCTCAGCGATCCGCTTCCTTCAGGCCAGCATCGTCCCGGCGAGTGGATCGGCCGCTATGCAAAGCGGCGTTTCGACGCTAGTGGACTTACAACCATTGACACCTTCCTGCTCACGCATTTGCACGGCGATCACGTCGGCTATCTTCCGCCGGACGGTCCGCCTTCATCCGACGGCACTTACCGTCTTACAGGCGTATCCGACGTGGCCGCCATCGTCTCGATCCGGAGATTCGTTGATCGCGCATGGCCTGACTACACCTATCCAGTACCTGCTGATACCGATTTCCAGAAGAACTATCGCGCGTTCCTCCAAGCGCAAATCAAGACTGGCAAAAGAGTCGAGCGTTTTCGCCCCGGCTCCAAAGACCAGTTCGCCCTGCAGCACAAATCGGCCGACTACCCCAGCTTTGAGATACGCAACCTGATTGCCAACGGCGAGGTCTGGACCGGCAAGGGCGAGCAGACAAGAAAGCTCTTCCCAGAAGTATCAACTCTCAAGCCTGCCGACTACCCCGCGGAGAATCCCTGCTCCTGCGCCATTCGTCTCCGCTATGGAAAATTCGGCTACTACACCGGCGGCGATCTCACCAACGACACCAACTACGGCCGCGATCCTTGGCGCGACTCCGAATCTCCCGCCGCCGAAGTATGCGGCCCGGTCAGTGTCGCCGTCGCTAACCACCATGGCTACTTCAATGCCAATGGCGACCGGTATGTTCGCGCACTGCAGCCGCAGGTCTTTGTCATCCCGACCTGGGACTCCGCGCACCCGACCGTCAATGTGCTGAACACGCTCTACTCCAAAGCCATCTACTCCGGGAACCGCGACGTTTTCGCAACCTCGGTCAAGCAGGAGAATCGCATCGCCAATAAGAAGACCGACGACCTCAAGTCGCGCGCCGGACACATCGTTATCCGCGTAGAACCCGGCGGGGAGACCTTCGCGGTGCACATCTTCTCAAACGCTGATGAAAGCGACACAGTGACGGCCAGCTTCGGCCCCTATATTTCCTAAGGCAGGCCGGACTCTTACACTCGCCACCCTTCCAGATGGGGTGGGTAACGGGAAGTCATTAGGCCAGTGTTCATCGAATTGCCGACGAACATGGCCCCGCCGAGGAGCAATCGCCATTGCGCCGATTGGACCTGGTGCAACTTGTATACTTTTGAGCATGACTTTGGCCGACATTTTGTCTTCGATTGACTCGGAAATCGCGCGGCTCTCGCAGGCCCGTGAACTGCTCTCAGGCTCATCAACCAAGGATGCTGTTGCTCCTCTGCGCAAACGTAGAAAGCTCAGTGCTGCGGCTCGAAAGAGGATCGGAGATGCTCAGCGGAAGCGCTGGGCGACGCAGAAGAAGGGCAAATAATGTGTGGTCGGTACGGACGGCGAGCCGATAAACAACGGATCGCGGAATGGATGGAGACTCACGATGACAATGTCTTCGACGAGTCCTACTTTGCTCCATCATTTAACATCGCTCCACAAAGCGTGCAGCCCATCGTGCGAATGGGTAGGGACACCGCCGGACGGGAATTGACCATCATGCGCTGGGGCCTCGTGCCGTATTGGGCGAAGGATTCCAAGGCCGGGTTTTCCACGATCAACGCCAGAGCAGAGACAATCGCCAGCAGCCCGGCATTTCGCGAAGCGTGGAAGTCCCGCCGCTGTCTAGTCCCTGCCGAATGGTTTTTCGAGTGGAAGAAGATCGATAATAAGACCAAGCAGCCGCATGCAATCAGCCTTCAGGACGGCTCCCTGTTCGCCTTCGCCGGCCTGTGGGACGGATGGAAGGACAGAGAAACAGGTCAATTGCTTGAGACCTTTACGATCATCACCACTGATCCAAATGAATTGATGGAACAGATTCACGACCGAATGCCCGTTATCGTGGCTCCGAAGGATTATGAGCGATGGTTGGCACCCTCCGATCCAGCAAGATTGCCACTTGACCTGTTGAAGCCCTATCCGGCTGAAGAGATGAAGGCTTGGAAAGTCGGCAAAGCGGTCGGGAATACTCGCAACGATGATCCCAGCCTGATTGAGCCCGTGCAAGACGAGGAACCGGGTCCGCAACTGGCTCTCTTCGGATGACTCAAGGCGGCCATCGCGAGATTCCCTTCACCCCTCCAATGGAGTGCCTGCCGGTTGATCATCTCCCCGATGGTCCCGGAAAAGTTTACGAGCTGAAACTAGACGGATACACGCGCATTTTTTTTACGCTGGCAGTAATATTCGAATCGTTTTCCATTCATCAATCCCCTATTAACGTCGCACTCGGCAGCAATGGACTGCCCTTGTCCAGGCGGTTCGGCCTCCCGAGAGCTAGGCGTCTGCGACTTCGTTCATGTTTAGCGGAGACCGCCACTTGCGAAGATGATTTCTCCGGTGAGCCACCGAGCTTCGTCGGATGCGAGAAAGGCAGCGATCAAGCCGATGTCTTCCGGTACGCCGGTTCGACCCAGCGGAGTCTGCGCTTTAACAGCGTTCGCCACTTGCTCGTAAGACTCCATGGCACGCGCGCCTTCGGTGTCGACTACACCGGGGTTGATGGAGTTCACGCGGACGTTCTGCGGTCCGAGTTCCTTCGCCAGCACGCGGGTAATAGCATCCACCGCACTCTTCGTTGCTGCGTAAATCGAGGATGCGGGAGGGGTTAGCGTGCTTGCTACCGAACCAATGTTGATGATGCATCCACCTTTTTCGCCAAATTGTTTTGCAGCACGTTTGGAAGTCAGAAGGAGCCCGAGCACATTCGTGTCGAACTGGCGGTGAAACTCCTTTTCGTTGATATCTTGCAAGGGCAGGTACGCGAAGACGCCGGCATTGTTGACGAGGACGTCTACATTGCCGAGTTGCTTCTCTGTCTCGTTGAAGAAGCGATCAATCTCCTCCGACAAGGTCACGTTTCCTTGCACAGCGATGGCCTTCCCGCCGGCCGCTTTGATCTTTTCAACGACACGATCTGCGCCTTTTCGATCGGAGGCGTAGTTCACTGAAACAGCGGCGCCCTCCTTCGCCAGGGATAACGCGACGCCCGCACCGATTCCTTTCGATGCTCCTGTTACTAATGCGATCTTTCCATCAAGCTTTCCCACTCATCAATCTCCTCGGTTTGGCCTTGGCTTCCTTCACTCTTGATCTCTCTTGTTTCTGCTGAAAATCTCTTTTCCTTCGCCGCATCAGGCGACTACATGGGCAGGATAGTCGATCTGGTCAAAACGCCCCCCGGTCATCACCTCGCGCTGGTCGGACGAGCTATTCAGCTCGTGCGGATAACCGAGCGCGATTGCAGTCGCCGCATCGAGCCGTCGGATCTGGTCCTTGCTCAGCGTGACCGTGGCGGCGGCGAGGTGTTCCTCAAGTTGCTCCCGTGTGCGGGTTCCGACAATCGGCAGCACGCCTTTGGCCTTGACCCAGGCGACGGCGACTTGGCCAGGCTTCGCGCCAACCTCTTGGGCTACCGCACTGACGGCGTCGATCGCCGTATCGTTGTTAGGGTCATCGGCGTGCTGCACGCTGAGTTTCAAATCGGTGGCGCGTCCCCGTTCGCCCTTTCGGTATTTGCCTGTAAGAATACCGGCGGCCATCGGCGAATAGCCCATCACGCCGAGTCCGAAACCATTGGCCATGGGCAGCAGCTCGCGTTCCGGCGTGCGCTGCAGGAGATTGTATTCAATCTGAATTGCGGAGACGGCCGTCCAGCCTCTGAGGTCAGCCGTGTTGGCGGCGGTCGCAATCCGCCAAGCCGGGAAATTGGAGAGGCCTCCATAAACGATCTTGCCGGCCCGCGCGAGATCGTCGAGACCGTGGGCGATCTCCTCCATCGGTGTGACGAAGTCATCCATATGAACGAAGTAGAGATCGATGTGATCGGTCTTTAGCCGTTTGAGACTTGCTTCGACGGACTGGACCATATTCTTCCGGTTGTTGCCCAGCCGAGAGAGGGCAGGCTTAGCGGAGGCGCCGCGCGTGAACTTCGTGGCGATAATGAAGTCGTCGCGGTTCGCCGCGATAGCCTCTCCCACCAGTGTCTCGGAAACGCCGTGCTGATAATTGTCGGCGATATCGATAAAGTTGCCGCCTGCGTCCGCGAATCCGGCGATGATGCGGCTGACTTCTTCAGCGGTCGCACCATAGCCCCAGGCCTGACCGAACATCCCGGCGCCAAGCGCGAGCTCAGAAACTTTCAATCCGGTTCTTTCGCTAAAGATTTTGTATCGCATGAAAAGGATATTGGCATCAAACTGACTTAACCACAAGTACGCACGATAAAGTATGTTACACTCAAAAAAGTATGTTAAAGAACTATACCCCAGTGACAGCTGCCCAAGATGTGGAAGCGGCTCTTCGCCTCCTCGAAGGACGCTGGAAACTTGTTATCCTCTTTCATTTATTCGGTGGCAAGGTGCTGCGCTTTTCCGATCTAGAGCGCGCAATTCCGAAGATCACGCAGAAGATGCTAGGCCAACAGCTTCGTCGAATGGAGGCAGACGGCATCGTGGTGCGTAAGGCCTATCCGGAAGTACCCCCCAGGGTGGAATACAGCCTCACAGCGTGGGGTCAAGCGCTGTGTCCGGTTCTGGACGCGATGTTGAAGTGGGCCGACCTCAGGCAGTAGCTGTGAACAGGTCGGACAAACGCCGATGTCGCCTGGAGTGTTTCTGGACGGATGCTAAATCGCTAAGTATTAAACGCACAGGCTTTTCTCGACCCGGATAGGGGCAGATTCGAGCGTAATCCCCAACCATGACTAAGCGGCCGCTTCGCGGATCTCTCTCAGCTTGCGGTAAAGCGTCGTTTTCCCGATTCCGAGCAACCGGGCGGCTTCGAGAGGTTTGCGATTTGATCTCTGGTAAGCTGCAACGATGGCCGCCCTTTCCACCTCGGCCAAGGTTGGAAATACTTCCGCCTGCGGGCCGTGGGGGAGCACGACAGGATCCACGGACTCAAAAGACTGCTGCATTAGTCGCTCTGTCGCCGCCAGGATCAGTCTGCGCGCCTTCTCGAGATTCTCAAGGCACTCTGGGTCATGCTGGAGCACGACTCGCTCAACAACCTTCACGACCGGTTCGGGCAGCGCACTGCCACAGCGCCGGCAGTTCGCTCGATCACTCCATTGGACGAGTTCGCAACTCTGGCAGCGAACCTTCTCGCGTTCCTCGCTCATGATGTCACCTCTCGTGTTCAATTCCGCGCAGCTCAGTCGAACAGACTGAGTTGCACATCGGCTTCCTCTGCTGTTGGCCAGAGTGCCGCTTTCTTCCGCTTCTTCAGGGCGGGAGGCGGCTCCGTCAAATGAATGCCGAAGGTTGTCGGCACAGGTTGCGGAGTTGGCATCGCAGGCAGATCGAGGAATGGAGCAGGTTCTT